>Ga0207866_1000709_pt1 | contig 42769 bp, 52 predicted proteins | sample HigsolmetaAR203D_FD_184835 | JGI IMG/M metagenome (GOLD analysis project Ga0207866, IMG submission 184835) | Ionic liquid and high solid enriched microbial communities from the Joint BioEnergy Institute, USA - AR20-3-D (SPAdes) (version 2) ...
TCCCAGCGCCGCAGCGTCGTCACCGACACGCCCAGCGCCTTCGCGGCCTCACCTATGCTAACCAATCTCTCCATTTTGGAGATATTAGCATAGGTATGCATCGATTCAAAGCAAACTGTTCAAACCCCCGTCAATCGACGATATGATCGGGCGGACGGTCGGTAAAGGATTCACGGAGCCGGCACGGGCACGATTGCCTTCATCGCTGCCTCGTGCGCTGCGTCGAGATCTTCCCATTCGATGTCGCCGGTCCGGCAGGCAAAGATCATTGTAAGGCAAGCGAGTCCGGCCCCGCTGAGCGCGGTGGTCGGACGGACCTCGAGGTCGCGGAAAGCCTCGTCATCGGAGATGAGGGCGTCCATCGCGGCGCGAACTGCTTCCAGCGTACCGGGGAGCGCCTGGCTCGCCATCGCTACGACGCGTTCGACGTCCTCCAGATCGATCGAGGCGCTGTTCTCTTCACCTCTCGCATACGCCTCGACAAGGATCACGCATGCCTCGACGGCCTTGGCCTCGTCCACCTTGCTCGTGTCGACATCGATGATTTTGTTCATGGTCCCTCCTTCACGGGCACGGGCCGACGTTGTGCTGTTCCGCGGCCTCTTCCTCCAGCCGATCGGTGGAGAATTGCGACCATGCCAGATCCCCCCTCTCGACGGCTTCCCTGCATGACTCCCTGTGGGCAGCAACGTGGGCGGCATATCCGCTTGCGGAGAACCCTACCTGGTTGAGGTCCGGCAGCACCCCCCGTGCCGAGATGGCGGCGCGGATCATCTCGACGGACAGATGGCGTCCCCTGTGGGACTCGTCGATCCAGATCATCCCATCCATGTAGAACCCGACCGTCTCGCCGTCGGCGCGCAGGACCACGGTGAACGGCTCGAAGTCGCTGAGTTCGACCACCTCGTAGGGAACGCCATAGCGCTCACCTTCCCAGAGGCGCCGACCGAAATGCGTCCAGGAAAATAGGTGCTCGTAGTCCTCGGCGCGGCCGTCAAAGGCGAATGACTCGGCGACGATTGCCTGACCGACAAAGTCCTCGAGATCTACCGTCCACAGTCGATCGGAATGCGCCATTTCGCTCACCATCAAGGGGTCTAGTTCAGGGATAGACCCGGTTCAGGCAAGCGACCACGAAAAACCCCCGGGGGCCATAAGACCCACCGAGGGCTCCCGTGATTGGAACGCCGAGAATCTTTCCCTAGTCGTCCCCCGGCGTCAATAGGCGCGTTTCGACGTCAGGCGTCGAGGAAGGTGCGGAGCGGGCGGCTCCTGGAGGGATGCTTCAGCTTCCGGAGGGCCTTCGCCTCGATCTGGCGGATGCGCTCACGCGTCACAGAGAACTGTTGGCCAACCTCCTCGAGGGTGTGGTCGGTGTTGATGCCGATACCGAAGCGCATGCGGATCACGCGCTCCTCTCGCGGCGTAAGCGTCGAGAGCACGCGGGTCATCTTCGACTTGAGATCGTACTGGACGACCGCATCGATCGGCATGACCGCGCCCTTGTCCTCGATGAAGTCGCCGAGGCTCGAATCTTCCTCGTCGCCGACCGGCGTCTCGAGGGAGACCGGTTCCTTCGCGATCTTCATGACCTTGCGCACCTTCTCGATCGGCATCTCGAGGCGCGCGGCGATCTCCTCGGGGGTCGGCTCGCGGCCCTGCTCGTGCAGCATCTGCCGGCTGGTGCGGATGATCTTGTTGACCGTCTCTATCATGTGCACCGGGATGCGGATGGTGCGGGCCTGATCGGCGATGGAACGCGTGATGGCCTGCCGGATCCACCACGTGGCGTATGTCGAGAATTTGTAGCCGCGGCGGTAGTCGAACTTGTCGACCGCCTTCATGAGGCCGATGTTGCCCTCCTGGATCAGGTCGAGAAACTGAAGCCCGCGATTGGTGTACTTCTTCGCGAGGGAGATCACGAGGCGCAGGTTTGCCTCGATCATCTCCTTCTTCGCTTGCCGTGCATCCCGGTCTCCCTTACGGACGACCTGGACGATGCGGCGGAACTCCGTCGAATCCACACCGATTTCCGCAACGATGCGACAGATCTCGTCCTTCGCCTCTCGAATCCTGTCGGCATCCTTCTCGACGAAATCCGCCCACGCCTTGCCGAGACCGGCGACCCTCTCCATCCACGCGTCGGCCGGCTGCGAGCCTGAATGGTGGCGCAGGAACTCCTCGCGGCCCACGCCGCGCGCCTCAGCGAGACGCATCAGGCCACCCTCGAGCTTGTTGAGGCGATCGTTCACCTCGAGAAGCTGCGACACAAGTGCATCGATGCGGTTCTGGTTGAGGGAGAGGGATTCCACGTCCTTGCGGATAGTCTCCACGCAGGCCCGGTACTCCTCGTCCACCTGTTCCCCCGCCGAACGACGAGCGGCGATCTCGCCGAGCCGCTCCTCGTTGTCAGAGATGCGGTTCAAGATCTGGAGAATCTGCGGCATCAGCTCCGCTTCCTTGGCGGATGCGGACGGACCCTGCTCATCCTCGGCCTGCTCCTCGTCGAAGCCGTCGCTATCGGGGGCGGCTCCGCCGGGACCGTCTGGACCGGAATAGGTGGCCTCGAGGTCGATGATGTCGCGAAGATGAATTTTCCCGGCCGTGAGCTCGTCGCGCCAGATGCGGATAGCCTTGAACGTCAGCGGGCTCGCGCAGAGTCCGGCGATCATCTCGCCACGCGCAGTCTCGATGCGGCGAGCGATGGCGACCTCGCCCTCGCGGGTCAGGAGAGCGACGGACGACATCTCGCGCAGATAAAGCCTCACGGGGTCATCCGAACGCTCCGCGCCGGCGCGCACTCCGGCCACCTTGCGCATGGGAACGGCCTGGACCTCGGCGAGGATGGCTGCAGGTTCGTCGTCGACCTCCTCCTCGATTTCGGGCTCGTCGATGCCCTCGACATCCTCGTCGTCGACGATGTTGATTCCCTCCTCGGCGATGAACGTCATCACCTCGTCGACCTGCTCGGAGGAGACGTTGGGATCCTGATTGAGATCGTTGATCTCCTGGTTCGTGACGAACCCCCTTGCCCGCGCGCGGGCGATCACCCGCTTGACGAGGACCGCTCCGTCAACGACCGGGGCCTCGGAGGCATCCAGGCCAGCGTCGTCTCTGTCCATCTCGGCCGACATGCACGAACTCCATAGCTGCGGCGCCGCCGGGCGCCTCGCGAAGGCGAACCGCGGCCGGGCACCGCTGCGCGCGAATCCCGGACACGGAAAACAGGCGCCCTTTTACCCCCGCCATAGGATTCGCGCAAGACGCCGATTGCGAATCCTTTAGCGCTCGCCCGGGCTGCCGACATGAATTCATTGAGCCGATGTGCGCCCCATTGCAGAATCCGACCGGGCGCGCAGCGCGACGGAGATCGACATGCGTGTGATCAGCGGATGGGCGGGGGCGGCCGCCATCGCGGCGTCAATCATGGCCTCATGGTCCGTCGAGGCCCGGCAGCGGCCTGCGGACGCGCAGACGACCGCGAAGGCGATCCGCTGGATTGCGGGCATAGGACTCGATAGTTACGACTACGCCAAGGCCGGTATCGACAAGAATGGCAGGATCCGCATCGAGGGATTGAAGGCATACGACGACTGGGGCCTTTCCATCCTCGCGGACGCCGTTGAGATCGAGGGCTTCGAGGAGACAGCCAGGGTCACGAAGGCGAAATCCGTCACCTTCTCGGGCCTGACCGTCGCCCACTGGACGAAGGCGGGGCCGGAGCTGAAGGCCGACACCCTTACGATCAAATCCCCGGAGACCCTCTCGAAGGCCCAAGGGCTCCCCCGCCTAAGGTACGCTTCCGTCTCCCTTTCCGGCGGCACCATCGGATACGGCGACGAGATAAGCGCGAGGTTCGAGACCACGTGGGTCGCCTCTGGCTTCTACCCGGCCAATGAGGCTCCCACGAGCATCGAGGTCATCTTCAACGGCGCCTTCCTGACCGACGGTCTCAATGCCCTTGCCCCGAAAGGCCATCGTGTGTTCCCGGCCGATACCGAGTTCCGGTTCGAGGGCACCGGAGTGATCGCCATCAAGGACGACGGGACCGCCAGGATCGCCCTCGACGCCTCCTCAGACCTCGGCAGGGTTTCCGCGTCCGTCGATCTCGACGGCGTGCGCCGGGATCTCTTCGCGAACTTCCGCGAGTACGAGGAGAAGACGCGGGACCTCGACAAGAAGCCGAACTGGCAGGCGACCCTTGCCCGGATCGACCGATCGATCCTTCCCAACCTCCTCGCAAGCGCCGCAAGGGTCCGCATCGCGGGTGGCGCGGTCTCCCTGTCCGGTTTCGAATGGCTTGAGAGATGGACGGAAGCTATTGCCGAGGCATCTGGGAGAACCTCCTCAGCCATTGCTGCGGAGCGGGCGAAGGCGTTCATCTCGACGTTCCACCGCTTCGGATCGTCTGACCTAATCGCCCGCATGGAGGACCGCGTTTCCAAGTTCCTTGAGGGCTCCGGCTCCCTGTCGCTGACCGCTAGGCCGCAGGAACCCGTCCCCGCGCTCGCCGCGTTCTCGGCTGGCCGGCCGTTGGATGCACTAGCGATCGAACTCGCCGATTGATCAGGACAAATCAGGCGGGCATTGGCGTCGGAATGGGTTCGAACAGGGCCGGAACATCGTCAAGTACGGTCCCTAGTCCTCGATCAAGCAACTTCGGCTCGATCTCGACGACGCGCCCGGGACCGCCGTCAGTTTGACGGAACGACAGGGAGCGTTCGACCGGATCGACGACGAGCAATGACAGGCGTCCAGACGCGTAGGCCCCGGTGTCGAGGGAGATCCTGTTCTCGGTCACGATGGGCGTCTCGCCGATGATCGTGTGTCCGTGGACGACCACGCGCGGCAATGGCCCGACGTGCTCGAGAAACTCCTGGCGGATCCAGAAGAAATCCATGGGTTCCTGCTCGCTCACACCTGGCCTGATCCCGGCATGGACGAACAGCATCCTGCCCTCATCGTGGAACAGCGAGGCGTTGCGCAGCGCCTCGACATGATCGGCGTGGTGCTCGCGCACGAACTGGCGCAGGGCATCGATCCTGCTGCGCGTGACATACGATGGCCACGGCTCGTCCGAGTAGGACAGAAGCGTCTCGACCCCGCCATGGCGGAGCCATGACGTCTCGTCGGGGAACGGTTCCTCCAAGCTCGCGCCACAGAGGAACCACATGTCATGGTTGCCGAGGATCTGCACGGATCCCGGATGACGACAAAGGGTGCCGATGACGAGGTCGAGTGCTCGTCTGCTCTCAGGCCCGCGGTCGACGATGTCACCGAGGAACACGATGCGCGGCTCACGCCCGCGCCGAGCCGCATCGTCTTCCGCGTGGGCGATGATGGCCTCGAGTAGGTCCGCCCGTCCGTGGACGTCGGCGACTGCGTAAATCGGGCGCTGATCGATCATGGTCCTCCTCCGAAAGAGAACGTCACACACCCCTGTGAGAACCGCAACGACCACCTGCGAAGCATCCGGATGCCGGGCATCGTCCCTGGGCCGTCCTAGGCCCGGCAGCGCACGGCCTCCCGCATCATGAAAGCCTTCAGGTCAACGCCGGTCTCGGTCCTGATGAACTCGAACGCGTCAGCGTCGGCCAGAATTCTCCATCCGCCCGCCCTTGCGGCGGCCATGGCGTTCGGAAGGCTGTCGTTACGCAGGATCAGCAGGATTGGTTCGAAGCCGGCCTTCTGCAGCGTCCTTCCGTTGGCCTGAAGCTTCTGAAGGGTGCCCGAGTCACCGGAGCCGACCCGGTACTTCGTTTCGATCGCGAGTTGGCGGAGGATGATGTCGCATGGCGTGCGGCGGCTCCCAGGCGGAGGAAAGGAAACACGATACGGAGCTTGGGCGCATGCCTCCTTCACAAGTCTTTCCCAGCAGCTGCCAAGCTCCCTGCCCCAGTACTGCGGTTGGCTGAGCTTCATGGCGTTGGTCAGGCCGAACACCTCCATGAGGAGGTCCGGCTCGCTCTGCTTGCTCGGGAAATCCTTCCTCGCGAAGGATGCCCGGAAGCCGTCGAGAACGGCACCGAACCGCCGCTCGACATCGGTCTCCACTCCCTTCGCATCGATTCCTGTCAAGAGCACCCTCCAGACCATAGGAGGGTGTCATCGAATCCTTGGGTCGGCCAAGAGCGAATCCGTTCGCGAGTCGGCGCGAACCTCACGCGAGCCCGACCGGGTCACGCGAAGGTTTTATTCGGTCAATCCGACTGGGGAGAATGTCGCCTATGCGAGCGGAATCCCGCGGGCCGGCTTTGCCGGAGAAAGAGTTCTGCTAGGATCGGGGTCTCCTTTGGAGGATTCGCAGATGCGCAAGATCGCCATCCTTCTTCTCTCCGGCGCCATCATCGCCACATCGGCGGCGGAGGCGCTTGCCCGCCCGCCGTACTGGGGGCCGAGGCTTCCCTATCACCGCTACGGACCGCCGCCTCCTCCGCCGCCGCCGTCCTTCCATCGCCACCGTCGCCATCGCGATGCAGCCGCGTTGGGCGCCATGGGGATCGCCATCGGCGCCATCGCCGCCGGCGCGATCGCCAGCCAGGCACGGGCTGCTCCTCCCCCGCCGGCCACGGTTGATCCCCGTCTCGCCGCCTACTGCGCACGGAAGTACAAGTCGTTCGACCCAGTGACGGGAACCTACGTGACCTATTCCGGTCGGCGGGTTGTCTGCACCTGGTAATCGAACGCCGTTCGCACGTCGGGATCGGCCGCAGGTACCCGAGTGGACCGGGCCCGACAGCGACATCAGGAGAAGCGGCGGTACGCCACAGGCCGCGGTCGCCGCCACCGATGAGGAACGACCCACCGCTCCCGTCGTCTTATGCCCACGTGCGACAACGTCACGAAATAGGCGAGCATGCACCGATCGACAGGAGGTGTGTTGTCGGTCACTTCGGCCAAGGTCCTCACATCCCGAGGCCGCTCTCGATGGCGTCGAGGTCTTCTTCCGAGAGGAGGGAGCCGTCGCCGATCATCCTGTCGTGCTGGGCCTTGGCCGCCTCATAACGCTCACGATCCCGTTCGATGGCGGCCGCGACGTCGGCAACCGTGACTTGCCGCCCGGTCAAGAGCGCGATCCCGGACGCGATCGCCTCCATCAGGCCCCGCTCCCCATTGCCGAATGACCTGCCCACGCTTCGCGCAATTGCGTCCAGCGGCGCATCGAGCGAGGCCTCCGCAGCCCGAGTGGCGGACCGTTCATGGCGATCATCGACGTCGCTGCGAGGCTTCATGTCGATCCAGAGTTCGATCGTGTCTTTTCCATCGCCCGGCTCGGCAAACAGGATGACCTGTCGTCCCTCCGGGGAGGTCAAATGCACCTCGAACCTTCCCTTGACATAGACACTTCGCCTGATTTCGATCCCGTCCGACACTGTCGTCTCCCGCATTGAACGGTCTCAGAACAGGAGGTACTGCTGGGTCCGTTCATCCAGCGCGTACGGGACCTTTTCCTCGTAGCACCTCTCCAGAGCTTCATTCAGCTCGGGACCCCGATCGGCCGGGCCCTCGAGAAGGGACAGGATTTCCTCTTTCCACACAGTCCTGCCGGTGATTGCCCCGAGACCGCGGCGGAACGCCTCGAAGACCTCGCGCTCACCAACGGCGGAGGGATCCGGCATGGAATCCAGGATCTCCCTCGCGACCGCGTTGAGCTGCTCCTGAAGGCTCTCCTCCTCCCTGATGGCGGCCTCGTAGTCGCCATCGGCATCCTCGAGCGCGTCGACGCTCACCCAAAGCGCGATCGGCCACTCGATCATGCGGCGGTCGGCCGTTGGTTTCTCGGCGAAGATTTGCGCTGGACGGCCCCCTGGCGACGTCAGCCATGCCATCAGCCTGTCGGGGTTGATCTCGCTCCGTCGTACGTAGACTTCCTCGTACATTCCTACACCCGCTGTACCCATGCCACGCGGGTCACGACCCGCTTTCGCGCACAGTCTGCGGAACGGCTTTGAAAAGGACTCGCGCCGGTACTTGCCAGCCCCGACGGGCGCGGCATAATCGTGATTGTCAGCGCGCGATCATCCGCGGGGACCTCGCTGGGGGTTAGTTTAACGGTAGAACGAGGGACTCTGACTCCCTTGGTCGTGGTTCGAATCCACGACCCCCAGCCAATCTTTCCCCATTGTCCCGAACGAGCCCCATCCCCGCGGAATTCCCTCCGCGCATCCCCCATTTTCGCCGGCGAATGCCCGTTGCACGAATTCCTAGTTCCATGGATTCGAGCGGGGCGTGACCGGTCGAATCCCTCCTCCGGCGACGCCCGCGCCGCAGGGGAGATGGGGATGAACCTAGCCAGGGCGAGGAATGCTTACGTCGACCAGTGGGTGGACGAGGATGACGTGCCGCGCGATGAGGGGCCAATCGTCGATCTAGAGCAGGTCAGGGCAAGGATACTTTCCCTCTGGAGCAAGGTCGAGAAGCTCGAGCGTGTGAACGAGGCGAGGGGCGCGACCGCCCACGAGGCCTTGACCGCGAAGCGCCTCATGTCGAGGGCTCGCGCCGAGATCGACGAGATCGCCGGTGCCCACGGACTCGACAGCGACGGCAATCCCTTGCCCCCGCCACCCGAGCCCGACGGAGCGGATCGCGCCCTCGTCAGGTTCGCGCGCGACTTGGCGGCACACCTCGGAGCCTACGTCGCCGGCAGCCCGCGCTACGCGAAGGACATCTACTTCCTCGGCCCGGCCAGTTCCGCCGCGATCGCGCAGGACGCGTTCGCCAGCGCCCAGGATGCCATGAGGGGCCCGCTGGGTAAATGGCTCGCCACCTACCGCGGCGCCGCCCCCGAGACGGCCAGCGAATCCTTTTGCGATGGTTTCCTTTCGGCGTTGGCGGGCCGGATGGCCAACGCCGGATGGAGCATTGACGGCCTCGCGACGGGGCTCGCGACAGCTGGCTCGGAAGGTTGGCTCGAGGGACGCAAAGCCGCCGCTACCGTCGAAATCGGGGCGCCTCCCTCCTTCGCGCCGGATCCCGCGTCCGCCTACGACTTGTCCATTCGGTTCTGACCGCCTTCCGCCCAGGATCGCTCAGGGGAGGCCCGCGACCAAGTGCGCCATGCCGGGATCGATGGGACACTTCCTTTGAGCGATCACGGAAGGAGTCCACGATGGAGCATCGAACCCTCGTCATCATCGGTTCCGGAACGGCCGGTTGGACGGCCGCGATATATGCCGCGCGCGCCGGCCTTGCCCCTCTCGTCGTGACGGGCCTGCAGTCAGGAGGCCAGCTCACGATCACCTCCGACGTCGAGAACTTCCCCGGCTTCGACGATCCCATCGCCGGCCCCGACCTGATGGCGAGAATGGAGGCGCAGGCGCGTCGCTACGGGAGCGACGTCACCTACGACCTCATCTCCACCGTGGACTTCTCGACCTATCCATACGTCCTGCTTGGCGATGTCGGCGCGTGGACGGCCGACGCCGTCATCGTGGCGACGGGAGCCGCAGCGCGTTGGCTCGGCGTTCCCGGCGAGGACCGCTTCCGCGGCAGGGGCGTCTCGGCATGTGCGACATGCGACGGCGCCCTCTTTCGGGGACGAGAGGTGGCCGTCGTCGGCGGCGGCAACACGGCGGCCGAGGAGGCGCTGCACCTGGCTAACCTGTGCACGCGCGTCCACCTCATCCATCGCAGGGATAGCCTGAGGGCCGAACGGATCCTGCAGGACCGGGTGGCATCCCATCCCGCGATCAAGATCCATTGGAACCGCGTCGTGTCCTCTATCGAGGGAACGGACGGATTGACCGGCGGCGTCACCCATGTGGTCCTAGCCGACCCCGAGGGATCGCTGGAGGAGCTTCGCGTTGACGGTGTGTTCTACGCCATCGGCCATTCCCCGGCGACGGAGGTCTTTCGCGGGCAGCTCGACCTCGATTCGCGCGGCTACGTCATCGTCGAGCCGGGGACGACGCGCACGAATCGACGTCTGGTCCATGCGGCAGGGGACTGCGCCGATCCACATTACCGACAGGCGGTCACCGCAGCCGCGATGGGCTGCATGGCGGCTCTCGAGATAGAGAGGGAACTCGCGACGAGTTCTTGATCCTCCGATTGGCGGGATACGCAGCCACGAACGCGTCGAAACCGTTGCGTGGCGTGGATTTCTGTGCAAATCCTACCCTACCCGTCACGCTCGATCGGGCACGGGGCCGTCGGATCAAATCCTTGGCCGGCGGAACAAGGAACATCGCGGCCCTCAGGAGAGGCGCCACAGGAGGTCTTGTACATGAACCATACCGATCTCGTCGGCCGGATCGCCTGGGTCGGCGGCATTACGAAGGCCGAGGCGAGTAAGTCGCTCGAACTCGTCATTAATGTGATTTCCGATGCCTTGGCCAAGGGCGAGGAAGTGCGCGTGCACAACTTCGGGACCTTCAAGGTCAAGCAGAACCCGGCGAAGCAGGGCCGCAACCCGGCGACCGGAGAGACGATCGAGATTCCGGCCAAGAAGGTCGCGAAGTTCCAGCCGAGCAAGCCCCTGGCGGACAAGGTCAACGCCTGAGGCCGGACACAAGGGGCGGGGAGCGCGATGATGCCCGCCCCTCCTCCCCCACGCGAAAACGAATCCCTTCAACAACGCAGGATTCCTCGCCGCGCCCATTGACACCCGAACTTTCGTGGGCAGGATTGAAGCCCGACGGCTATCGCCGCGAAGGAATCGATTGGGGGTTGTCATGTGCTTCACGAGGAAATCGCCGCTCCTGCCAATTATCGCAGGGAGCGCGACCGCCGTCGGCATGTTCGCAGTGGCCGTCATGCTAGCCCAGTCCCTGGATAGGCCGACCCCCAAGGAGCTCACCGACCAGATCGCGGAGTCCGCGAGAAAGATCCGCGCCGAGGCGACAGCCGACGCTGTTGCCGAGATCCGCCGGCAGATCGCGGAAGACCCGAAGTTCATCCTCGACGCCGTCAATGCGTACATGGCCCGCGAACAGGCTCGGATGGCTGAGGAACGCGACCGCAAGGCGGTGGCCAACAAGGCCGAAATCGCCAGCCTCGACGGGCACCCATTCGTCGGCAACCCTGACGGCGGCATCCAGATCGTCTACTTCTTCGACGCCAACTGTCCCTACTGCAAGAAGATGGATCCCGTCCTGAAGCGGATTCTGGCCGAGAACCCCGACGTCAGGATTTATCACCGCGAGATCCCGATCCTCTCGGAGACCAGCCGCCTCGCGGCACAGGTAGCCAACCTCGTCTGGGAGGTCCATCCCGGCAAGTACGCCGAATTCCATGACCGCGTGCTCGCACACCGGGGCCCGCTAACCGAGGAGAACGTCGAGGACTACCTTCGCATCGCTCTTGGGTCCGAGGAAGTTGAGAGGCTGCTGGCGCGCGTATCCGCCGATGACGACGCGGTGCAGAGGGCTAATCAGCGCGTTAAGGAAAACCTTCGCGTCGCCGAGAACTCTGGCGTCACTGGCACCCCGTTCATCTACGTGCTTCAGGGCGACGGCCTGCTTCGGGGAGCCGGCGATGACGCTTACGAGCGTGTCTCGGAACTGGTGGCCAGGGCCCGCAAGGCAGCGAACTGAGAATTCGGCTCGGCCCAATCCTGGCGGAGAGACGCGTGAAGATCGACAAGGTCAGGATCGTCGGGTTCAAGAGCTTCGCAGACCCGACGGAGTTCGTCATAGGTCCCGGCGTCACCGCCATCGTTGGTCCGAATGGCTGCGGGAAGTCAAACCTCGTCGAGGCTTTCCGGTGGGGAATGGGCGAGACGTCGGCACGAAGCATTCGTGCCGATGGCATGGACGACGTGATCTTCGGCGGCACCGACACGCGTCCGGCTCGAGCGTCCTGCGAAGTGTCGATATTCCTCGACAACTCAGACCGCTCCGCCCCGGCCGCCTTCAACGACAGCGACGTCATCCACGTATCCCGCCGCCTCGACCGGGGCGAGGGCAGCTCCTATCAGGTGAACGGCCGCAAGACACGCGCCAAGGACGTCCAGATCTTGTTCCAAGACGTCGGGGCCGGGGCAGGATCGGTGGCCCTCGTCAGCCAGGGCAGGGTTGGCTCAATCATCTCCGCGCGCCCATCTGAACGACGGGCGATCCTCGAGGAAGCCGCCGGCATCGCCGGTCTCGCTACCCGGCGCCACGAGGCGGAACTCCGGCTCCGGGCGACCGAGCAGAACCTAGAGAAGGCCGAGGATCTCGAGCGTGGCCTTTCCGAACAGTTGTCGTCACTTCGTCGACAGGCTAGGCAGGCGGCACGCAAGCGCGTGATCGATGACCTCGTGCGCTCCGCCGAGGCAACCGCCTTCCTTGTCCGGTGGCGCGGCGCGGTGGACAGGGAACGGCGGACGACAGCTGCCCACGAGGAGAACGAGGCGCGCGTCACCGAGGCCATGTTGGCGCTCCGCGCCGCCGAGGCCGAGGTTGCCAGGATCGAGGAGGAAGTGACCCCGGCGATCAGGGCCCGCCAGGAGGCTGAAACAGCACACGTACTGGCGCGTGCCCGTCTCGAAAGCGCCGAAAGGGAGATGTCCCAGGCACGGCACGCACTCAACGCTGCCCGCCGGGCAGTCGAGCGCGCAAAGGCCGACCTCGAACGTGAACGTGAAAATGCGGCGCGTCTCGAAGATGAGATCCTTGACCTCGAGGATCGCAAGGCCATGGCCGAAGATGACCGCGAGCATGACGGGACCGCCGTCGAGGAAGCCGCGGCCAGGGTCCTTGAACTCGAGGAAGATGTCGAGGGCCTGCTCGCCACGGTAGAGGAACTCGCCGTGAGGGCGGCCGCTGCCGAAGCCGACCGAAAGGCTGCTGATGCCCGCAGGAACGAGGCGGCGCGGCGCGTAGAAGCCATCGAGGCCAGACTCGCCGAGGCAAGGAAGCGTCTGGAAACGGATCGAGCCCGTCTTGCCGAGCTCGGCCCGCCGTCCGATGGGGTTTCAGTCGCCGAGGCCGCGGTGGCTGAGGCCGAGGCCCGTGTCGAGGAGGCCATCGCGAACCGGTTAAGGGCGACCGCGGCCGACGACGCGGCCCGTCAGGCCCATGCCGAGGCGCAGGCGGAGCTGACAGCGTTGAAAGCTGAGATGCGCGGGTTGATGGCTTCCGCTCCTGCCACGACAGGAGCCGCCATCGGCATCGAAGTCTCCGACGGCATGGAGACTGCCCTCGCCGCCGCCCTCGGCGAGGGTCTGTTCGCCGGTCTCGGCCACGGGGAGGCCCGCTGGTGGGAGGCATCTCCCGCCCGGATTTCCCCTCCGGCCGGAACAAGACCGCTCTCCGAAGTTGTCACGGTTCCGGAAGAGCTCGCCGCCGCCGTTTCTGGGATCGGCATCGTGACCGATGAGGCTGAGGCGGATCGGTTGGCCAGCGCTCTCCGCCCTGGACAGGCCATCGTATCCAAGCAGGGGCGTCTCTGGCGCTGGGACGGGTATCGGACATCCGGCGTTGGCAACGCGGCCGAGGAAGTCCGACGGGTGGCGAGGCTTCGATTCCTCATGGCGGAAACGCCCCGTCTCGAGGAAGAAGTGGCATCGGCGGCACGACACCACGAGGAATGCCGCAAGGCGTCCGAGGAGGCCCGCAAAATCGAGTGCTCGCTCACCGAGGCCGCGAAGAATGCCCGATCGAAACTGGAAGAGGTGCGCAGGCGCAAGGATCGGGAGGACCTCGAACGGAACGATCTCACCAGCCGCATCGGCGCGAACGAGGCAGTCATCGACGCTGCCGTCGGCGAACTAGACTTGGCAAGGCGCGATTTGGAAGACGCTGTCCGCGCGACCTCCACCCTGCCGCCTGCATCCGAGATCGCAGAGGCACTCGGGGCGGCGAGAAGATCGTTGGAGGAAAAGCGTTCCCAACTGAACTTCGCTCGCGCCGAGCTCGACAAGGTACGCCGGGACGCCGAGATGCGAGGCACCATGATCGATACCCTCGCACGCTCGATCGATGATGCACGGAGACGCAAGTCGACGGCGGAGGCGCTCTGTGCCGAAATGGAAGCACGCCTCGAGGAGACCTCGTTCGAGGAAACGCGTCTCGCGGAAGCGTTCGAAACCATGCCCGCCGCGATCGAGCAGGCGCGGGATGAGGTGGAGGAAGCGTCGATCCGTCTCTTGGACGCGGCGCGCGCGGCCGCCGACAGCGAGGCCCGGCTGGGCGAGGCAAGGCTGGCGGTCTCGCGGGCATCGGAGGCGCTGAATGGGCTTCGCGAAAACAGGGCGCGGATCCTCGCCGAGCTCAAGGCGAATCGGGAGGCTTCGGAAGAACTGACCCGCGAGATCAAGGAGCGCCTGGGCTGCGAACCGGACGAGCTGCCCCGTCTCGCGGGAGTTGAGCTTGATGCCGAGTTGCCAGACCTTCAGGCCTGCGAAGCCCGTGTCGCCCGTCTCGTCCGCGAGCGCGAAAGCCTCGGGATGGTCAACCCTCTTGCTGAGGCTCAGGTCAAGGAGATGGAAGCCCGCCTTGGCGACGCGCTGAAGGCGCGCGACGAACTCCGGGAAGCGGTATCGCGCTTGCGCCGCTCGATCGGCGAATTCGACCGGGAGGCTCGTGCGCGCCTGACGGAGACGTTCGCCCTCATCGACGGGCACTTCCGCGACCTCTACACACGCATGTTCGGCGGCGGCCACGCGCATCTGCGGCTTTCCGGGTCGGACGACATCCTGGAAGCTGGACTCGAGATCTATGCCTGTCCGCCCGGGAAGAAGCTCCAGACGATGTCTCTGCTCTCTGGCGGCGAGCAGGCCTTGGCGGCGCTCGTGCTGATCTTCGCGGCATTTCTCGTCCGGCCGGCCCCGGTCTGCGTCCTCGACGAGGTCGACGCCCCTCTCGACGACGCCAACGTGAACCGACTTTGCAACCTCGTCGCGGAGATGGCCGACGGTGACGCCACACGGTTCTTGGTGGTCACGCACCATGCGCTCACCATGGCGAGGGCGGACCGTCTCTACGGCGTCACGATGGCCGAACGCGGGGTCAGCCGCGTGACCGCGCTCGACATGGATCAGGCGGCGGCATTCGTTGGCAACAAGACGGCAGCGGTTGGCGGATCCGCCACCGCGTAGGAGCACCGCGACGGCAGGCTCGACGCTCGTTGACCGACGCATCGGCGCACCCGTAGCCTTGGGATAATGAATCCTTGTGCACGGAGCCCCAATGCCCGGCGGAATCCTTGAGCCATTCGCCTCCGCCGGGGGCCTCCCCGGGGAGCGCGCTCGATGAGCGGACACGTTCCGCACCGCAGAGCCGCCGGCTGCCTCATCATGGCACGCCGGACAGGCCGCTTCCTCTTCTGCCTGAGGTCGCGGTCGACGACGCAGGCCAGCACGTGGAGCGTCTGGGGAGGGAAGCGTGAGGGCTCCGAGACGCCCATCGAGACGGCGCTGCGGGAGGTCCGCGAGGAGACGGGGCTGCGGACGGACGCCCTTCCCTCACACATCCATCGCCTGTCGAGTAGGAACTTTACCTACGACACGTTCCTCCTCGTCGTCGATGATGAGTTCTGCCCGGCCTCGACGAGGGAGTCGGATGGCTACGCATGGCTTCCCATCGAGCACGTCCCCTCACCTACCCACTGGGGCCTGGAGAAACTCCTAGAAGACGCCGCCGCGGTCAGACGCATCGCTCGAGCCGTGGAGAGCATCTCCGGCCGGCCGTGTGCCCTTCGCCCACGGCAACCCGCCCCCCGGCCAGAAGACGGGACATGGACGCGCGTCCCCGGAAGACGTGCCACCCGCGCGGCTCGCTCCCGCAACGCCCGATGACAAGCCCGTCGCGACGGCGGACGGGATGCAGGGGATCGGCGCCGGGACCCGCTTGACCGCGTCTACGAATCCTTGGTACTTCGCTCCAATCCTTACGGAGCGGATCATGGAAGGACTCACGATAAAAACTCGACCCTGCGGCAGCTTCGAGCTTTCCCACGACGGCCAGACGTGGCGGGTGGTGCACGAGGTGTCGTTCCGCCCGACGCCGTGGGTTCTCGTCGCCGTCGACGACAAGAGCGGCCCCATGCGCGTGGGGGTGTTCGACAGCTTCGGCACGATCGACGAGGCCTTGGCGAAGATGGTCGATGTCGCTAGCGGCGGGAAGGAATGTCGCTTCCGCGTAGTCTTGCCATGCGGTGCCTCCTTCCTTCGCCCGGGACGCATCCCCGCCGAGGAGGTGATGTTCACCCTTGGCTGGGTCCACACGAAGCGCCTCACCGGATACATGCACCTTTCCCTTCCGGTCCACTTCTCCCCGCGCGAGGCGCGCGATGCCTTCCGCCGCCGTGTCAGGATCCCCAACTCCCGCGTCGGCGACGTCCAGTGCCTCGGGCGGAGCGACAGCGAGTCGGTCTGGCTGGCCGACATCCACCTCGACCGGGACGGATTCATGCGTATCAGCGAATTCCAGATCGAGGCAGCCGCTGCCTTCGCCGGGATCGAAGGCATGCTCGGGAGCTACGACTACGCCATGCGTCACCCGATCCGGCGGTCCTCCGAGGCGGATGTCATCGCCTTCCCGATCGATCGCGTCAGGCAGCGTCCCGCAGCTTGACGCCGCACCGCCGCGCGGCGAACCACGGGGCGACGAAGTCACGCGACATCGAATCCTTCATCGATGTTTGACACCTTCGGTTTCCTTTGTTTCCATTCCTTGGGGCCAAGCCTGGGAGGCACCTACCATGGCGGCATCAGCTGCTGCGAGCCGACTCCTCGACGACATCGATAGCAAGGCCGACGAAACGCGCGATGCTGCCGTGGAACGTCGGGTCGATGAGATCATCAATGTCTATTTCGACCGCATCGTCCCGCCGCCGAACGTTCGCGAGCGCGTCATGGGAATCATCAGGGACGCCGTGCCCGGGGAGAGCCGATGAGCCAAAGGGCTGTCGATGTCCTGCTCGATGCCGCGACGGCCGGCGCCAGGGGAGAGAAGCATCCCGCCATCGAGTTCCTCCATCGCGTGAACGAGGCCTGCACGCGGGCCGCAGGTGCGCTCACGCGGCGCGTCCTCACCACGGCACGCAAATCCGGCGGCAGCGCCTCATTCTCGTCCGGCGACATGGAGATCAGCGTCCGCTCGGGCAAGTGTGACATCATGCTGGAGGCCGTCAGGGACGACCAGAGGATGACCATCCGCTGCCTCCCCTGGTCTGGGCATCGCGTCGGCATACTGCACTCGGTATCGGGCATCGCCACTGACGAGGTGGAGGACTTCATCGCCGACCTGGCATCAGCGCTGCCCAAGGCCCAACTATTGCGCCGCCCGCCGGCCGGCAGGACGTGAGTATGAAGGGGCCTCGGGCCCCTTCCATTTTGCGGGCGCTCAGTTGCAGAAGCCGTTGCCCATCTCCTGCCCTCCCACGGTCGTCAGCAGGACGCACGTGGAGAACTTCGCGTTGGCTAGGAGGATACCGGCGACGATGAATACGGCCGCCTTGCCGAACCCTCCCTCCGACCGACCCTCCGCGCTCGACTTCATCAGGAAGATCCCGCGCACGAATGCCCACGCGCCGAAGAAGGCGAGAATCTGGAAGCACCAGCCGATCATCTCGGCATAGCGCTGAAGCACGGCGACCTGCGTATCGATCTGATAGGAAAGCATCGACGACGAGGCGTTGAGCCCGCCATCGCCGACCGGGCCATCATCCCTGCCGAGGATGGTCCGCGACACCAGCGTGAAAAGCGAAGCCGCGTTCATGAGCAGGATGGACGTGGCCAGTTTCATGCTCCAGCCGCGCGGAAGTCCTCCCTGCCCCTGCGCCTTCGTGATGTCGAGGATCGCCGAGGCGAACGAGATCAGGCCCATGAGGAAGGCGATGCCAAAGAGCGTCCAGATCGCCATCGGCACGGCGTTCACGGCAAGATTCTTTGCCATGCAGGCTGCCGGAGCCTCGGATATCAGGCAGTTCTCGGTCTTGCCCACCTCGACCGACCCGATATCCGGCACGATGCCGTCGCCCCCGAACAACGAATTGCCGTCGTCGTCAATGCCTGATCCCGCCAGCCCAAGGGCTGCCTGGGAATTCTGGCCGAACACCGTCGCCACGCCGATCCCGGCCGCGTCGGGAAGCGACATCAACAGCGTCGCGGCAAGGATGTGGGCCAGTCCTGATCGCCACAGGCCCTCGCGCGTCTCGTGTTGACGTGCCAGCCTCAGGAGTCCCATCCCGAGCAGGCCGAGGCCGGCAAGGAAGCTGGCGCAGGAAATCAGGAAGAAGAACGGCTGCCAGACATCCTGTCCGAACTGCTGGAGCCTCGTCCCGATGTCAGTCTGGGCATGAGCGGGCAACGCGGTCAGCAGGAGGAAGACGAGCGACGATCCGAGCGGGAACCGCATGAAGGCCTCCGGAACGCTTTGCGCCGGGGCTTGGGCCCCGGCGCCGGGACGCGTCAATCAGAAGCTCGCGCCGCCGCCCTGAGTCAGGCTCACCCCCTCCTCTCCGAACAGCGTCTGGTTGAGCGTGCCGGAAAGGACGGGAATGGCAAGCATCGCGGCGCCGACGCCGATGCGCCAGAAGCCTTCCGAGTACTTGGTCTGGTTCGGGTTGTCCGAGGCCGCCTTGAGCTTCATGAGACCCGTGCCCAGCATAACGATGCCGCCCAGAACGCATCCGGCGACAAGCAGCTTGCCGATGGACGACACCTGATCGATCAGCTGCTGCGCCCTCTCGCCAAGCGTCGAGGCCGCGCGGGCCTGCGTCGGGACCGCGACGGCCGTCGCGGTGGCCGCCGCCAGCACGGCGTACGGCATGTTCATCGCCTTCTCGATCAACCGCTTCATGGTCAGCTCCCTCAACGGATCCGAAAGGGATTCGCCCACAGCGGGGCGTATCCCGCGCGCCGGTGCCGCGCTTGAATCCAAAGAGTGCTGGGCCACCTTGATCGGCGCAAGGATTTACGGCGACGATACAGGCAGTCGCCGGCGCGATGGACGAGAGAGAACCTCGCGCCATAAGGTTTCGTCAACAGGTTTTGCTAGCATGAGCGAACGGAAGGGCCCCTGGCCGTCGGCGGAAACAGCCGTGGCGACCATCCTCATGAAGGATTCCTTCGCCATCCAACGGCTCCACTACGCGGCCCGGATGACCGCCGCCCTGGCCGTTCTCGTCGTCATGGCCGCGGCCTTCGCCTGGTCAGTTGTCTCCCGTCCGCCGCAGTTTCGATACATCATGACCACGCTCGGCGGCGAGGTGATGACGCTCGTCCCGACCGACAAGCCGAACCATGACGACGAGTTCGTCTCCAAGTGGACCGTGGACGCCGTGACACGGCTCTACAGCTTCGACCACGTCCACTATCGTCAGCAGCTCCAGGACGCGAAGGCCAACCTCACCCCGGTAGGCTGGAAGTCGTTTCAGAAGACGCTGCAGGACAGCGGCAACTTCCGAGCCATCCTCGAATACCGCTACGCCACCACGGCCGTGCCGACCGGGCCCGCACGGGTTACGAAGTCCGCGATCCACCCAGAGCTGGGCAGACACGCCTGGCGGGTGGAGTTCCCCATGCTGATCACGTACCAGTCATCGTTGAAGGGAACCGACGGACGCCCGCTGATGGCGACCCAGGCGCTCCGGATGTCGGTCGTCGTCATCAGGCAGCCTGAGTTCCTCCAGCCCGACGGCCTCGGCATCCGTTCGATCCTCGCCGAGGGCGGCTGATGGCGAGTCGCGTCGAACTGGCGATCGAGGCCCTCCTAGTCGCCGCCGACAGGCCCGTGCGGGTCGAGGAGATCGTTGCCGCGCTTCCAGGAGAGGACGTAGAGGGGGCACTGAATTCCCTCGAACGGTTCTGGTCCGGCCGCGGAATGCGTCTGGTTCGCGCGAGGGATGGCCTGCGTCTCGTCCGCGCGCCGGAGGCAGAGGCGATCCTCGCGGCGATTGAAGGGCGCCGGGGGCGTCGGCTGACACAGGCGGCCGTGGAAACCCTCGCCGTCATCGCCATGCACCAGCCCGTAACTCTTCAAGACATCGAGCGCCTGCGGGGCGTCCGCCTCTCGCGGGGGATCATGGATTCCCTACTTGACGCCGGGCTCGTGCGCGTCTCCCTGCGCCGGACGGATGCCGGAAGGGCCGCGACCTACGTAACGACCGAGCGCTTTCTCGAGCACTACGGGCTGGGGGCATTGACCGACCTGCCGACGCCAGAGGAACTCAGGGAACTGATCAATCCACCGACCGATCCCTCTGGGGGCGACGGTCTGGAACCTCCGGCCTTCGACCCGAACCTCCGCGAACCTCCGCGAACCTCCGTTTCCGTTGGGAGACGAGAAAGTGGGGGCTAGCGGATGTCCCGCCACTGAAACAGTCTAGCTCCAGCGAGTTGGCTGCCGAGACAGCCAGCCCTTCGCCTGGAGTGTCTCGAACGCAATTCCGACTTGTCGTGGTGAGAAACGCCTCTTGCGATCGCCCTAGGCATAGACCTTGGCGATTACATCACCCGCGTTTGAGACGTTTCCCCGAGACGCGACCCAATGGACCGTTGCGAGCAGTTCCAGGCCGCATGGAGTCTCAAAGCCTTCGATCAGCTTGCCGACGCGCTCGAACCGAATCCGGGTTGCACCGTCCGACACCAAGAAAGTTTCGGCGGCCTTCACCGCACCAGGGACAAGTTCGATTTGCATATCGAAAGCGTCTCCGCCATCGACATGCACGAGATGGCTCTCGATCGCACGCAGCACGTGCTGCAAGTTCTCGGCGTAGGGACCATGAGGCGCCTTCACATAATGCAGCCGCAAGGACTCGCCCGCCTCCTGCATGAAATACATGAGTTTGTGCACCTCAAGCAGCGTCACGAACGGATCCATTAGCCCGCCCAGGTAGCGGTGCATGAGAACGACCAGCGCGGCGCTTCCCGCGGTCATCTGGCCGGGCTTGGTTGCTTCTGGGGCGCCGTTCGGCTCGGCCCGCAGGATGTCGCCGATCTTGAATTCGATCATCGACATCTCCCCATCAAATCCGTGCGGCGCCCACTGAACCCCGCACTAGCGCGTTGCCTCTCAGGTGACGGCAGCGAAGGAGGTTCCGCAGCCGCACGACGAGGACGCGTTCGGGTTTTGAATCTCGAACCGTTCCCCGGCGAGATCCTCGACCCAGTTGAGCACGGCCCCACGCAGGAATGGCACGCTGAAGCCGTCGACGACGACCCTTGCCCCGGCGCTCTCGACCATCTGGTCGCCCTCCATGGGCTTGTCGTCCACGCCCATCCGGTACTGGAAGCCCATGCAGCCACCGCCCTCGACCATCACCCTGAAGGCGGCACCATCGAGGTTTTCCTCCCGCAGGATCTCTGCCACGCGGCGGGCGGCGGAATCTGTCAGCGTGATCGGCATGGCGAATCCTGTGACATGATCGACTCCTTCCTATATGTTCACTGCCTGGAACGATCCGCAAGGATTCGATCGGAGGACGCATGTTCCTGGTGACCAAGGACGAGATCGAGGCCGGTTGCTCCGTACAGCGGTACGATCCCGGCCTGCGCGCGCAGCCGTGGACGGAGGATGCAAGGTACGACGCGGTCGCCGGAAAGCCTCTTCCAGAAGGGGTTACGCCCGCCGAGCCCATCGCCATCGCCGAGGCGCTCAAGGACGTATTCGACCCGGAAATCCCGGTGAACGCCTACGATCTCGGGCTCATCTACGACATCAGCGTCTCCCCATCCGGCGATACTGCCATCCTGATGACGCTCACGGCCCCGAACTGCCCGGCCGCCGAGATTCTCCCAGGGGAGATTGCCCAGACCGCCGCGGCCGTCGAGGGCGTCGGACGCGTCGGCGTCTCCATCACCTTCGACGTCCCATGGAACCCGGACATGATGTCCGAGATCGCCAAGGTCGAGCTCGGCATCTTCTGAGAGGAACCCGCACATGGCAAAGGAACTCGTTTACCTGACCGAGGCCGCTGCAGGCCGCCTCAAAGCCCTCACCGAGCGCGGCGGCGGACGCGTCGTGCGCCTGACGGTCAAGGCGTCCGGCTGTTCCGGATACAGGTACGACCTCGATTATGCCGACGCTCCCGGCCCCAACGACGAGCCAGTGTCGGCGCACGGGGCGACGCTTTACGTTGACCCGTTGTCAATCCTTTACGTGGCGGGCATGACCATCGATTGGCACGAGGATCGTCTGGAGAGGCGCTTCGTCTTCGACAACCCCAACGAAGGAGGCCGCTGCGGCTGTGGCGATTCCTTCCACCTGTGATCAGAGGGACATCGCCTTCTTTGCCCGCGCGAGCGCCATTCTCAGCGCCGTCGGCCCGTCGTCGTCAGCCCACGAGAACAGGCTCGGGTCGTCGGCGTGGATCTGGTTCTCATCCCTCACGTCGTCGAGGGCGACGGTCGCCACCCAATCCTGCGCGCGCCTTACAAGACCGAGGACGAACACGCCTGGCGTGTCCTCCACCTCGTCATAGGCAGCCAGCAGGCGCCGAGCGATGTGTGGATCGAGTGTCGTGGACATGGGTCACCTCCATCCCGATTCTGGATCGCGACGGAGCATCCGGCCAGATGCCGTCGACAGAAGCGCTGACCGAATTCTCGCCGACCGCGATCCACTGCCGCCCGTTCCTTCTCCAGCAGCCTCACCCCAAAGGGGAATTGACTTCTTCTTGGCGCCGTTTCAGCGTCCGTTCCCCGTTGCGAAAAAGCGGGAATACCGATGAAGAAAGCAATTGCCACCGCCCTTGCACTCGTGATGTCCAGCTCGCTGGCTACCGCGCAATCATTGTCGTGGAAGCCGGACTACAAGTTCGACCAGAAATTCAATCGCTTGGCGAAAAATTTTAAGCTGCCGGTCAAGATCGAAGCGGTGGGCTGCGACCCCGCCTATGTCCGCGAGATCGGCTATTGCTACTGGTCGTTTTACCGCGAGCACGAAATCAAGCAGAACAGCACGGGTTGGGAGGCATTCACCAACTACGGGATCAAGAAGGAAAGCCGGGCGTTCCTCACGGTTTTCCTTGCGGCCACCATGTCGTTGGACCGCAAGACCGCCGAGAATATGGCCACGAAGCTGGTCAATGCCTGCAGCAAAGGGAAATGCTTGGTGGCGTGGGACCATGGGGAGTGGTCGCTGAACGCCGACCAGAATGGCGTGATCGTTTTCCAGAACGAAGGCGACGAATGCGACGGCTGTTGATGCAGCCGTCCGGTCCAGCCCTTTCGTTCCCCGTTGACGTGATCGAGCACGCGTCCGCGCCGGCGGATCTTCCCATGAACGTGTTCGCCGCCATCATCGGGGAACGGGAGGGCGCCAATGAGAAAACAAATCTTCGCCAGCGTCTGGGACGCTATAGAAACCACGGCAGCAGAAGCCGAGAACATGAAACTGCGCGCTGCGCTCATGCAGACGATTGAGCAGCACATCCGCTCGAAAGGATGGTCGCAAACCGAAGCAGCCCATCGGCTGGGCGTCACTCAAGCGCGCATCTCCGACCTGCTGCGCGGAAGGATCCATCGCTTCGAACTGGAGTCGCTCGTCGGCATGGCCACCACTGCGGACTCGGCTTGACGGATGCTCCAGCCATCAGCATTTTCGATTCTGCAGGAGGTTTGAACGTGTTCTCGTCCCTGGCCCGTCATCGCCGGAACTGGTGGCAGCCCGCATAACCGGGCGGCCGCGAACACGCATTCTCTTCGCATTCGATCTCAACGCGGGGCCGCTCCGGCAGGAGACGGCCCTTCCTATTTCGACGTGCCTTCTCGTGCCGGGCCCCTCCAACCAAGGAGAGGACCATGACCGTTGCGGGAATTATCACCAGACCGCGCGCCATGACGGGGGACAGGCCGACGGGTCCCCTGCATCTTGGCCACCTAGCAGGATCGCTCGGTAGCCGAGTTCGCCTGCAGGATACCTGCGATCAATTCGTGATGGTTGCCGACCTCCAGGCTCTCACCGACAACGCGGGCAATCCTGCCAAGGTCGGGGCCAGCATTCCGGAGGTCGTCGCAGACTACATCGCTGTCGGGCTCGCCCCCGAGCGGACGACGATCTTCCTTCAGTCCAGCGTACCGGAGCTCAGCGAGCTCACGATGCTGTATCTCAACCTTGTCACCGTCTCGCGTCTCGAGCGGAATCCGACCATTCGCAACGAGATCGCCCTACGCAACTTCGAGAGGTCGGTGCCCGCAGGCTTCCTTTGCTACCCGGTTTCGCAGGCAGCCGACATCACCGCTTTCGACGCGGAGATCGTTCCCGTAGGGGATGACCAGCTTCCCATGATCGAGCTTGCCGCCGAGATTGTGAGAAGGATCAACCATGTTGCCGGCGACGACATACTTGTCGAACCCAGGGCATCGCTCTCTAACGTTCCGCGGCTACCGGGCATCGACGGAAAGGCAAAGGCCAGCAAGTCGCTCGGCAACGCCATCATGATCAACGATGAACCGGACGTCGTCCGCCGGAAGGTAAGGATGATGTACACGGATCCCAATCGCCTGCGGGCCACCGATCCTGGCACGGTCGAGGGCAACGTGGTCTTCAGCTACCTTGACGCCTTCGATCCGAACGTAGACGAGGTCGAGGACCTGAAGCGTCGGTATAGGGCAGGAGGCATCGGTGACACCGCCCTGAAGGCGCGCCTTGCGGACCTCCTGGTCTCGATGCTCGAACCGATGCAAGAGCGGCGACGCTCGGTTTCGCGGGATATGGCTCTCGAAATCCTCGCCGAAGGGACCCGGCGGGCTCGAGCGGTAGCGTCGGCGACACTGCGGCGCGTACGATCGGCGCTGGGCGTGGTCGAGCTTCCGTAACTCACTGGGGCCTACAGTCGGCCGAGCGAGTCCGCCGGCTTGGGCTCCTCCTTCGCTTTCACCGCCGTCGAGTTGATGTAGTCGGTGAAGGCGTTGGCGAGGAAGTCCTGGACAGTCCCCTTCTCCTTCCTCTCCTCCCACGTCAGGACGATCCTCTTGGTCCCGCCAGGTCCGCCCTTCGCCTCGAACAGCAGGACTGACAGACCGTCCGTGATCGTGAACCTGCCGGAGCCGTTCTTCTGGTTGAACGACCTGATCGGCTGGGTGCCTCCGAGGAAACCAGCGTGCGAAGCAGTCAGCTGCGAGATGATCGCTACGGCGGCACTCGTCAGGTTCTCTCCATTGGCCTCGAGCGTCACACGGTGAACGACCCAAGGCGCGTGGAACCGGACGACTTCCGGCAACCCCTCGCAAAGGGGAACCTGGTTGGAGCACTTGCCGCCGAAAAGGCTCCCGACGTTCATGCGCCCCTTCCAGCCATGGAGCACTACGTCCGTAGCCTTGCCCTGAAGACCAAGGGCAAGCAGCCCTAGGTTGGGACGAAGCAGCACCGTCATGGTGAACTCTTGCCCGGCCAGCATGACCGGCCGCACCCGGAGCGCGACGGGCTCAGCAAGGATGAGTTCGCGACTAGCAGGATGAGACGGCGGAAACGCCAGCTTCGTGCCGCCTGGCGTTTCCGGTGCCGCGAGCTGGGTGACGTTCCTCAGGACCTTGTGAAACTCCATCCCGTTCTCGTCGACCGCCGGGCCGTCCGCCACGGGTAGCAGGGACTGGATGATCTCCACGATGCGCGTGGCGGGGAGCACCGAGCCGTCAAACGAGGTTTCCCAGGTCCGATGCATGCCCGTCGCGGTGAACAGGACGTTGAACCTGACCTTCCCGGGGATGGCCTGCAGGCGGCACCAGGCGGTCAGCAGGTCGTCGGCAGGGCTGAAGCCATAGAACCACGAGATTCGGTCAGCCCGCCTCATGTCGGGCGCAAGGCACCTCTCCGACCCGGCGGGCTGCGTTGGCTGCCGCGCGATGGCCTGTCCCGATGCGGCCGCCAGCACGGCGGCAAGGAGGAGACGCTTGATCATCCGTGCCCCGCAAAGGATTGAGTCCAGAAAAAGAGTCGCATCGCGGGCTGGGGGACGCAACTCCGCCAATTCGTTGACAGGCATGGCGCCACCATGGAACCCTTTGAGACAGCAGTGGATCCACGGAACGGGACATGACCGAAACGAAGGCTCCCAAGCGCACGATTGCCCACGCTGGACCGGGAAAACCAGGGAACGCCCCCACGAGACCGACGAGGACCGCTTCCCCTTCCGTCGCCGAAACCCTTTCGCGCATCGAGACGGCGTCATCCCCCTGGTGGGCTCAGACGCCCGCCGTCGCCTACGCGTGCCTCCGGATCGCCGCCATGCCAGTTCGGCTGGTCGCCGCGGCCGCTGACGCCGCCGTCTCCCTGGCCTTCGTAGCCATGGGAGCGGCGGTCTACATGTGGTGGACCGGGATGATCCCGGACGAGGCCGTGGCCGAATTTCTCGGAAGGATCGGGGAGCGCCTTCTCGACATCGTGAGATCCTCGGGATTGATCTGATCGAATCCTTATCACGATGTTGACATCAGGCGCGCGCCGCCATAGGTAGAACGCCAACGCCCTCGTAGCTCAGCAGGATAGAGCACGGGTTTCCTAAACCTGGGGTCGGAGGTTCGAATCCTTCCGGGGGCACCATCCCGGCGCATCCGCGCCTTCGCCGCGTAATATGCGCGCGCGGAGCACGCGCGATTTAGGTTTGCAACTTCCGTGATTTCGTTCTAAGCCCCGCCACGCTGTGACGTGGAGGTCTTGCCTATGGGCAAGAAAGTCGGTGGCGCGTCGCCGGCGACCCGCCCATTCGGGCGTCGGACAAGGCGACGACTCGGGATCATGTTTGCCATCGGGGTATTCGCGTTGGCTGCCCTGGCGGCCGGCCTGCGCACGTACGAGATACTTTCCAACCGGGATGACTACATCAAGAAGGCCCAGGGGGAGAACCTCGCCCTCGTCAACACGGTTGAGCGGTATCTCGTCCAGGCCGCGCTGTTCCTGAACCACAGCATCGACCACATCACAGCCGAGATAGGAAAGACGAATGACCTCTCCGACCCCTCCATCGATTGGAGGGAACTTTTCCGGCACGTGCTCGACAGCGCGATCCTCGAGGTCGACGTCGCGGAAAACGACGGGGTCATCGTGCGATCCTCCAACCCCGGTCTCGAAGGAGGTCGCTATCGTGACTTGGCTCTGCTCGCCAAGGCAAGAACGTCCGACGGGATCGTCTTCGGCGGCGTGAGCGTCTGCACTAACTGCGCGGCGCCATACGTCTTCCGAGTAGCCAAGCGCCTGCTCACCAAGGATGGGACGATCCACGGTGTCATCGTCGCCCGGATCAACCCAGAGCGGCTCCAGCTTCTCTCGGGCACGCTGGGCAACAGTTTCGGCGGGAACGTCCGCCTGCTGCTCGACGACGGGACGGTGCTCTTCAGCGAACCGCCCATGGGGGCTGGCCCTGGCCAAGCCATCGACAAGGACGACCCGCTCTATCCGGCGCATATGCTCGACAAGAGCGGGGCGACGCGTGTTCTTCCGTGGGACCATCACCCCGATCTCATCACTGCCTACAAGCACCTTCCAGACTATGGACTGACCCTGTCGGTGTCCCGACAGAAGCGTGTAGTGCTCGCCCCATGGCGGGATATGATCTGGCAGGCCGGATTCAACGGCCTCGTGGTGCTGATCGCATGCGGCATTGGTGCAGCGCTCTTCACGAGGGCGCTGATGCTCCACGCGGCCGATGAGGAGCGGGCCAATGCACACAAGGCTGAACTTGAGAGCATCCAGAGCTCCGCGAAGGTGTTCGGCCTGCGATGGTACGCCTCGACGGACACGCTGATCCCCCTGAAGGGAGCAGCCGATGCTCTAGGCATCCGGATATCCGGTCGCTACGCCAGGGTGAAGGATCTGCTGGGCCTTTTCCCGCGGGAGGAAGCACAGGCTCTCCACGATGCCCTGGTCGACTGCCTGAGAACCGGCACCGAGCATAGGCTCGAGCTGACCGCGATCAAGGAACCTGGAAAGCCGGTAAGCCCAACCTACGCTTTCACCACATTCCGTCACGAAGGCTCCTCCCCCGGCCGTCCAACCAGTGGTCATCACGCGTTCATTGTCTGCCAGGACATCACCGAATGGCATGAGATGCGCACCCAGCATGCCCACCTGATGAAAATGGATGCCGTCGGTCAGATCACGGGAGGCGTCGCCCACGATTTCAACAATCTCCTCGTGATCATCCTCGGTAACATCGAGGAGATTTCCGAGGCCTTCCCGAAGGACGATCCGCGCAGCGCGTTGCTCGACGTCACGCTCGGCGCGGCCATGCAGGCGCGCGAGCTCACGAAGCGGCTCCTTGCCTTCGCCCGCAAACAGCCCCTGAGGCCGACCTCCGTAGACGTCGGAGCGCTCGTCGAGGGCATGGGGTCGCTGCTTAAGCGCACGATCGGGGAGCACATCGTCCTTTCACTCGACGAAGACCCCGGGTCGAAGCCATGGAACGTGTTGGCTGACCGCAGTCAGCTTGAGTTCGCGATCCTCAACCTCGTTATCAACGCCCGCAACGCTCTTGGTCCGGGCGGCAACGTGACGATCCGCGTCAGGAACCGCGTGATCGACAGTACCGAGCTCGTGGGAACGGACGACATCGAACCCGGCGAGTACGTAGACATCATGATCGAGGACAACGGTTCCGGGATGTCGCCCGAGGTCGCTGCCAGGGCTATCGAACCCTACTTCTCCACCAAGCCGCCGGGGGTCGGGTCAGGCCTTGGCCTCAGCCAAGTCTATGGCTTCGTGAAGCAAAGCGGCGGTCATTTCCGCATCCATTCGGAGCCTGGCAAGGGAACGATTGTCCACATGTACCTGCCGCGGGCCAAGGCTGGCACGGCGGAACTCCTCCAGCGCGACACCTTCGACGCAGGCTTCGAGTTCGGCACGGAGACCATTCTGGTCGTCGAAGACGACGAGGCCGTCCGGTCTCACATCGACCGCGTCCTTACCAGCCTCGGCTACAAGGTGCTCAGCCGCATCGATGGTCGATCCGCCCTGAAGCTTGCCGACGAGGGCGTGCACTTCGACCTACTGCTGACGGACGTCATGCTGCCCGGCGGCATGAACGGCGTTCAAGTCGCCGCCGAACTGCGCAAGAGACGGCCGGATCTGCCTGTTCTCTACGTGTCCGGCTATGCCAAGGACATCGTCGACTCGGGTTTGGGAGTCGATGCCGACCTACAGTTCCTCCAGAAGCCGTTCCTGAGAGGCGAGCTTGGTAGGAAAGTGAGAGCCGCCCTGTCCAACTGGCATGAGGACGACCTTCTGGAGGACTTCGACGCGCCGCTCCTGCCGCGCATCCTCAAGGATTTCAAGCACGACGCCTGAAGTCAATCAGCCGCCGGCGATGGCCTCCACGATGCCACCGCCGGCCTTGTTGGGCGCCACTGAGGAGGAAGTGGAGCCGACCGACGACTCGATCGCCTGTGATGGTTCCTTTGGCGGCTCTCCGGCGACCGATACCGATGGAGTCTCGTTGAGCTTCCTGATGTAGGCTTCGACTTCGCGACGCTCGGCCTCCTTCTGCGCCTGCTGCTTCAGCCTCTCCGCACCTCCCTCGATGACGTCGTTCCAGTACGACACGATTCGGGCGGCCATGTCGGTCTCCCACGGGCCCGGTGTCACGAACCCCGAACCGCGCTCACCACCGGTCATCACGAGATAGGGAGGCTTGCCCTCGCGAACGACGTATCCCGACACCCGACCATACTCCTTGACCACCCGGTACGGACCGAAGTCAAAGCACGGGTAGTAGCCACCGGACCTGACCGGGACCATCTCCAGCGAGCAGGTCTCGCCATAGCCCTTGTCCAGAATCTTTTCGGCCATCTCGGCGACGATCGCTGACATGTCAGCCGATGCCGCTGAGGCGATCATGCTCGCGGCGGCGACGACGAGGATGGATGAAATCCGGCGCATGCTCCCTCCCCTGCCGGCGCGTTCGTTGCCGGCCCATTGCCGTTAGGGTCATCCTGATATTGCGAACCCGCAAGTGATGGGAGGTCGTCATGCGCTCGATGGTGACAGCAGTCAGCCGCGCCTGCGATAGGCGCATCGGCGACTGCCTGGGCATGTTGCTGGCAGGAGGCGTGTTCTTCGCCGCTCCTGCGGATGCGGAGGCCACCCCCGTCATCGCGGTTCTCGGCGCCTGCATGGCTGCCGTTGGGCTGGCAGCGACCGCCGCCGCACTCATGGGTCGGAGGGATCGATGACGGAAGAAACATTGGTGGAGGACGCGTTCCGGGAAGAGGATGTCGTCGCTCAGGTCCGGCTAACTGAGCCGCTCCGCCTTATCGACGACAACGCCCGGGCCATCGCCTATCGGCTGATCGCAGGGCTGATCGACGGAGGCGCCGATCCCCGGCGGGCCTTCGACTTCGTTTCCGAGTGCTACGCAAAGGAACGCCGGAATGAGCTCGCAGACTCGTTGGCGATCCTCAGGAAAGCCCTCAAGCCGACCGTCACCGGTACGGGCGACCTTCCGTCCGTGGATGACTACAATGCCATGAAGTCAGGCGCGCTCGAGGCCTTCGGAGACGGGCTCGTCAGCATCGAGGAGGTCATGGTCCTGTCGCATCTGAGGACGTCGGCGAATCCGGCCGCCACCTTGCGGGCTGCCGCGGAAGTCATCGAGCAGCGAGCAAGACACCGTCGACGGTTCTGAATTGCACGCCATCGGTGGAACATGATGGCCGAGGAGTTTTGCAATGGCCGACATCGTGTTCCCGGAAGTCATCGAATTCGGAGCCCAGACCCGCAACGGATGGGTGCACCAGTCTGGCGTGAGCGTCCTCAATTTGAGTGGCAACCTGCTTCTCAACCCGCTCACGTCGAAAGGAACGGTGGGGCAAGGTGCCATCAGCATCCATCCACGTGCGCTGGGTGCGGTCATGCGAGCCATGGTCGGTGCGGTCGTCCGCTCCGATCCGTCGGCGCGTGCGGCTGTCGCTGAGGCATTGAGAACAGCTCTCTACGAACTGGAATATGGGGCGACGTTTTCCCCCGAGGATGACGCCCCTCCCACGATGAACCCCTTATGAAACCTAAAATTTTCCCAAAAATTCGAGAGTGAATTTCCTTTTGACAGGCCGTCGGCCTCTCGGCTAAATCCGCCCGTTCACTGGGCCCCGCGCCCTGGAGAGTCCGTGGGCGGGAATGTCCAGTAAAGCGTTCTCAGTATTGGGTAAGCGGGCCCGGCAGGCCGACATACTCGATAGGGACGAGGAACTTCGACTCATTCGCATCTACAACGACCGCAGCAGTCCGACCGACCTGCGGACGCGCGCGCTCAACAGACTCGTCGAGACGCACCTCAAACTGATCATCAGCATCGCCGTCCAGATGGGGAAGATTTACGGCGACCAGCACCGCGAGGACTTCGTCAACGAGGGGACCCTCGGCTTCATCAACGCCATCAAGAAGTTCGACGAGACGAAGGGATTTCGTCTGAACACGTTCGCCCGCTGGGACATCAAGGCGACGATGCAAAGCTACGCGATCGACAACCTCTCCTCGGTGAGGGTGGCGTCGCGCGAGCAGAAACGGACGTTCCTGCATTTCAAGAAGGTCCAACGGAGCACTGAGGCGGAGCACATGACCGTCGAGGAAACACGGACCATTGCCCGCAAGCTCGGCGTCAATTCCGAGGACGTCGAGATCGTTGCCCAGCGGCTCAGTGGCGATCTTTCTCTCGACATGCCGGCTCCGACCGCCGACGGCCGTGCCGCGCCACTATCCGAGACCATCGCCGACAGCGCTCCGCTCCCCGAGGACGAGCTCATCGCGAAGGACGAGCTGCGGGACCGCACCGCGAAGGTCAACAACGCCATGATGTTCCTGCCGAACCGCGAGCGGTTCATCCTGGCTGAGCGCCGCCTCAAGGACCCGCCCACACCCCTCGAGAACCTCGCTGCCATGTACAATGTCAGCAAGGGACGCATCTCCCAGATCGAACAGCAGGCAGTCGTACATCTCCGTCAGATCATGGAGGAGTTGGAGCGCGCCGAGCGCGGGGAGCGCTCCCATGGCCCCCCTGCAAAAAAGTTCGTGCGGGCAAGGAACTGACAACGATCTCGCTACCTAATAGGACAGTGCGTTTCAAAACGGGGAGTGAGGCTGGATGTCGCCAGGACAGGACGAGGACCTCAAGTCGTCGATCTGGCTGGGTGAACCTGGGACGGAAAAGGAGATCCGGGAAGTTGTCGCGCGGCATATGAAGAGCCCAATCTCGACCCCAGCCGAGGTCTGCGCGATGGCCGAGGCACTGCTTTTCAGGCGCGAAGGCAGTGAACGAAATGACGGGCGTTGCCTCATGTGGGCTGCAGCCTCCATGGGTTCCAAGCGGGCATGCCGCCGCCTCGCAGTGGAGATCGAGCAGTTCGCCAAGCCATTCCGGGAACAGGATCCACAACTCTGGGAGTGGCTCATGAAGGCTGCCAACCGCTGGCGGGAGATCGGCATCAGCCTGTCGTCGTCGCGCCTGGATATCAGCAAGCTGAAGGAAGCGAGCGACGATCGCGATGCGGAAGGCTGTCCCGACTTCGAGTTCGCTCCGCCGTTCGCTTCCGAAGACACGCCGGAGACGCCACAAGAACCAAGCAACGCACGCGTCATCGTGCGATCCATCGGCGACTCGAAGACGATGGAAGGATCGCAGATCATCGCCCGCTACGCATCCATCATCGGAAAGCCGCTACCCGCCGTCGGTGCCATCCCGGCTCCGGGCGTGGCAGCCGCCGAGATTGCCGCTCGCTGGCCGTGGGCCGAGCATGTTGGTCAGCGGATCGAGGGGCGCTTCGCCCTCCTCCGCAGGGTCGGCATATCGGGTGCCCGCCTGAAACCCATCCTGTTCGTAGGCCCGCCCGGCGGCGGGAAGACGAAGCTCGCACGCTTCATCGCGGACCTCATAGGCATCCCCGCAACGGTCATTCCGGCCGGCAGCACACCTGACAGCGGATCCCTGACGGCAGTCTCGCGCGACTGGCGTAACAGCCGCCCATGCGCGCCCGTGCTGGCGGCGGTGGAGTATCAATGCTCCAACCCGGCCATCATCATCGACGAGCTCGACAAATCGGTGGCCATGGGCAGCAACAACGGCAGCGTCCTCGGCACCCTGCTCGGAATGCTCGGCGACCAGGAACGCTATTACGACGCCTGCCTGCTAACCGAGGTCGACCTGTCATGGGTCACGTTCATCGCCACGGCTAACGACCTCCACCGGCTGCCGGAGCCCATCTGGGACCGTTTCGATATCATCCACGTCGACCGACCGCGCCAGGAGCATTTCGACCTGATCGTGGCGAACCTTCGCGACGCGGAGGCGAAAGCCCTTGGCGTCCATCCGGCGCTCCTGCCGATGCTCGACGCGGTTGAGATGGACACGCTGCGCAACGCCTTCCGCGGAGGTTCGCTCAGGTCCCTGGAAAAGGCTTACCGATTCATGCTTGGCGAGGCCGCCATGCGCGAGGCACGGATACCTCACTCCATGCTGAACTGATCCCATACGCCTTCACGCGCGGTCGCCGATCACTCGCTGCGGCACCAAGGCGCTTGGATCGGCGTCCGAGAGGGATTCACTGGCCGCCGGCGTTTTGCTTCCCGATCCCGTCGGTCTTTAATTTTTCGAGGCACTGGCCCGCGGGGGTCGGTGCACGAAAGGAATCGGCCATGGGAGCCCACCGGGCCTTCTAGCGGGAGCATTTGAAGATGGTCGCAGTCGAAGAACTCGCTGGCCGGACGGCGTTCGCCAAGCGCCTCGTCCGCGCCCGCACGAGGCGCCAGCGCGGCGCCACCCTCATTGAGATCGCCACCGTCCTTGCGATCGTGGCGCTCGTCATCGCCGGCGTCCTCGCGATCTACACCAACGCCGAAACGAGCCGCAAGACGAGTGAGGCCCTCGGCCAGGTCGCCAACATCCAGCAGGCCGTGCGCTCCCTGTATGGCGGACAGGCTACTTTCACAGGTCTCAACGCCTCCGCGCTGATTTCCTCCAACCACGTCCCGCAGAAGATGGTTGCGGGCACGATGCTGCGCCACGCGTTCAATGGCCCGATCACCATCGCACCGGCCAACCCTGGCGGCGTGACGGACGGCGGCTTCCAGGTCTCATTCGGTCAGGTGCCGCGCGAGGCCTGCATCAAGTTCCTGACGTCCGACCTCGGTCGTGCGGTCTTCAGCGTCGGCACCGGCACGGCGGTGAAGTCGCTCGATGGCTCCAACCCGCCGCCGTTCAATCCGACCGAGGCCACGACCGCCTGCTCGGCCAACCTGAACACGGTGACGTGGGTCTTCATCTGATCCAGACGGGATCAAAATGGGAAGGGCACCGTCGATGGCGGTGCCCTTCCCATTCAGCGAACGGAACGCCCTGGACAGTCAACGCACCCGACGGAGCACGCGGCGTCCTGGCCGCGGGCCTTCTCCATGATTGACCGGATCAGCGGCAGGCATCGGCCGCAGCGGGGAGCGCACCCGAGGCACTTGTAGGCCTGCGCCGGAGTCCTGGGGAGCGCGCCATCGCGGTCGCCAAGAACGCGAAAGATGTCGCCGTCGGTGAGGACGTTGCACGAACAAACGATCATCGGGACCATCTCCCCGCGAGCGCTGCCGCTCAGGCGCCCCGCAATTCGAACCCGACCGAAAAAGTCGACGGTCGCCACTGGCCCGGATTCGTAGCGTTCCCTCGGCGCGGCCGTCAATCGGAATCCCTGACGCCCGACACGCTTCATCGCCGCGGGGCCAAAATTTCGCCCTTGCGCCCCTTCCTGGCACCGATACTGGGTTGAGCTTTCGCGGAATTCCTATGCCTCGCGAATGGTTTCAGCTCGAGATCGATGGCGGCCTGCCATCGTATACGCACAGCGGCACCGGACGGAAACTCGCGCGCCGGCGCACCATGCTCGACGCGGAGTGGTCAGATGCCCGCCAGTCCTTCATGGCGACGTTCCCCGGCGTGACAGGCATCATGCTTCCCGGCGGCAGGACTCATCGGCCGCGTTGACCACGTTCCTCGGGGCGCGCTTTCGGTTTTCCAGCCCGGCGAGGCCATCCTCATTAACGCCGCATGTCGACCAGAACTGGCTCAGATAGCCGCCATCCAGATGCCGCTGCCCGGGTTCGGCGCTGCGGCGGCGTACATGCTCGACGACGGCTCCATGCTCTCATGGAGCATCGCCGAGGAGGGATGGGTGACGCGCAGGGGCAAGGAATTCCTGCGTGGTGCGGTGCCGATGGATGCGCGGCCCCGCTTCCAGGGCTGGTGCATCTCGTGCGCCGGGTCGCTCGCGGCAACGAATCCTTACTCAATGGTTGCGTAAAGGTTTCGGCGCGCCTATACGTCTCGGGATTCCGCGCCTCGCGCGCAGGATTCGTTGACACGGAGGCGCGACCATGACCCCATCCCAGGCGCTCGCGGCCATCGCCACCGCCGCCATCCTCGTCACCACTGGGCCCGTCGCCGAGGCGTTTGCCGGCGAAAGACGCCATGCACGCCCGCCGGTCGCCGCCGTCGAGGGAGGACATCGTCTTTCCGTCTCCCGCAAGGCGTTCCAGAGGAAGGAAAAGCTCCAGCGCCGCCAGCGGGTCCGCCGCCCGTCGACCGACCCAATCTCCATGACCGCACTCCGCCCAGCAGAAGGATCCATCCGACCCCTATTCGGCGGCACTCGTTCCCCCGGGGAGCGCATCATCGCGGAGGCGCGTCGGCATCTGGGAACGAATCCCACCGGGATGTCGCGGAATTGGTGCGCCAGATTCATGAACCAGGTCTTGGCGGCCGTCGGGCTACCGACAAGCGGATCTGATCTCGCCCGGTCGTTCGTCAACTACGGCCGACGCATCGGCAAACCCCGCGTCGGTGCCATCGCCGTCCTCAAGCGCGGCCGACGCGGCGGGCATGTCGGCGTCGTCGTCGGCGTCGACGACAAGGGGAATCCCATCCTGATCTCGGGCAACCACAGCCGGACCGTAGCCGAGGCTACCTATCCGCGCCACAACGTGATCGCCTACGTGACCGCCGACTGAAGCGAAGGTGCGGCCCCACCAACGGCGCGCTCGGTCTCTCGGGCGCCGATCCGACGAAGATGATGGCGACAGTCGGCATCGGAGCAGCCGACAGAGAGAAGCCCCCGAGAGGTTATCGCTCGGGGGCTCATCGCAGTATCAGCGCAGCATGTGACCAGTCGCCGAGGGACTGCTGCTAGGCCGCGACTTCGCCGGAAGGCTGCGGACAATCCGTCTGAGGCGCCCTGGTCTGGTCCGAGTTCAATGCGACATCCGGATTCCCTCCGATCTCGACGGCCAGGGAGCGGCTGCCAGCCTCAGGATCCGAGGGGCTACGGAGCGCGGCCGTGATCGCCTTCATGAGGCCATCGATCGAGCCCGCACTGCCAAGACCGACCTCGTTCATGACATGGTCGGTAAGCGGGGCGGCGACACGGTGGCGCAGCGCTGCGGAAACGACCTGATCGGGGAACGAGGAAACGCCATCGGAGGTTTCGGCGCCTTCGCCGCCCGACGAGTTGTTGAGGCCGCCCACGTCCACGATGCGGATGGAGTCAATCTTCTCGAGCGGCTTGACAGACTGCTCGATGATCTGCGGCAGCATCTCGATGGCTCGGATGCGGACACGCATGTCGATGATCCGGTCGCTGATGACGTTCTCGGCCTGGTTGATGCGCTCCTTGCCCTCGGCCTCGACCTCGTAGGACATGCGCTTCGCCTCGGCGCGGATTTTCTCGGCGTTGGCCTCGGCCTTCGCCGCGGTCTCGGTGGCCTCGGCCTGGATGAGGGCGGCATCCCTTGCGGCGGTGGCCTTGACGGTCACGCTGATCGCGTCCTTCTCGGCCATCTTGCGGGCCTCGACGAGCTCGACCTGTTTCTGACGCTCGGCCGCCTCGACGGCCTGGGCGGTCTTGACGCGCTCCTCGGCGGCGATCGCCTTCGCGCGCTCCTCAGCCGCCGCAGCCTCTGCCGCGAGCTTCGACTTCGACTCGTCGGCCACCTTCTTCTCTTTCTCCTGGTTGGCGAGTTCGACGGCGAGATCCCGGTTGATCTCCCTTTGCCGGATAGCCTCGTCAGCTTCAATGTGCGCGGTCTGGGCCTTGCGGCGCGCCTCTGCCTGGTGCTTGGCAATCAGTGCCTCGGACTCAGCTTCCTTCTCGGCGATCTCCTGCCTCTGGAGGGTCTCGGCGTTGCGCATCTCCGCCTCGACCTGCAGTTTGCGCAGCCTCGCGTCACGCTCGCGCTCGGCCATCGCCACGCTCGTGTTCATCTCCGTCTCGAAGCGCTCTTTCTTCCGCGCCTCCGTTATCTCGCAGATCTTGGTCAGACCTGCGGCGTCGAACGTGTTCTCCGGATTGAAGAACCTCTTGTCGGTCTGATCGAGCGCGACCAGCGACGCCGTCTCGAGCTCGAGACCGTTCCGGTCAAGGGCCTCGGCCACCATGTTCTGGACCTGCTGGATGAAACCATTGCGGTTTGCGTGGAGGTCGTTGAGATCCATCGTCGCGGCGGTGGCGCGCAGAGCGTCGACGAACTTGCCCTCGACGAGGGCTTTCAGGGCGGCGGCGTCATTGACGACCATGCCGAGGGTCTGAGCTGCCTTCTTGATCGCCTCCTCGCTCTTCTTGACGCGCACGAAGAATTCCACCGTTACGTCGGCGCGGAGGGAGTCCTTCGTGATGAGGGCGTCCTTCTCCCGGCGGGTGATCACCAGCTTCTGGGTGCGGAGGCTGACGGGCAGCTTCTGGTGGACGATGGGCAGGACGAACGCGCCGCCCTCGGAGACGACCTTCGCGCCGCCCATGCCCGTGCGGACGAAGGCCTCGTCCTGCGCGGTCCTATGGTACAGGCGCGACACGATGAAGCCCATCAGTCCGATCGCCAGAACGACGACGATCGCGACTGATGCGATTGCGATGATGGTGCTGATGCTGGACATGATGCTCCCTGCTTCAGATGATTGACAGCCTGCTCCGAGGTTTCCTGCCGCCGCGGGACACGGAATTGCGTTTCAATCCTCCGGGTCCGCAAAGCAGGCGACGCGGAAGATGTCCCCGTCCCTCCCGACGACGATGACCTTCGTACCTGCCGGGATCACGTCACCCTCCCTGTCCGGGACGGCGCGGACATAGTGGTGACCCCCATGGCCGTCCGGCACCTTGCACTCCGCCGGCAGATCGGACCGTGCCTCGCCGATCGTGATCTTCCCGATGCTCCCAACAACGGTCGACAGGCTGCCGACGTAGGTCTCGTCCCTCGGGATGATCTTCGACAGGAAAAGAGAAACCTTGCCGCTGACCGGGGCAGCTACAACGAGGGCCGGGAACCACGCGACGGAGGACGGCAGAAGGCCGAGACCGACGGACGACACGGTCGCCTGGATGCCGTACCCGACGAGACCGAAGGTCGTAACGAAGGATATCAGGATCACGAAGAACGGGACGCGTCCGAATCCGAGCCACTCCAACGGACCGGGAACCGCGTCGAAGTCCGGCAGAAGGCCTTCCAGCGTTTGGCCGATGGACGCACCGGCCAGCGACATGGCGACCTCGAGCGCGAAGGCGAAGACGACGATGGCGATCGCCGAGGCGAATGGGATGTTCTCCGGTGCAAGAAGGAAGTCGATCATTGGATCTTCGATCAGCTCCTGATTCCGCTCGCTGGGGACCGAAGTTCCCTCGCCAACGTCTGGATCCGCCTCGACATCGACAGGAGCCTCTCTTCCGCCCCTATGGCGTTGTCTTGGTGGGCCATCGATGCCTCCCGCCACTTGTCCACCGCCTGGAGCAGGCGCTCGCATGTACCCACCAGCGCCATGGCATGTGCTCCGGCGCTCCTTGCGCGCTCGGCATCAGGTCCGCCTTCGGCGGCAATCGCGTCATATGCCTCCGCCTCGTGCGTTCCCCTAGCGATGGCATCAACCAGGACGCGTCTCACGCCACCGGCCTCCTCGAGCGTCTCGGCGACGACGGCCCGTACGAACTCCCGGCTGCCTCCCCCGAGTAGACGCTTGAAAAACGATGGCTGAAGCGCAGCCTCGACGCGAGCAGCCGCGGCGGCCATGCGGTCGACCGCCGTCCATACCGGATGGACGGCTTCGTCAGGCGACGCTGGCCTACCTTCCCGCTCGGGCGTGCTGGCCATCAGGTCCTCCGCGAATTCCTCACGGAGGGAATGCTCCCAGCGAATCCTTATCCGGTCAACAGGATTTGTTTTCCAACTTCACGCGGATGCCGCCGGGCTGACCGTGCGATCGAGGCGTTCGATTTCCGCGATGAGCAGTGCGGCGGCGACGACGAGGCTCCGCCTGATATCCTTCGGCTTCCACTCGATCGGCATCCACGGCCACTCAACCGGCGGCTCATTGTCGAAGCCACGCCCGGTCGTGCCCCTCAACCGGGCGTCCACGGCGTACGCGATCGCTGCCGCCGACAAGGAGAAATCGGAGAAGCCGTCGTCGTGCTCGTCGTCGTAGCCCTCCATTCGCCTCTGGCGCGCGCGCTCGCCCAGCACATCGAGCCCCGCGCGAGAGGCTGTCGCTATCCCCTCCTTATGGCTTCCGAGCTCGGCGTTTAGGCGGGCAACCTCGCGCCTCAGAATTCCCTCCAGTTCCCTGCACTCCGCCAGTTCCTCCTCCAGGGCGGCGATCTTCCGGCCAGGGTCACCGAGGATTTCCGAGGCGGCGGCTGCGGCGAGGTCGGGATCGACATGGGGAAATGCCTCACGGAGGAACTTCTCGAGATGGCTCATTTCTCTTCGCTCGCGATGCCGGCGTCTGTAGGATTCAGAACAGGGTACATCGACGGCGATCGCCGCAACAGGTTCACGAGGGACATCGCCGGGCGAACCGTAACCCCGGCCGGCTTCGGAGGTGGCATGGGGAACTGGCAACAGGAAGTGCTCTTCATCGACGTGGAGTCGAGTGGCCTTCATCCGACTTCCTACCCGATTGAGATCGCGTGGGCGACGCTTGACCTCGAGACCGATGGGTTCCTGATCCGGCCGCTCGACACTTGGGGCGAGGACGATTGGTCACCGGAGGCGGAAGGGATTCACCGCATCCCGAGATCCCTGCTTCTCGCAGGGGGAATTCCTGCCCGCGAAGCGGCAGAGGCCATCAACTCCGCCCTTGCCGGAAAGGCTGTGTTCGCCGCCGATCCCCAGTGGGATCGCATGTGGATCGACCGCCTGTTCGTCGACACGGGGATCGCGCGCCGTTTCCGCGTCCTGGACTACGCCGACGCGATCCATCCGTTGATCACGGCCCGCGACCGCTCGGGCGACGGGAGTGTCATCGAGATCCTGCACCTCGTCGAGGAACGCTTTCCCCACACCCACAGGGCGGCCGAAGATGCGCTCCGGATGGCGGCTCGCTACCTCGCGATCGCGGATCCCGATCGGTTCCGGAAGCAAACTCGACTTTCTTGCTTCTAGTTCCTCATACGCAATGGGCTTTATGGGCAGATGAAATCTCATCGCCTCAAGAAACAATACCAACGTTTCGGCTTCAATAGTACGCGACGTGCCGTTGAGAATACGAGAAACATATCCCGCATCTCGTCCAACTGCATTCGCCAGGTCTTTTGCCAGCATCCCCTCAGCCGACCGCCTCTTGAACGCAGTCCGAAGCGCTGCGAACATAGATGCACGCACTTCGGCACGCAGGTCGTCCTGCTGATCCAGATCTAGTGTGACTGGCTCAAATTTCTTCATGCAGGACTCCAGCAGGCAAGCCTCATGGGGCCTCAAGCGAGGCAGCCAATCCCTCAGCTGGCCATCTCGCAGCGGTTTTCGTGTTTCGATTGACTCAGAAGTCAATTGCAATGTCAGCCCCTCGTGCTGCGAATTTACGACGCAACCCAGTGAGGAGCAATACACACAGCCAAAAAGCGAAAACCCGCTCAGCGCCGGCGAAGCGGGGCGTAGCCCATAGGCAACGGGTAGTCCGCTAGAAATGGCCGAAGACCAGAAGTCCCGCAACATCGAGCATGACGGTTCTCCCAAGCGGGCCGGGCAGACATTGCCCAGCTTCACCGTCGCCTTCCCGTCGGCATCGGACGGTGTGTCTCCGCACGCCAGGCCTTGGACGGGAAGTCTGGCGGAATTCCTTCAGGTCCCCTTCGATCTTAGCGTGGCTGAGGAAAACGACTCCATCGAATCGTTGCGATCGACGGCGGCATCGCCGGCGGATTTTCGTGCCTCCTTGCGTCGGAATAGGCTATCGACAGAATGGCGGCATGCGCGCAAGGACTCCCGCGTGACCTTGGCGGTCTCAGCACGGCGCGGGGATGACGCCGCCCGCTCGACATCGAGGCTGGCAGTTCCGATGGAGGCTCGCATGGAGAACGACAGGAAGAAGCCGCTTGGCCGGAAGGCCTACGGAAGCACCCCGCACCTGCCCGGCAGCCGGGTAGGCCCCGGCGACTGGCACATTTCTGACGGCCAGGCACGAATCCTGACCAAGCATCCCCGCGACCGTCATGACCGCATCATCGTGACAGAGAAGCTTGACGGCTCATGCGTTGTCGTCGCCCGTCACGAGGGGCGCATCATCGCCCTGACGCGCGCTGGCTATCTCGCCTCTGACTCGCCGTTCCGCATGCATCATGTGTTCGCGAATTGGGTCGCCAAGCGAGAAGACGAGTTTCTCGCCGCCCTCGACGACGGCCAGAGGATGGCCGGGGAATGGCTGCTGCAGGCACACGGGACCCTTTATCGCATCGACGACGCCGACCATCTCCTTGTGGCCTTCGCCGTGTTCGACGGTGATCGCCGCCTGCCCCACGACGAGGCCCGCGAGCGGATGTCACGCGCCGGCGTTCCCGGGGCGGCCGTCATCCACGACGGCCCGTCCCTTTCCGTTGACGAGGCACTGGAGGCCCTCGGCACCCACGGCCTCCATGGCGCGCTCGAGCCCGTCGAGGGAGCCGTGTGGGTCTGCGAGCGGAAGGGGCGCTTCGACTTCCTCGCGAAGCATGTCGTCCACGAGAAGGTGCCTGGCTTCTACCTGCCTGGCATCGGCAGGTTCACCCAAGAGGTCTGGAACTTTCCGCCGCAGAAAGCCATCTGATGAGCTGGCCCACGCTCCACGCAGGCGTCGTGCGACTCCCGCCTTGATCCGGGGAGATAGATCCGCGGCTGTCTCAGGTCGCGTCCTCGCGGTGAAGCACCGAGTTCGGGAACGCCGCCGCCATGTCGCAGATGGCATCCCACGCGGTGACCTCCTCGTCCTTCCTGGACCTGAAGGTCACGTGGAAGATGCGTCCGTCTCCATCGACCGCCTCGGCCATCGTGCTGCCGGCGCGACGAAGCGACGAAAGGACCTCCTCCGCGTCGAAAGGACCGCCAGGTATCTCGAAGGCAATCCTCATCACCTGCTCGCCCATGGGAACCTCCTCCTTGAAGATCGATTCCTGCATTCAACCGGTGATGAGTCAAGCTCCAGGGCCTGCCCCCGGTCTCGCCGGCGCGTCAGAATTGGGGTGCCAATGCATGGAGGCGGTCATGGGTCTGGAGTCCATCAGGGCGCGCATTGACAGGATCCGCAGGACCGAGGGTGTTGATCCACCTCCGACCGGGTTCCTCCTGTCCGTAGCCCCAAGCGGCAATGTCATGATCGTCATTGGCGACCTAGGTCTGCCAGAGGACGCTCCGCTATCGATCTCGGCCGAAGGGGCATGCGTGCGCATCCTGCATGGCGGGACCGTTGTCCTGAGGGTCGACGATGCCTCGGCGCGGGCGCTGGCGGCCCTGCGCGCAGCGCCGAGGATCGACGTGCTCGAGACTGACTCCGACGCTCCCCTGCGGATTCACGAGGCCAGCCTGTCCTCCTAATCAGAAACGGAAGGGACTCGGCGCCTCTACCATCTCAGCCTCGGGTTCAGGCACGCGGCGCGGCAAGCGCGAGCGGCGCACCTCCACGACGACGCCGCGCATCCGGTCCTCGC
>Ga0207866_1000713_pt1 | contig 42653 bp, 36 predicted proteins | sample HigsolmetaAR203D_FD_184835 | JGI IMG/M metagenome (GOLD analysis project Ga0207866, IMG submission 184835) | Ionic liquid and high solid enriched microbial communities from the Joint BioEnergy Institute, USA - AR20-3-D (SPAdes) (version 2) ...
CACGGAAGCCAAGTCCAAACGGGATCAGTCTGCCGTTTTTCGTCAACTCCAGCATTGGATTTCGAGTTTACCCAATTATATCAAGGGTTTGTTTGGAAAATTAAGCTGCGAAAGTTGAGTTAATAATTTTTGGAATATTTATTATTCGTAAACCAATTATTGTTTGGAAAATCAGAGATGCTTGGGAGACTCAAGATGGTACTGAACCATCGGATTTATATATAATAGTAGTGCGGATCGTCGGAGGGTTATTTGTTTTCGTTGGGCTAGTAGTTTTATAACACAATTGTTTTCCTAATTGCTAACAACCTAGATATTAATTTTCATTAAATAGGGCTTGCTGAACGGGTCACATTTTTACGGTAGCAGGAGCAAGCGGACCGCGAGTCTCGACAAACCCATTGCAAAACAGGCAAAAAGAGAACCCGGAGTCTCTTTTCGAGGTTCATCACCAGCAGTTGCAGCCCGATTACGGTCTCGCTCGTCGTCTGAAGGTGCGCTCGAATACGGCCAAGCCCGTAGCTGCGCTTGCCCTCGCCGAACTTGCCTTCCACCGCATTGCGCGCGGCTGCATCCGCTTTGGCGATTTTCTTCTGCTCCTGCTGATCGGCGGATGACGGATGCCTCAATTGCGGTCCGCTCAGTCGAATTCCCTTCTCCTTGCAGAAGCGCAAGTTGTCCCGCGTGCGGTAAATCTGATCGGCCAGCACCGCTTTGGGATAATAGCCGAACCTGGCGCGGTAGCGTTCCGCTGCGGCCTGCAGCGTCTGACCTTCGTTGAAGCTGTCCCAGGACAGTTGCTCCCGGAATGCGTAGCCGTTCACCACGCTGATCGCCAGCTTCGCCCCGAACTCGACGTTCGCGCGGGCTTTACCGCGCACGATCGGCCTCACGTGCGGCTGCGCGATACTGACTATCCGATCCGGTACGCTGTACGTACGTTTGTCGTACATCACTTGCTACTGGCGAACCAATTCCTGAATGACCAGAAGTATAATGCTCCCATAGGTTGAGACACGGGAGAGGTGATAAATAAGTTATAATGAGGCTATGGAAAAACGGAACCGATGTTCCTCAGATTCAAGACAAAGGTTGTGCTGGAGCTCCTCCGTGAGGAGCATACCGTAAACGAGATCGCTGCTAAGTATGAACTGAGCCCGGTGATGGTTAGCCGGTGGAAGGCTGAGTTCCTTGAGCGTGCTTCAATGGTGTTCGAAAAGAAAACCAGCGAAGCCGACAAACTGAGAAAGGAGTATGAGAGCAAGCAGGAGCATCTAGAGAAGCTGGTTGGCCAACTCACAGTCGAGGTCAACTGGCTCAAAAAAAATCTGGCCTTAAATGAACCGCTCGAAGCTCGAAAAGCGATGGTAGAGCGCGACAATGCTGAGATTACGATTAAGCGCCGGACAGAATTGCTAAGCGTGAACAGGACTAGCGTCTATCGTCCCGACAAAGAGCATTATGAGAGTGAAGAAAATGTACAGATCATGCATCGAATTGATGAGATCTATATGGAGCACCCCTACTTCGGCTATCGGCGTATGACGAGATTCCTTCGGGATCAGGGCTTTGAGATCAATCGTAAGCGCGTACGCCGGCTTATGCAACTCATGGGCCTCGAAGCAATCTATCCGAAGCCAAACTTGAGCAAACGCCTCCATGCCAAGTACACCCGCCCATATCTGCTTCGCGGCTTAAAAATTGACCGTCCGAATCAGGTCTGGGGTAATGAATTTGAAGACCCTCGCGCATTGTGCAAAGGGATAGCTCGCTATGTCCAATTTTGCAATCAGGAACGTCCTCATCAATCACTTAAAGAAGCAAAGCCCGATCAATTCTATGCCCACAACATTGAACAGATCGCATCCTGAAAATTCTAGATTACACGAGAAGGAGGATATAACTTATTCCTCAAAAAATCGTGTCTTGACAATGGGGAGCATTACACGTCTGCAACAGCTAACGGTTTAATGAAAATCAAATGGGAAGTTTACTACCCATCATCCTCCTTATTCGGTTCTGGTTCGAAAGAGTTGCCATTTACGTATAATGTATCAAATGATTGAATAAGTAAAGAAGATGAAAAAGCAGCAAAAGCGATCCTCGTAATCGCTGTCTTTTCATTATTGCACATACATGATTTAATTTCGAATTTTCAAAAAAATGGTGGTGATCCTAATAAAAGTCCAGAAATATTATAAATATGGTTTAATTATCGTTTTCATTATTAGTCTTTCGGTTCTTTGCTTTTTTCAGTACAACGAAAAAGTAAAGTATCAAAAATATATTTCCAATCAGATGAATGACGATCTCCATACTTTGATTAATTCAATTAATGAAGATAGTAATTTATATGATGTTATTATTTCAACTAACAAAATTACAAAAGACCAGTCCAAGACCTTAATGGTTAATAATGAAAATATTAGAAACATCATTGTGGAATATAGGAACTTAGCGGTGGTTTTGAAGAAGCGAAAAGATGGTTATCAATACGATAGCAGTTCAGTAAATGCATACAAGTTAGCTCGTTTGTATTATGAATGGCATGAAGAATTTTATGACAGTCATTTCAATGGAAACCTTGATATGAAAAAACAGAGTCAAATTAAAGCTTCAAATCAATTGAATTCTTCATGGTTGGAGGTTACTAATAAGTTAGCATCTATCCGTTTTAACTTAAGCAACAAGGAATGGTTAAACTTGATCGATGCATTAGAATCGAAAACAATTAGTTTCATGGAGAAGAATAAAATAGATAATATTGAAGAAGTATGGGTAAAAGAACAAGGAATTAAATAAAAGTCCTTCCCCGCTTAATCTCTTTTGAGAAACAAGCGGATTTTTTTGACAATCTTTCAATCTTGAACTGTTTTCATGTTGTCTACGCATTGTGAAGTGCTCGAATGATGATGGTTTTCGAGTTGTTCAGATTCGATAGGAGGATTTGGGAGTGCTGACAAGTGCCTTTTTTGCATTCTAGCTCGGCATTTTTACGCTGCGATTCTCGGCATTTTTATTATGCGATAAACACGCTGGTTGGTTCTTTCCGTGCTTCGTTCATAACGCTCGGCACCGATCTGGGCCGCTACCTCCGCCTCCATCAAAGAATGGACCAGAACATTCAAAGCTTCTTTAAGAAAGTCTACATCACCATCAGAACCGGACTTGCGCAAAAGCTCCAAAAGTGACATTCTATCTATAGAAGCCACGGTTTGATCCTCCTTCTAAAGGTGAGTCGCGTCACTTTAGTAGAAATCATACCGTGGCATCCCTTGTCAAGAAGCTCGGTGCCATTTTACACCACTACTAGGGACTATAACCTAATCAATCAATACCGAGTCATCTCAAGAAGATAGCGCTGAAATCATGATCCTCACCTTAGTCAAAGCAGGAAGAAAAAATAGGGGTACACTTCTTATGCTCGAATAAAAGAGTTCTTAAGGTCGTCTAATATGAGGATGGGGGAACTTCGATAAAGCAGATATCCCCATTTCTGCTCACCGGCACCGCAATTCCTCATAGATTTCAGGTTGTACGCATAGATATGGTATTGGGAGACGAAAAGGTTGTCTTGCGGGAGAGGAGGAGCTGGCGAAGAAGTATTACAATCATCATGGAGGTCTGACCATGAGAGCGGATCTTCTCATTCAGTTGCTCATGCTCATTGTAATGATCATCGATCTGGCGTCCCGTTCAGGAAAATCGTAATCGTCCCCAAACCCGAAAAACCGGATCGCCTCGCGCGCTCCGGTTTTTCCATCGTTATAAAGTCATAAGGGAAGACACCGAGCACATCCGGATCCTGGCGAACGAGCGGGTTGGAATATTTGACTTTACCTGTAAGTGACACTATAATCATGACTGAACTTAAGAACTTAAATGACTGAACTTAATGCATGAAATTTAAGGAGGATTATAAAAAGTGTATTCGGTCAGACTTCGTTTCCCGGCTTTGACCCGCTAATTTCATACGGTCAAAGGCTCTGCTTGTGTAGGCAGAGTAAACGGGAGAAGTCTGTCCTTTTCATCGTCTTCGAGTGAATCGATCGAGTGGCATACGTCAAAAGGCAGCTTGGGCTGCCTTTTTTTGTGCTTTTTTTCTTCTTTGCTTTATGCAAGAAGATCTATTTGCTTATCGGTTCCTTTTCTCGGCATGAGGTCTGTCCATTCATGTTCCTTCTTCCTTTGGTCTGATTCACAAGCAGCGGCTTGTGAATTTTTTATTTTGGAAAGGAAGAGAGAGCATGACTCGTCAAATTCATAAGAATCGCAAGAAAACATTTACGAGCGGAGATCCGCCCAATTTTTTGGGACAGCATTTCCTTCATCACCGAAAGACCATCCGTGAAATCATCGATCAGGCCATCGTTGGAGATCAAGAAACGGTTTTGGAACTAGGAGCCGGAAAGGGAGCGCTGACCTTCATGTTGGCTCAAAAAGCCGGAAAAGTGTTGGCCGTAGAATATGATGCCAAGTTGGTCGAATCGCTAAAACAAAAAGCAGTTCCGTATCCCAACATCCACATTATCCATCAGGATATTTTGAAAATGCGTTTGCCTAAAGGGAAATTCATCGTCGTATCCAATATTCCGTATTCCATTACAACGCCGATCATGAAAATGCTCCTTAATGCACCTTCAAACGGCTTCCAAAGAGGGGTTATGGTGGTGGAAAAAGGAGCGGCCAAACGATTTACGTCGAAATGGGTTAAAGACGGTTATGTTGCGGCCTGGAGAATGTATTTTGACCTAACGTACGTTAAAGAAATTTCAAGAAATCATTTCTCTCCCCCGCCCAACGTTGACTCTGCAATGATCACGATCAACAGAAAAGCAACGCCGATGGTGCCCGTCAAAGATTATTTGGCTTTTCGCGGACTTGCCGATTATGCGCTTATGGAGCCTCGAGCCTCGATTGATTGGGCGCTAAAGGGGGTATTCACGCCGCCTCAAATCCGCTATTTGAAAAGAAAGCTTGGGTTGAAGCAAGACGTTCCCGTTGCCTGTTTGTCCGAGCTGCAATGGGGATTGATCTTCGAAACGATGAAACAGCTTGTTCCAAGATTCAGATGGCCAAAGGCCAAAAAGGAAAAGAGAGGCCGCAATGAGCGAATATTCGATGACCGAAGCCGATAAACGCTGTCCCGATGTTGATCCCGATGATTTTCCTAGTTTGGTTGAACAAGGATTACCAGCCAAATAGAATAATACACAGTTACAATAAATGGGGTGAAAGGATTGGAACGATGGCTTGACGTTCAAACGCTGATCTGGCTATTTCCCATTATGTTTGTTCTCCATGATCTTGAAGAAATCATTATGATCGAAAAGTGGATGAAGAAGCATTCAGAGGTCATTCGTGAAAAATTGCCAAGCAAAATGGCCGACAGAGTCATGAAGCAATTTTCAATGTCGACGGCCCAATTTGCTGTTTCGGTGTTGGTTATTTTTTTGTTCGTCGGCAGTTCGACGTATATGGCAAGTCAATTTCTTCATCAAGGCCCGCTTGCCAACATTCATTTCTTTACCGTATGCATTCTGGTTTTCTTTCTTCACGCCTTTGCGCATATCGGTCAGTCTGTCTTTTTTCGTTCGATAACTCCCGGTGTTATAACTTCAATCGTGATCGTTTTGCCGTATTGCATCGTATTGTTGAACGCATTGCTTCAAAATCAGGTCATTACTTGGAGTACGATGTGGTTCAGCTTGCCTTTTACCCTCTTCGTGTTCCCGATTTTGCTTGCTGCGCATTGGATGGGGAAAAAAGCCGTGTAACATTCAATCGGCTGATGACTCCGATGCCTCGTCTTCGAGATTGAAATGAACAAGCGGATATGGTAAAATATTGCTAATTTAACGACGGGAGTGGAAAAGGATAATGTGATCTTTCTTGCCCAATCGTAAAAAATAAAACAGCTTCTGTTTTATTTTTGGATGAGCAAGAAAGTTACTTATTCTTTTCACGCAAAAAATAGATCCGGATCCGGCCCTGCATCGGGGTGGATTTGTCGTATTTATTTGAGCTGCAAGAAAGGTAACTTTCTTGCGGCTTTTCTATTTTTATGCAGGAGGATCCTGTCATGTCGTTGATCAAAGTGACCAACCTGACGTTTGCCTATGACGGCAGCTACGACAACATTTTCGAAAACGTAAGCTTTCAAATCGATACCGATTGGAAATTGGGCTTTACGGGAAGAAACGGCCGAGGCAAGACCACGTTTCTCAACCTGTTGCTCGGCAAATACGAATACAGCGGAAGCATTTCGGCCAGTGTCGACTTTGAATATTTTCCTTTCCATGTCGAGCACAAGGAATACAACACCCTGGACGTCGTCGGCGAAATTGTTCCGGACTACCAGCATTGGCAGCTCATGCGCGAGCTTTCGTTGCTGAAGGTGTCCGAGGACGTCTTATACCGGCCCTTCGATTCCTTGTCCAACGGCGAGCAAACGAAAGTGCTGCTGGCGGCCTTGTTTTTGAAGGAAAACAGCTTTCTGCTCATCGACGAGCCGACCAACCATCTCGACCTGCATGCCCGGAAGCTTGTCAGCGACTATCTGAACACCAAGAGCGGATTTATTTTGGTGTCGCACGACAGAGCGTTTCTTGACAACTGCGTGGACCATATTCTTTCGATCAACAAGGCCGGCATCGAAGTCCGGAAAGGAAATTTTTCCGACTGGTGGGAGAATAAAAAAAGGCAGGATCACTTTGAACTGGCCGAGAACGAAAAGCTGCGAAAAGACATTAAACGGATGTCCGACGCGGCTCAACGAACGAGCAACTGGTCGCACGAAGTGGAGAAAACGAAAAACGGCACCCGCAATTCCGGCTCCAAGGTCGACAAAGGGTACATCGGTCACAAGGCCGCCAAAATGATGAAGCGGTCCAAATCGATCGAGCACAGACAGCAAGCCGCGATCGAGGAAAGATCCAAGCTCCTGAAAAATGTCGAGAGCTCGGAAAGCCTGAAAATTTCGCCGCTAGCTTACCATAGAAAACAGCTGATCGAACTGGATCACGTTTCGATTCATTACGGCGGGAAGACGGTTTGCAGCGACATAAGCTTTACCGTCGAGCAAGGGGAGCGCATTGCGCTTGCGGGTCCGAACGGCTCCGGAAAATCCAGCATTCTCAAGCTGATCTGCGGCGAGGATATCGCCTTTTCCGGCACGTTCAGAAAGGGGAGCCAGCTTAAAATCTCCTATGTTTCGCAGGACACCTCGCATTTGCAGGGCAATTTGTCGGACTACGCCAGAAATAGCGGGATCGACGAAAGCCTGTTCAAAGCGATTTTAAGGAAGCTTGATTTTTCGCGCGTGCAATTCGAAAAGGACATGACCTCTTTCAGCGGCGGTCAAAAAAAGAAAGTGCTGATTGCGAAAAGCCTTTGCGAGAACGCTCATTTGTATATTTGGGACGAACCGCTGAATTTTATCGATGTCCTCTCCCGCATGCAAATCGAGGAGCTGCTGCTCGAACATTCGCCGACCCTTCTGTTTGTGGAGCATGACAGCGAATTTTGCCAAAATATCGCGACCAAGGTCGTGGAGCTTTAATGCGGTTCCGGATCAGGGTGCCGGAGCTTTTAGTTGACGGCCTGGCTGTGTTATCCGTCATCCTGCCATTTTTACGTAGGGGGAATTCAGATGAATGTGTTGATTATCTACGCTCACCCGAATCCGAAGAGTTTTAATGGGGCCATCTTGAACGAAGTGAAGCGTGGGTTACAGGAGGCCGGACACAAGTATACGCTGATCGATCTATACAAGGACAACTTTAATCCCGTTCTGATTTACAACGACAAAATTCGGCGCAGCGAGCTCAAGAATGATTCGGAAACTGCTCATTATCGTGAGCTTGTACGGCAAGCCGATCATCTTATCTTCATCTATCCCGTTTGGTGGTATAGTGTTCCGGCAATTCTTAAGGGGTTCTTCGATCGGGTTTTTGTCTCAGGATTTGCATATCAATATGACGGAATGGTGCCAAAGGGGTTGCTCAAAGGAAAATCGGCATGGGTTATATATACGATCGACTCACCCGGATGGTACGTAAGACTTGTTCGCCGCAATGTGGAATGGACGGTCATTCGAGAGGCTATACTCAAGTTTTGTGGAATCCGGAAGGTTAAGAGATTCATGTTTGCCGGAGTCAAGAGAAGCAGCCAAAAGCGGCGCGAAAAGTGGTTGGAATATCTATATCACAAGGCGCGTTTCGGATTAAGGTAGGGGAAATGAATGTGTCGTTGCTCTTTACGCTGATCTATGCCGACATGAGCTGACAGCAAATTGATCGTCCCTTGATAAATGACTCGCATTAAAAAAGAGGAGGAACCACAATGACTTTCATTGCGCATATTCGTGAGGCAGACCGGAAGATTCAAAGCGTTAAAGAGCATTTGCTTGAAGTCCAGCGATTGGCGGAAGCGTATGGAGCCAAGATTGGCGTCAGGTATATAGCCGGGCTTGCAGGCGTGCTTCACGACATGGGCAAATACACGGATGAATTCAGGGAATATATTTTAAAGGCCGCAGCCCATCCCGACGCTCCACCCAAGAGAGGAAGCGTGGATCATTCGACGGCGGGCGGCAAGTTATTGTATGAACGGTACCACACAGGAACACCCTCCCAAATTCCTTGGCTTTTGGCGGAGGTCGTCGGAAACGCCATTATTTCGCATCATGCTTATCTTCATGATTTTTTGGATCCGAATTTGGAATCTGGCTATTTGAAGCGTGTTCGGGACAAAACGGACTTGGTAGAGTTTGAACAATCGGTAGAGCGCTTTTTTGCCAACGTCATGAGCGAATCGGCGTTTCAGGACTACGTCCGGCAGGCAATGGCGGAGCTCGAGGCGTTTTTGGCAAAGCCGGCTCCGGAGTCGCTCGAAGGTAAACTGATGTTTCTGACCAAGTTTGTGTTCAGCGTATTAATCGACGCAGACCGGACAAGCACGCGGATATTTGAAGAAAATCGGTCGGAAGAAGAAAACGAACCTGAGCAGAATCATGGATCCTTGTTTGCGGCCTATTACGATAAACTGATCGCCAAAATCAACGCTTTCCTGCAACAAGACGATGCCCAGACCCCCGTTAACCGGTTAAGGCACGAGATGTCGGAGCAGTGCGACCGATTTGCGGAAAGGCCATCGGGTATATACACGTTGTCGATTCCAACGGGCGGCGGCAAGACGTTGGCCAGTTTACGGTATGCCTTAAAACATGCCCTGCTCTTTCATAAGAAACGAATCATATATGTGGTTCCGTATACAACCATTATTGAGCAAAACGCCGAGACAGTCCGCCGAATCCTGAAGGACGAACAGCATATTCTGGAGCACCATTCCAATGTGGTGGAAGAAACGGAGGAGAACGACGAATCGGAAGACGGAAGAATAACGATCCGGCAAAAGCTGAAGCTCGCCAAGGATAATTGGGACGTTCCGATTGTTTTTACCACCATGGTTCAGTTTCTGAACACCTTTTACGGAAACGGGAGCCGGGATATCCGCCGTTTACACAATCTGTGCGAATCGATCATCATTTTCGACGAGGTACAGAAAGTTCCGGTGTCCTGCATTTCCCTCTTTAATCACGCGCTGAATTTTTTGAAAACGTACGGCAAGTCCAGCCTCATACTGTGTACGGCCACCCAGCCCGCGTTGGATTTCGTCAAGCACAAGCTGGATATGAATCCGGACGGCGAAATGATCCGGCGGTTGGATCAGGTCATTGAAGCCTTTAAACGGGTAGAGATTATCGACCGCGCCACGAATGAACGGTTTACAACCGAGGAGCTGGCCGATTTTGTCGTGGACAAGCTCGCGGAGGTTCAAAGCGTACTGGTCATTCTGAATACCAAGTCGGTGGTCAGACGGCTATACTGCCAACTTAAAGGCTGTGGCGTTCCGCTGTATCATCTGAGCACGTCGATGTGCGCCGCACATCGGCAGCGGATTTTGAGACAAGTCCAAAACCATCTGAAGAACCGCGAGAAGGTGATTTGCGTAAGCACGCAGTTGATTGAGGCGGGAGTGGATGTAAGCTTTGACTGCGTCATCCGCTCGTTGGCGGGGCTTGATTCGATTGCGCAAGCAGCCGGCAGGTGCAACCGACATGGCAAAAATGGTATTCAGCACGTGTACGTGATCGACCATGCGGAAGAAATACTCGACAGGTTGAAGGAAATTCGCAGAGGCAAAGCCATAACCCAAAAAATACTGGTCGATCTCCGGCGGAATCCGGCGCTTCACGGCGGCCATTTGCTGTCCAGACAGGCGATGACGTACTATTTTCAGGCCTTCTACAAAGAGGAAGAGGCCGATCTAGATTATCCGATTCCGAAGCTGGGCGTCGCCATGACGAATCTGCTTCTTGCCGACCGGAAACACAATCCTTTTAATTCGGCGTACGTTGCCAAGCATGAGGCCAGTATCCCTCTGTTTATCGTGAATAGCTATCGCACGGCTGCCGAGCATTTTCGGGTGATTGAAGATGCAACCGCTTCGGCGATTGTTCCCTATGGAGAGGGCAGACGAATCATCGCGGAGTTGAGCAGCAACCTGACGATAACGGATTTATCCCGACGGTTGCGAGAGGCGCAACCGTATATGGTGAATCTTTTTCCCTTCGAGAGGCAACAGTTGGAGCGTAACGGCGGCTTGGTTTGCCTGCTCGACGGAAACGTGCTGGCTCTGCGGGAGAGTGCGTATCATGAGGAATTTGGATTGGATCTCGACAATGACAGCGGATTTGATTTGAGCCTGTACTAAAGCTAAAGCCGCAACCGACTTCCGAAAGAAGAAGAAAGGTTGCGGCTTTATTCGCACTTCACACACTATATTTTTCAATCCGCGCCAGAGGACCGGCGATTTCTTGTATAGATTAGCATAGTTAAGATCCTAAATCAAATTTCATATATTGTGTAAAGTATTGACAATTCCATTCTTTGGAACTAACATAGAGTATGAAAAATATGTAAATAAATGTCGTAAGGAGGTGAATTTCGTTGCGAAATGGAATTGAATTTGTCGTGTATGGAAAGTACGCCTTATTTACCGATCCGCTGACCAAACTGGGCGGAGAGAAATTAAGTTACCAAGTTCCAACCTATCAGGCGCTGAAAGGGATTGTTGAAAGCGTTTACTGGAAACCGACGCTGCTGTTTGTGGTCGACGAAGTTCGGATTATGAACCCCATTCGTATGGAGTCCAAAGGAGTCCGTCCCATTGAATACGGCGGAGGCAATACGTTGGCTCATTACACTTATTTGAAGGACGTTTGTTACCAGGTGAAGGCCCATTTCGAATTTAACCCGAACCGGCCCGATCTCGCTTTCGACCGCAACGAAAACAAACATTACAGCATCATGATGCGGGCGCTGAAGGCGGGCGGGCGAAGGGACATTTTCCTCGGAACCCGGGAATGCCAGGGTTATGTCGAACCTTGCCGGTTTGGCGAAGGCGAGGGCCATTACGATCACTACGAAGAACTCCACCTGGGAACGATGGTTCACGGGATCAATTATCCTGACGAAACCGGCCGGAACCGGATGGAAGTCCGACTCTGGAATCCGGTCATGCGAAACGGCATCATCCGGTTTATTCGACCGGAACAGTGTACCCTAGTGCGGCCGATTGCCGACATGATGCCCAAAGCTTTCGGACCCCACAATGTCCAGTCGGCAGATGAACTTCTTGCGCAGGTGGAAGAGGGGGGAACGCAATGAGTTGGCTGCTCAACCTGTATCAAACCTATGAGGCCAATTTGGCGCAAGTCGGCAAGGTTGAAAGGCGGTATGACCAGCAGGAATTTACCTTGCTTCCGGTTTCGCATACGACGCAAAATGCGCATATTGAAGTCGCGATTACGGAAGATGGGCAGTTTCATTCGGCAACCGTGGTCGACAAGCAAGAGGCCAGTACGCTCATTCCCTGCACGGAAGAATCTGCAAGCCGCGCGGGATCCACGATTGCGCCGTATCCGCTGCACGATAAGCTGAGCTATGTCGCCGGGGACTTTGTCGAATACGGAGGAGTCGTCAAGGACGAGAATCCGTTTGACCGCTATATTCAAAACCTCAAAGCCTGGGCGGATTCGCCTTATGCCACGCCCAAAGTTAAAAGCATCTATGCCTACCTGAGTCAAGGTAGACTGATACGGGACTTGATCGACAGCAAGATTTTGTACGTAGACGATCGCAATTGTCTGATCGAGAAATGGAACGACCAATATCAGGCGGAATATGGCGAAAGACCGCCCATCTACTCGGTCATTGCGGGTGGGATTGAGAGTGCATTTGTCCGTTTTACCGTTTATTCGCCCGACCGGGTGCTGCCTAAAGTCTGGAAAGACCATGAAATGTACGATTCGTTTATCCGGTTTTACCGGGAGCGGTTGGGCAAGCCGGACTATTGCTACGTTACAGGCCAGCTTCTTCCGAGCACGGACCGACACGCGAACAAGATCCGGCATGCGGCGGACAAAGCCAAACTGATTTCTGCAAACGACAAGAGCGGATTTACCTTTCGGGGAAGATTTCAAACCGGATCGGAAGCGGCCAGCATCAGTTACGAAGTGTCCCAGAAAGCACATAACGCACTGAAATGGCTGATTAACCGGCAAGGGAAAATGGTGGATCAGCGGGTTTTCCTCGTATGGGGAAACGACGAACCGGATATGCCGGGGTTAACCGAGGATCTGTTTACCCTTGCGCCCGAAGCCGCCAGCGTGACGGACCGCGTAGCCTTTACCAACCGGGAATTTGCGCGAGAAGTGGCCAAAGCCATGGATGGTTACCGCAGCCAATTGTCCACAAAAGCGAATGTAAATATCCTGATTCTCGACTCCGCAACCACCGGCCGCATGGCCGTGCTGTATTACCGGAACATGGAAAAGGAGCTCTACTTGGACCGGCTGGTCGACTGGCATACCTCCTGCGCATGGCTTCACCGGTACCGTAAGGATGAAAACGGAAATCTGGTTACCTTTTACGGTGCCCCCGCGACCCGGGACATCGCTTTTGCGGCCTATGGGCCCAGAGCGGATGACAAGCTCGTCAAAGGACTGATGGAGCGGATAATTCCCTGTATTCTGGATAAACAGAGAATTCCTCTCGACATCGAGACCAATGCTTTCCATCGTGCTTCCAATCCCGTCTCTATGGACAGATGGGAGTGGGAAAAGACGCTCAGCATCGCGTGTGCCTTGATCAACCGACGACTGGAGGGATATTCGGTGGCCCTGGATGAAGCCAACCAACATCGCGATTATTTGTTTGGACGTTTGCTGGCCGTTGCCGACGTGCTGGAGCGAAACGCGTTAGGGGTTGAAGAGACGCGCGCGACCAATGCGGTACGGTACATGAATGCGTTCTCCCGGCATCCGGCGAGAACCTGGAAGACCATTCAGGAAAGTTTGCAGCCTTATCAAGCCCGTTTGGGAACGAGAGCAACGTATTGGAACAGGATGATCGACGAAATCGGTTCGCGTATTTCATTGGACGATTTTAATAACAAGCCGTTATCCGGCATCTATTTGTTGGGCTATTACAGTCAGCGGCAGGCTCTATACACCCGAAAAAACAAATCCGATGATTCGGAATCCTAATGTAGAGGAGAGATCGCAATGAGCGTACTGGATCATAAAATCGATTTTGCTGTTGTCTTGTCGGTCAAGAAGGCGAATCCGAACGGCGACCCCCTGAACGGCAACCGGCCGCGGCAAAACTACGACGGGCACGGCGAAATTTCGGATGTGGCGATCAAGCGGAAGATTCGAAACCGGCTGCAAGATATGGGAGAACCGATTTTCGTTCAATCCAACGATCGCCGAACGGATGAATTTGGCAGCCTGCGGGAACGTGCAGAAGGCAACGCCGAGCTTCAAAAACTTTTGAAATCCAAAAACGTTTCCAGCGAAGCGTTCGCCCAAATCGCTTGTCAGCAATGGCTGGACGTGCGCAGCTTCGGCCAAGTATTCGCGTTTAAATCGGACAAGGCCGGCTCGGGAGTTTCGGTCGGCATTCGGGGACCGGTCTCCATTCATCCTGCGGTCAGCGTAGATCCGATTGATATTACCAGCACGCAAATTACCAAAAGCGTCAATTCCGAACCAGGAAAGGAACGCGGCTCCGATACGATGGGCATGAAGCATCGTGTCGAATCCGGGGTGTACGTGTTCTACGGCAGTATCAATACGCAATTGGCCGAAAAAACCGGTTTCTCCAACGAAGATGCAGAGAAGATCAAGCTGGCGCTGGTTACGTTGTTTGAAAATGACGCCTCTTCCGCCAGACCGGAGGGCAGTATGGAAGTTCATACCGTCTATTGGTGGGAGCATACCAACAAGATGGGACAATACTCATCGGCCAAAGTCCATCGATCGTTGACCATCGAGCCGCTTGTGGAAGAACCCAAACGATTCGAGGATTACAAGTTTACCGTGCAACCGCTGGAAGGTTTGAAGGTTGAGACAATCGATGGAAGATAACCAGGAAGACGAATATTTGCTGTTGTCCGGTATTCAACATTTTCGATTCTGCAAGCGGCAATGGGCGTTCATTCACATTGAACAGCAATGGGAAGAAAATGTGAGAACCGTTGAAGGGCAGCATCTTCATCGGAAAGCGGATCAACCTTTTGTAAAAGAAAAACGGGGCGATAGAATCCTTGTTCGAGCTATGCCTGTAAAATCGGACACCTTAAGAATCACTGGCGTATGCGATGTTGTGGAGTTTGTTCGCGATGATGCCGGTGTCGCGATTGCCGGTACAGAAGGGAAGTACATCGCTTATCCTATTGAATACAAGCGAGGAAAGCCGAAGAAGGGCGATGAAGATCTTTTGCAGTTAGCCGCACAAGCGATCTGTCTGGAAGAAATGCTGTTGTGCCGCATTGACTCGGGCTATTTCTATTATCATGAGATCAGGCACAGGGTTGAAGTGAAGCTAACTGCCGAACTGAAAGACAAAGTAATGTCTATCGTAACTGAAATGCAGGATTACTACAAGCGAAGGCATACGCCAAAAGTAAAGACGGGGTCCTTCTGCCGAAACTGTTCCCTTCAACATATTTGTTTGCCGGAACTAATGAACAAGCGCTCGGTTAAAAGCTATATTGAAGGGAAAATCAAAGAATGAAGAAGTTGCTCAATACACTATACATTACGCAGCCTGACGTTTATCTGTCGCTGGATGGCGATAACATCGTATTGACAAAGGAGAAAAACACGTTAGGCAGGTTGCCGCTTCACAACTTGGAGTCCATTGTCGCTTTTGGATATACCGGCGCCAGTCCGGCACTAATGGGATATTGCGCGGAGCGCAATATCTCCTTGGTGTTCCTGACCATGAACGGGCGTTTTCTAGCGCGGGTTATTGGCGAAAGCAAAGGCAATGTTGTATTAAGAAAAAAACAGTACTTGCTTTCAGAAAACGAAAATCAGTCGGCCAAGATCGCCCGCAATTTCATCATAGGCAAGATCTTTAATCATAAATGGATACTGGAACGGATGATCCGGGATTATCCGTTGCGAATCGACGTTGCCCATTTTAAAGAGATTTCGCAACAATTGTCCGCACTTCTCTTGGAGGTACGGGCATGTGAGAATCTTGAACGGCTAAGGGGATTGGAAGGGCAAGGGGCTAATAGCTACTACCGGGTGCTGGATGCCATGATCTTACAGCAGAAAGAGGACTTTTATTTTCAATCCCGTTCCCGAAGACCGCCGTTGGACCCGGTTAATGCCATGTTGTCCCTGGCTTATACGTTGTTGGCCCATGATGTGGCTTCGGCGTTGGAAGGCGTAGGACTGGATGCGTATGTGGGATTTCTGCACCGCGACCGTCCGGGAAGAGTCTCGTTAGCCCTGGACGTAATGGAAGAGTTGAGAGGCGTATTCGCAGACAAATTTGTATTAACATTAATCAACAAAAGAATCGTAAGCAAGGATGACTTTGTGAAAAAAGAAAATGGTGCTGTTCTGATGAAAGACGAGGCTCGAAAGAACTTTCTATCTGCATGGCAACAAAGAAAACAAGAGAAAATCACACATCCGTATCTTGGCGAGAAAATTTCTTGGGGCTTGGTTCCGCACGTGCAATCCTTGCTTTTGGCAAGATTTTTACGCGGCGATCTGGACGAATATCCGCCATTCTTATGGAAGTAGGTGAATGAGTGCTGGTATTGATCACCTATGACGTGAGTACAGTGAATTCTGCTGGACAAAGAAGGCTCCGGCAGGTTGCCAAGGCATGTCAGGCCTACGGACAACGCGTTCAAAATTCCGTGTTCGAATGTGTAGTCGACGCCACGCAATTTAAGCTCTTGAAATTAAAACTCCTGGAGATCATCGACCCGGAACAGGATAGCCTTCGAATTTATCAGTTGGGGAAAAACTACAAGGGCAAGGTAGAACATATTGGAATAAAAGCATCCATTGACCTGGAAGGTCCTTTGATTATGTAGTGAAGGTTGTGGTGCGAATGGGGAGTGAACATAAATTTCCGGGGACATTCGCACCAAGAATTTGGATCAAAAACCCATTTTATTACTTTTTATGGATGTTGATTTTGGGTTTTTGTTGTTTTTTTTGTGTGATATGATTGTAATAAGTTGATTTTATGTCCGTTTGGACTAGAAATCGCCGTCGCATCCCGCAGGGATGCGTGGATTGAAATGTACCCTGGGTACGCTCGTCATAGTCCCATCCGCGTGTCGCATCCCGCAGGGATGCGTGGATTGAAATTGCCAATCATGAATGTTGCCGCCCATGGTGTTGCGTCGCATCCCGCAGGGATGCGTGGATTGAAATAACCCCATTGATTGCCATATACATGACCATCACGTCGCATCCCGCAGGGATGCGTGGATTGAAATCGGATCGTCCCGAACACAATGGCAAGGAGCCGCGATGGTCGCATCCCGCAGGGATGCGTGGATTGAAATTGGACGAGCTGACGGCCCATGAGAAGGCCGCCAAGTCGCATCCCGCAGGGATGCGTGGATTGAAATAAGCGGAAATGACATTGATTACGACGCACGTATTATTGTCGCATCCCGCAGGGATGCGTGGATTGAAATGTGTGAGGTGTGCAGTGTGAATGTAACGACGGTTGTCGCATCCCGCAGGGATGCGTGGATTGAAATCCGGCGAAATTGTAGCCAGTTTTTCAGTTAGCCGTCGCATCCCGCAGGGATGCGTGGATTGAAATTTCCTCTCCCGGTAGGAACATTTGTTCTTATTATGTCGCATCCCGCAGGGATGCGTGGATTGAAATAATAATCGGATTGCTTCGGAAGCGGTTGTGTTGCTGGGTCGCATCCCGCAGGGATGCGTGGATTGAAATACTTGGACCACTTATCCTTTCGCGAGAATTTTGGCGTCGCATCCCGCAGGGATGCGTGGATTGAAATATCGGCAATCTCAAGCAATTCATGGTGCTGTTCAGTCGCATCCCGCAGGGATGCGTGGATTGAAATTGCGAAAGCGCTGACCATCGATGACATCAATGCTCAGGTCGCATCCCGCAGGGATGCGTGGATTGAAATTTAAAGCTCGGTAGTTTTTCGGCACGGTGTAATCGTCGCATCCCGCAGGGATGCGTGGATTGAAATCCGATGCACTTGCATGACGATCGGAGCAATTAGCGCAGTCGCATCCCGCAGGGATGCGTGGATTGAAATTTGTGGTTGATTATCTCGGTTGTTTTGCTTCTTATGTCGCATCCCGCAGGGATGCGTGGATTGAAATGCTCTGTCAAAAACCCGCTGGCCGAAGTGAAAGCATGTCGCATCCCGCAGGGGTGCGTGGATTGAAATGGGAATACACCGGCCGCAAAGACAAAAACGGCAAGGAGTCGCATCCCGCAGGGATGCGTGGATTGAAATATTACAAATGTCCAGCTTGTTACAACAAAGGAACTCATGTCGCATCCCGCAGGGATGCGTGGATTGAAATGTTCTTCTTTTAAAGCTTTGGCGACTTTTAGGGAAGGTCGCATCCCGCAGGGATGCGTGGATTGAAATTGGCTCATCGATGTTTTTGATGGCGATGTTTGCCGTGTCGCATCCCGCAGGGATGCGTGGATTGAAATTCACGCAGGAAACGACGTTCAAGGTTGCGAACTAGTCGCATCCCGCAGGGATGCGTGGATTGAAATCATCTTTGCGCTCTTACTATGGCGGTATAGACATGGTGGTCGCATCCCGCAGGGATGCGTGGATTGAAATTTCCACGAAGAGCAGAACGTCTTTCTACCTCAGTAACGTCGCATCCCGCAGGGATGCGTGGATTGAAATGCTGCGCAGGGGTTTCCGCCGACGTACATCATCGACCGTCGCATCCCGCAGGGATGCGTGGATTGAAATGCGACGGACTCGATGCCCTCATTCAGCTTTCGGGCGTCGCATCCCGCAGGGATGCGTGGATTGAAATAAATGGGTGATGTTGTTTTTATCTACGATGGTAACGGTCGCATCCCGCAGGGATGCGTGGATTGAAATTTCTAGCAATTTATCTAACACGCTATCACCTCCCATGTCGCATCCCGCAGGGATGCGTGGATTGAAATTGGCAGGAGACGCCAGTACGCCAAAAGAAAACCGGATGTCGCATCCCGCAGGGATGCGTGGATTGAAATAATTGAATGCTTTTTCCCATAAAAGGGATTATTTTCGTCGCATCCCGCAGGGATGCGTGGATTGAAATAATTGAATGCTTTTTCCCATAAAAGGGATTATTTTCGTCGCATCCCGCAGGGATGCGTGGATTGAAATAATGTTTACCTCAGAATAATCGTAATTACTTTCAGTCGCATCCCGCAGGGATGCGTGGATTGAAATCCTGTCCTGCTGTGCGGATTGGAGTTGGGAATAATTGTCGCATCCCGCAGGGATGCGTGGATTGAAATTCAACTCATATCAAAAGAGTTAGGTGGCGCCGGAGTCGCATCCCGCAGGGATGCGTGGATTGAAATTCCGCACATTGGGCATGTTACCCATCCGTCATCGTCGCATCCCGCAGGGATGCGTGGATTGAAATTTGTCCCGGAGTCCAGCGCCTTCCATCAGTTCAGTCGTCGCATCCCGCAGGGATGCGTGGATTGAAATATGCGCCTGTACCCGGCCAGCAGCGATTTTGTCTTGTCGCATCCCGCAGGGATGCGTGGATTGAAATAATGAGCCCTTCGACCAACTGAGCTTTAGATGGGTCAAGTCGCATCCCGCAGGGATGCGTGGATTGAAATATGGTAACAACTGGTACTATCATCGTGCGAATAAAGCCGTCGCATCCCGCAGGGATGCGTGGATTGAAATGCGATCCGGAATATGAAAACGTCAAGTTGATGTGTCGCATCCCGCAGGGATGCGTGGATTGAAATAAAAACGAGCCGATTGACCTCGTACTGTGGGTGCCGTCGCATCCCGCAGGGATGCGTGGATTGAAATCTCCTGTCCGAACTCGACCGCATTGAACGCGAAGTCGCATCCCGCAGGGATGCGTGGATTGAAATATGCCAAACGGTCCAATGCGTTTTACTTATCCAATGTCGCATCCCGCAGGGATGCGTGGATTGAAATCGACCGAAGCTGATTTAGTAGATAACGCAAACATGGTCGCATCCCGCAGGGATGCGTGGATTGAAATGGTAAAGGCGGAAGCGCTCAGGCCTTGGCTCGTGGTCGCATCCCGCAGGGATGCGTGGATTGAAATGTTTTGGTCGCTCCATCCATCGACACCCAAGGCGTGTCGCATCCCGCAGGGATGCGTGGATTGAAATTCAACTTAGAAGGACATGAAGAACGGGTAAAGCGTATCGTCGCATCCCGCAGGGATGCGTGGATTGAAATGCCCGATTGTATGGGATTACATCGAGGGTAACATTGTCGCATCCCGCAGGGATGCGTGGATTGAAATCATATCGATCTGGCTCGACAACGGACCCTTAACAGAGTCGCATCCCGCAGGGATGCGTGGATTGAAATTTTTGTGCGCCTGTTTGGCGCTCTCCTCAACCCGCGTCACGTCGCATCCCGCAGGGATGCGTGGATTGAAATTCAAACGTCCGCAACGAGTCGCTGAACCATTCCCGGGTCGCATCCCGCAGGGATGCGTGGATTGAAATTTTGCATCGCTGTAAAAGTCTGCTTTTGTGGCCTTAATGTCGCATCCCGCAGGGATGCGTGGATTGAAATACCGATCTATCTGACCCCGATCTTGACTTTGCCGATCGCATCCCGCAGGGATGCGTGGATTGAAATCAATGCAGAAGTTCGCCCGCGACATCCTCAAATCAATGTCGCATCCCGCAGGGATGCGTGGATTGAAATCTCGGCGTCTGCCGAAATGTTGCCAAGCGCCCGGGTCGCATCCCGCAGGGATGCGTGGATTGAAATGGTTGTGGTGGTGAGGGCTTTGTCGATCTCTCGCACAGTCGCATCCCGCAGGGATGCGTGGATTGAAATTCATCTTTCCCTTGCACCTTTACCGGCATCTGTTGTCGCATCCCGCAGGGATGCGTGGATTGAAATCGGGATGGTAAGACGACTGGTCAAGAAGCCGGCGGCTTGTCGCATCCCGCAGGGATGCGTGGATTGAAATCTCCGAACTGGCCCGCAATAACAGCGGTGACTATGGAGTCGCATCCCGCAGGGATGCGTGGATTGGAAATACCACTATCCTTCCAAAAGGCGGTGCCGCTTATGGACAAACCTGCAACGTTCAGCATTGTCGGCGGCGGCGGATTTCGCGCGCAATATTTTCTGCGGATCGCGCAGGCGCTTCCCGAGCAATTTCGGGTGAGCGGCATGGTGGTCAGGGATGAGTCGAAAGGCCAGGAGATGGAAAGCCGGTGGGGCGTTGCTACTTACCGGACGCTGGACGAGCTTCTGGCCCGCGAGCGGCCGGACTTCGTCGTCCTGTCCGTTCCCCCGTCCTCCGCCATGAATTATATGCTGGAGCTGGCGGAGCGGGGCATGCCCGTCCTGACGGAAACGCCGCCCGCTCCCGATCTGGACGGGCTGCTGCGGCTGCACGACCTTCTGACCCGAAAGGGCGCACGGATTCAAGTCGCCGAACAGTACCCGTTGCACCCTTTGCAACAGGCGCGCGAGGCCGTGATCCGGTCGGGAATGCTTGGCATCGTGAACCAGGTCACCGTTTCGAACTCGCATTTTTACCATGCCGTTAGTCTCATCCGGAAATTTCTCGGAATCGCGTTTGAGGATGTACGCATCCGGGCCATGCGCTTCGAGTCCGAGTGGGTCGCCGGACCGACTCGCAGCGGACCTCCGACCGAGGACAAGCTCGTCAAGTCGGAGCAGGATTTGGCCTGGCTCGATTTCGGCGGAAAGCTGGGCATTTACGACTTTACGAAGGACCAGCACCGTTCGTGGATCCGTTCCAACCATCTGTGCATCCGGGGCGAGAGGGGCGAAATATTCGACCGGCGAATCAGCATACAGGACCCCTCCTGCAGACAGATTCAATTGGAGATCCACCGCGTGAACAAAGGGGAGTACGAGAACGCCGAGGGGTATTTTCTGCAAGGCATTATGGCGGGAGAGCGCTGGGTGTACGAAAATCCGTTTGCGCCGGCCAGGCTGTACGACGACGAACTCGCGATTGCCGAATGCTTGCGGAAGATGGCGGCATACGCTGCGGGCGGGCCTTCCTTCTACGGTCTTCCCGACGCGTCGCAGGACCATTATATCGGCATGCTGATCGAGCAGGCCATCCGCACCGGCGAAACTGTCGTCTCGGAGCACCAGCCTTGGAGCGAATCTTTTTGATTGCGGAGACGCACGACGAACGCTTCATACCGCTCGCGCGTGCACGGCATGAAAGGCGGCCGGCAAGCGGCCAAGCGCATGCGTCAGGGGCAAAATAAGGAGAGAGTTCTACAAAAGCGAAATTTTTCCTAATTATCACAAAAAACCGCGAGCCATTCGCGCCGCAAATGGACGATTTTCGCCTGCGCACGATCGGCATCGCTCATTTCCTTTCATTCCTTCATCCCCATTGCCTTATATATCCCCAGCAAAGAAAGCCGCGTAAGCTGCAGCGCCATGTAATGCGGCGAGTAAATTCGGTTGTCTTCCAGCCATTTGACGATAATGCCCTGGGTCGAGCAGGAGATGTAGTCCAGCAAAATATCGAGCGGAACCTGAAGTTTCTGGTCCAAATCGAGCTTGGAGATGCGAATATAGAAGCTTTCCTTGATGATGTCCTGCATCTTGGCGTGAAGTTCCGACGGGTTGAGGCGCTTCAGCATGACGCGATAGAACGTCTCGTGGTCGGACAGATGTTCGAAGAGCGCGGCAAAAAAGGCGTCGGGTTCATGGAAGGCGGGCGCAACCTCCACCGCTTCCTTCTGGCGGCCGGATGTCGCTTCGGTGAGCAGATCGAGTTTTTCCTTCACCATATTGTGCAGCAGGTCGTCCTTGTCGATGTAGTGCGCATAGAACGTAGAGCGGTTGATATTCGCTTGTTCGGCTATATCGATGACGGTGATTTCGGGATATTCCTTCTTTTGCAGCACGGTCAAAAAAGCGTCCATGATCATGCTGCGCGTGCGCAGAATGCGGCGGTCCGTCACCCGATGCTCTCTCCAAGGTTCCTTCATTCGAGCCTCTCCTTTTAAAACAACATTTTTCGAATAAGTGTCGGAAAAACAACACATTGCAAGGCGCGATGTGCCCTGCCGTTTTCGGGATGAATGCGGCGGGGGAGATTGCGGCCGTTTTTCCAGCGATATTCCCGTGTTTTACGCGCCGGACAATTTTCGAAAGAACGTGGCTTATTTTTTTATTCTCCAACACCTTTTTCTATTGTGTTGTTTATCCACCAAAGTAAGATTAATTGATTGTTGAAATAAATTGGTTATTAGCTATGATAATAAACAACTCATAGTAAATCAATTGGAATAAATGATTATTCAGCGTTTGCAAAGGAGGGCCAATTTGCGAGGTGAAACGTTTCTCCAGAGTTTGAACGACGGGCGGACGGTATGGCTCGACGGCAAGAAGGTCGATCAGCTTCCGGAGCACCCGGCTTTCAAAGGAACGCTGCAAACGATCAAGTCCCTGTTCGATATGCTGGACGATCCCGACCAACGGGACGATGTCGGCTATTGGGTTCCGGAAAGGGGCCGGTACGCGCACGCTTCCTTTTTGGTTCCGCACACGCCGGAGCAGCTTGCGAAGCGAAGCCGGTCCTTCTCGCGGTGGTCCGCCGAAACCAACGGCATGATGAGCCGGCTGTCGGACTACGCCCGCTCGCTGGTGACGGGCTGGTATGCGGCCAGGGACGAACTGTCGAAGCTCGATCCGCATTTTGCGCATAAAATCTCGGCCTATTATGAGCAGGCGCGCGATCGCGATCTGTTTCTGACCACGGCGATCATTGATCCGCAAATCGACCGCTCTCGAAATCTGGATGATGAGCGGATTGCGGAAAGGTTCCTGCACGTCGTCCGCGAAACGGAGGAGGGCATCGTCATCCGGGGGGCCAAAATGATTGCGACGGGAGCTCCGTACACCCATGATTTTGTGCTGTCTTCCTTTTTGCAGTTTAAGCCGCAGGACCGGAAGCACGCCCATGTGCTGATCGTTCCGGCCAACTCCAAGGGCCTGCATATCGTGTGCAGGGAATCCTTCGCGCAGCCGAAGGAGCTGAATCATCCGTTGAGCGCGAAGTACGACGAGATGGACGCCGTTCTCTTTTTCGACGATGTGCTGGTTCCGTGGGAAAGGGTGCTGCTGTACGGCGATCCCCAAAAAGTGCTGGCGCTCAGAGCCAACAAAACGGCGAATTCGCTGGCGTTTCATCAAAATGTGGTGCGGTACGTAGCCAAGCTTGAGTTCGTGACCGGCATCGCGTTTGCGGTTGCGGAATCCATCGGCACGACGGGCTTTCTGCACATCCAGGAGAAGCTCGGCGAACTGCTCACGCAGATCGAGATCATGAAAGCGCTCGTCATTGCCGCGGAAACGGAGGCCAAGCCCGACGAATCGGGCGTGCTCGTGCCCGCACTGTCCTATATCGAAACAGCCCGAAACATCGGCACGAGGTTTTACCCCCGGGCGATCGAGATTTTGCAGCAGGTCGGCGCCGGCGGCTTCGTCCAGGTGCCTTCGAGCGTGGAGGATTTCTACGGGCCGATTTCGGAATTGATGCACCGGTACTATGAAGGGGCAACCGTAAGCGCCGAGAAAAAAGTGCAGCTGTTCAAGCTCGCCTGGGATTTGTTCGGCAGTCCGTTGGGCGCGCGCCACCAGCTTTACGAGCGTTTTTACGCCGGCGATCCGGTTCGCGGCTATGCGAATCTGTACAATGCCTTCGACAAGGAGCGGCTGACGGAACCGATCTGGAACCTGCTGAAAGAGACAAGCCGAGGCGGGCTGACGATAACCTAGAAAGGGTGTGGAGAAAACATGGAAGTCTTTTGGTTTATCCCGACGCACGGCGACGGACGCTACTTGGGGACGCGAGAAGGCGCAAGAGCGGTAACGTACGCATATTGCAAACAAATCGCGCAGGCGGCCGACGACCTGGGGTACGCGGGAGTTCTGCTGCCGACGGGAAAATCCTGTGAAGACGCGTGGATCGTGGCTTCCTCGCTCGTTCCGGCAACGACGAACCTGAAATTTCTGGTGGCGGTTCGGCCGGGCTTGACGATGCCCACCACGGCCGCGCGGATGGCGGCTACGCTCGACCGTTTTTCAAACGGAAGGCTGCTCATTAATAGGCGACGGCCTGTTTCTGGGGCACGACGAGCGCTATGAGCTGACCGGGGAGTTCTTGACGATCTGGCGGAAGGAACTCGCCGGGGAGGAGGTCGATTACACCGGCGATTACCTTAAGGTGAAAGGGGGAACCGTCCTCTATCCTCCGATTCAGAAGCCGTACCCGCCGCTGTATTTCGGAGGATCGTCGGATGCGGCGATGGAAGTGGCGGCGGAGCATGTAGACGTGTATCTGACATGGGGAGAGCCGCCGGAGCAGGTGGCGCAAAAGATCGCCCGGATGCGGAAGCTGGCCGCGGCGAAAGGGCGGACGCTTCGCTTCGGCATTCGGCTTCATGTCATCGTCCGCCATACGGAAGAGGAAGCGTGGCAAGCCGCCGACGAACTCATTGCGTATCTGGACGAGGAGACGATCGCGTCGGCGCAGCAAATCTTTTCCCGCATGGATTCCGTGGGACAGAAGCGAATGACGGACCTGAACAAAGGAGATCGTTCGAATCTGGTGGTCAGCCCGAACCTGTGGGCCGGAATCGGCCTGGTCAGGGGAGGCGCGGGGACGGCGCTGGTCGGGAACCCGGATCAGGTTGCCGCAAGGATGAAGGAATATGCGGAACTGGGCATTGAAACGTTCATTCTGTCCGGCTATCCGCACCTGGAAGAAGCGTACCGCACGGCGGAATTGCTGTTTCCCCGGCTGAACCTTTCCAAGCCTGCCGGCGCCGGCGACCGGGCGTTCATTAGTCCGTTCGGGGAGATGATCGCCAACAACAAGATTCCGGAACACCGCGTTGCCGCGTCTTCCCGTTCATGAGAACCATAAGTTGCCGCCGATTAGATAACTAAAGGCGCCTGAAGCTTTATAAATCAGGTGCCTTTTTCATTTGCTCATTACCGTAAAATTCTATTTCGACACAGCAAGAGAGGGATCCAACGTGAATCAAATCAACAGCAGGAAATTCATCTTCGGCATTCTTTCAATCGTCTTGCTCCTTATTGTTTCCGCATGCACGCAAAACAGCGCTTCGCCGTCCGCAACGTCCGGACCGAGCGCCCAAGCCAACAACGGCACGCCGAGCGCCGGCCCGCCAAGCAGTACCGATTCCGGTTTCCTGGGTGTCGTCGACAAGCAGCCTGTCCCTTCGCTGAAAGGCAAGCGAATCGGCGTCGCCGTCATTGGGACCGACCATAACTGGGACCGGCAGGCATACCAAGGCCAGATCGACCGGATCAAGGAACTGGGCGGAACGCCGATTGCCGTCGACGGCGAACGAAACGACCAGAAGCATATTTCGGATATTGAAAACCTGATCACCCAAAAGCCGGATGCCATCATCAAGCAGTTGGGCGATACGAAAGTGTCCGCTCCGGTTCTCAAAAAAGTTCACGACGCCAACATCCCGCTGTTTACCGTAGACCATCCGAGCGAATACAGCATCACCAACCATATGTCGGACAACTATTTGATCGGCGAAGCGTTGGCCCGCAGAATGTTCGAGGATATCGGCGGCGAGGGCAAAATCGCCGTATTTAACGGCTTTTACGGCGTTCGGGTCGTGGCGATCCGCTATGACATGATGAAATACGTGGCCAAGGACTATCCGAAAATCGAGTTTATCGAACCGGAATTGCAAGACGTCATCCCCGGGACGATCGAGGACGCCCGCAAAAAAGTGCAGGACTTGCTCGTCAAATATCCGAAAAAAGGCCAACTTTCGGCCATTTGGGCGGGATGGGACATTCCCAGCATCGGGGCCGCTCAAGCCGTCGACGCAGCCGGCCGCAAGGATATCAAAGTTTACGGCGTTGACGGGGACCCGGCCGCCATCGATATGATCGCCGATCCCGGCTCGTCGTTCGCGGCCGATATGGCCCAGCAGCCTTATCTCATCGGACAAGCGGCCGTCGACACCGTCGCCCGGTATTTGGCGGGGCAGAAAGTTCCGAAATCGGTCTATGTCGACCCGATCCTCGTGACCAAGGAGAATGCCGAAGAGGCGAAGCAGATTCTATTCAAAAAGTAGCTCGGAGGGACCGGCTCTTGCGCTCAGAGTATGTATTGGAAATGCTGAAGATCGACAAGGAATTCCCGGGCGTAAAGGCGCTTCAACAGGTGACCTTTCAGCTCCGCAAAGGGGAAATACACGGTCTCGTCGGTGAAAACGGGGCCGGCAAATCGACGCTCATGAAGATATTGGCGGGCATATACAGTCCGGACCGCGGAGAGATCCGCTTCGAAGGCCAGGTTCAAAACCGGCTCACGCCGCGGCTCGTCGCCCAAAAAGGCATCCATTTTATTCATCAGGAGCGACACGTCGTTCCCTACCTTACCGTCGCCGAAACCTTGTTTTTGGGGATAGAGCCGGCCTTCTCCCCCTTCAAATTCATCAATCGGAAAGCATTGGTGAAAGAAGCCGAAGCCCATTTGCGAAAAACGGTCGGACTGGACATACCGGGCGACAAGCCGGTCGGGGAGTTGACCGTCGGGGAACAGCAGCTTCTGCAGGTATGCCGGGCTTTGTACCATCGGCCCAAAGTCATCGTGTTCGACGAGCCGACCGCCGTTCTCGCCAGCAAGGAAGCGGACCGGCTGTTCGAAATCATCCGCGAGCTGCGCAGGCAAAACATCGGGATCATCTACATTTCCCACTATTTGAACGAAATCGTCCAACTGTGCGACCGCATCACGGTTTTTCGGAACGGAACCAAAGTCGATACTTTGGAAACGAAAGGCCTGGACATCGAACGTATCGTCTACCTGATGGTCGGCCGCGAAATCGGGGAGCAATTCCCGGTAAAAAAGAGGACGGCGGGGGAGCCGCTGCTACGCGTCGAAGGGCTGACCCACATCGACCAGTTCCGGAATATCCGTTTTCAAGTCCGCAGCGGCGAAATCGTCGGCGTAACGGGATTGATGGGGTCCGGCCACACCCGCTTGGGCCAATCGATCTACGACGGCTCCGGCTTGACCGGGGGAGTGCTGGAGCTGAACGGACGGGTGCTGAAGCGCATCCGGTCGGATAAAGCCGTGTCTTCCGGTATGGGATACGTGCCCGAGGACCGAAGAAACCGGGGCATCCTGCAAAGCATGTCGGTCAGAGAAAATATTTCGCTAGCCAGCCTGAAGAACATAAGCAGGGCCGGCGTCGTTCGGCCCTCGGCCGAACGGCGGAAAGTGGACGAATTGATCGAAAGACTGGACATCCGCGCCCCCGGCCGGGAAGCCGTCGTCAACGATCTGAGCGGCGGAAATCAGCAGAAGGTCGTATTGGCCAGATGGCTGAGCAGCGGAGCCAAGCTGTACATTCTGAACCAGCCGACGGCGGCGGTCGACGTCGGAGCGAAAGCGGAGATTTATTCCCTGATCGGAAGCCTGATCGAGCAAGGAGCCGGCGTTCTGCTGATTTCTCAGGACCTGCAGGAGCTGGTCCGCCTGTCCGATCGCATTCTCGTCATGTATCGGGGAGAGATCGTACAGGAGCTCGAAGGAGACGGAATCACGGTCGAGCAGGTGATGGTGGCGATGATGGGAGGGAACGAAAATGGAACAAGCGGTCAACGCGCTGCGAACGGAATGGAATCGGCCGTTTCTGATCAAATATAGCGGGTATGCCGTTTTCATCTTGGTGGCCGTCTATTTTTCGTTCCGTTCTCCTTCCTTTCTAACGGCCGGCAACTGGATCAACATCCTGGTCCAGTCCAGCGTCTTGGGGGTTGTTTCGTGCGGAATGACCGCGATTTTGATCGGCGGCGGCAATCACGTCATCAAGGGGGGCATCGATTTGTCCTTAGCGAACAATCTGGCCCTGAATGCCGCGATCAGCGCGGTGATGATCGGCAAGGGATATCCGGTATGGGCCGCGCTGGGAGCCGCGCTTCTAAGCAGCGCGGCGATCGGCTTCGTCAATGCGCTGGCCGTTGCGGTCCTGAAGATCATTCCGCTTCTGGCCACGCTGTCGATGATGTATTTGCTCCAAGGCGTGCAGCTGCTCCTGACGGAAAACAAGGTCGTCAGCGTGAGCCATCCTTTGCTGAGCTCGATTGCCAACGATTCGTTTTTGTTGCTGCCCATCCCCCTATGGTTTTTTATCGCCGTCGGCTTGCTGATGCATCTGCTGTTCAACCATACGGTCTTCGGCAATTGGGTGTACGCGGTCGGCGGGAATCGGCAGGCCGCCGAGGCCGCGGGGGTCCGGGTCCGGCTGACGTTGGGAGCGACCTACGTGATCGCGGCGCTGACCGCGGCCATTGCCGGTTTGCTGGCTGCGGCCCGCTTGTCCGGTTCCGTTCCGGGCATCGGGGACGCCATGCTGCTGGACGTGCTGCTTGCGGGACTGATGAGCGCCATCTTTTCCCGGCACGCGGTGCCCAACATGTTCGGGACCGTTCTGAGTTCCCTTTTTGTAGGCATGCTGTCCAACGGATTCACCTTAATCAACGTGCCGACCTATTGGGTTTATGCCGTTAAAGGCTCCATGATCCTGGCGGCCGTGGCGGTCACCACCACCCAGCAAAGGAGCGCGGTTTAAGATGTCGAGAACGTTGGTCAAAAAACGGTCGCTTTCGCTCCCCGTCCGGAATTTAGGCAACGAGGCGGGACGATACGGTACGCTTGCGGTGCTGTTCGGCGTTTTCTTCCTGTTTGCCGTTACCGCTCCGTCCTTTTTCAGCTTCGGCAATCTTTCCAATGTCCTCAGCCAGTCTTCGGTGCTCGCGATCGTTGCCGTCGGTTTGTGCTTCGTCGTCGCCTCCGGAGGAATCGACCTCTCGGTGGCCGTGTCTTTCGACATCGGGGCCATGACGGCGGTCCTGCTGCTCAAATCCGGCGCAGGATGGCTACCGTCCATGTTGATCGGCCTCGCCGCGGGCGCTTTGGTCGGGCTGCTGAACAGCTTCCTGGTCGTCAAAGCGAAAATCGCCCCCTTTCTGGCCACGCTCGGAACGCTGTTCATCGGGGAAAGCATGGAAAAGATCGTGACGAAGGGCGGAGAGCCCGTCTACTTTCCGGGGATGAGCGAAGCGTTCAAATGGTTGGGGCGAGGCAGCCTGTTTGTATGGGAATCGGGAGACGGAACCCGGATCGATTTCAAATTTTCCATCGTCATTGCCGCCGCGGTGGCTGCGGCCGCCTATTTTCTGCTCAGCCGCACGGTGCTGGGCCGGTATTTGCACGCCATCGGCGCCCAGAAAGAAGCCGCCGCCCTCTCCGGCGTACCGGTCAAGCGATATACCGCTTATGCGTTTGTATTATGCGGGTTGATATGCTCGTTGGCCGGCATGATCGGCTCTTCCGTCCTGACCTCTTACGTCCCCATGAGCGGCCGGTATTATTTGATGGACGCCATCGGCGCGGTATTTATCGGAAGCATGCTTCACCGGAAAGGTTACGTTAATGTGCCGGGGACGCTCGTCGGCGTTCTGTTTTTCGGCATTCTGGCGAACGGACTGAATTTGTCGGGGATCCATTTCTATTGGCAAAGCGTTGTGCGAGGGGGCGTGATTTTTGCGATCCTGGCATTGAATTCGGCGATCGCCAATCGTCGCCTCCATACGGCGAAAAGCAATCCGGTAGCGTGAGACAAGGAGGCAAAAGATGAGCAAACGTATGTACCTCAACGCGTTCGACATGAACTGCGTCGGCCATCAATCCCCCGGGCTGTGGACTCACCCGGACGACCAAGGGTACCGGTACAAGGATTTGCGCTATTGGACCGATTTGGCCCGGCTCTTGGAGAGAGGGAGGTTTGACGGGCTTTTTTTGGCCGACGTCCTGGGGATTTACGACGTTTACGAAAACAGCCGGGATGCGGCCGTCCGCCAAGCGGCGCAAGTGCCGGTGAACGATCCGATTCTGCTGGTGTCCGCCATGGCCCATGTGACGAAGCATCTCGGATTCGGCATTACCTGCGCTTTGACCTTCGAGCATCCGTATATCTTCGCGAGGCGAATGTCGACTTTGGACCATATCACGGAGGGCCGTGTAGGCTGGAATATCGTAACCTCTTATTTGGACAGCGCGGCCAAAAATATCGGGCTCGAAAGGCAAATCGCGCACGACGAGCGCTACGATTTGGCCGAGGAATACATGGAGGTTTGTTACAAGCTGTGGGAGGGAAGCTGGGAAGACGATGCGGTGATCCGCGACAAGGCCAACAAAGTGTTCACCGACCCGGCGAAGATTCACGATATCGGTCATCGCGGCAAGTATTTTAAAGTTCCCGGCATTCATTTATGCGAGCCTTCTCCCCAAAGGACGCCCGTTCTCTATCAGGCCGGCGCTTCCAAACGAGGACGGGACTTCTCGGCCAAGCATGCCGAATGCGTGTTTATCGTCGGTCCGACAATCGAGACGGTAAAACAGATCGTGAAAGGAATCCGCGAAAATGCGGCGCGTCAGGGACGCAATCCGGACGGCCTGCTCATCTTTACGTTGTTTACCGTTATCGTGGGCGAGACCGAGCAGGAAGCGCAGGCCAAATACGCGGATTATGCCAAGCATATCAGCTACGAGGGCGCGCTTGCCCTGTACGGCGGCTGGAGCGGGCTCGATCTTTCCGCCTACGACCCCGATTGCGAACTGGAATATATCGAAAGCAATGCAAGCCAAACGGCCATCGATGTGTTTACCAAGATCGACCCGAATAAGAAATGGACCGTGCGGGAAATCGCCCATTTTGTGGGTATCGGGGGCCTGGGGCCCGTTGTGGTAGGGTCGCCTCGGCAGGTCGCCGATGCGATGCAGCGCTGGATGGAAGAGACGGGCATCGACGGGTTCAATCTCGCTTATGCGGTCACGCCCGGCACCTTTGAAGACTTTGTCGATCTGGTCGTGCCCGAGCTTCAAAGACGCGGCGTTCTCAAGCAAGAATACGAGGAAGGAACGCTGCGGGAGAAGCTGTTCGGCAAAGGGAAGGCCCGCCTGCAGGACGATCATCCCGGCGCCGCGTACCGTCGGCTGTCCAAAGCGAATGCGACCGTTTAAGAGACCATCGACTATCCGAGTAAGGAGAGGGAAGCTATGGCATTGGAATTAAAAGAAAATCAGGATTATATGGAAAGAGCGAGACGGCTTGCCCGCGAGTTCGCCAAAGACGCCGTTGAAAGGGATAAAGCCGGCGGCACGGCGAAAATCCAGCGGGATCTGATCCGCGACAGCGGGTTGCTGAGGCTGCTGATTCCGAAGGAATACGGCGGCGACGGACAGCCTTGGTCCTCGGTGCTCCGCATCGTCAGGGAATTTGCCCGAACGGACGGTTCCCTGGCGCATCTGTTCGGCTACCACTTCATCATGCTGACGCAAATTCATTTAAAGGGGACTCCGGAGCAGAAAGCTTACTTCTACAGGGAAACGGCGAAGCACAACTGGTTCTGGGGCAACTCCTCCAACCCGATCGAGCGAAGCATTATCGGCCATCGGGAAGGGGAGCGGTATTTCCTGAACGGGAAAAAAACGTTCAGCTCCGGTTCTCCGGATTCCGACGTCCTTCTGGTTTCGTGGCTCGATCGCGATTCCGGAAAATATTACGATGGGGTCGTTCCCACCCGGAGGCCGGGCGTGAACGTGCTGGACGATTGGGACAATATCGGGCAGCGGCAAACGGGCAGCGGCACGGTCGTCTTCGATCAGGTGTGGATTGAAGATCACGCAATCGTGGATACGACCGCTACGAAGCATAAAGTGTTTGCGACGATCGTGCCCATCCTGTCGCAAATCATTTTGGCCAATATTTTTATCGGAAGCGCCGAGGGAGCGATTGCGGAAGCGAAGCAATATACGTTGAACCAGTCACGCCCCTTTCTCAATTCCAATGTGGAGAAAGCCTCCCAAGACCCGTACATTATTCGCCTATACGGAGATTTTTGGGTGGAACTGGCATCTGCGGCAAGCCTGGTCGACAAGGCGATGGAAAAAGTGGACCGCATCTGGGAAAAGGAATTCGATTTGACCGAAGAGGAGCGCGGGGATTGCGCCGTGTGGGTCGCTGCGGCCAACGTAGCCGCGGGTAAAGCGGGCCTTGACGTCAGCCAGCGGATTTTTGAAGTCATGGGCGCAAGGTCTACCGCATCGAAATACGGCTTCGACCGGTTCTGGCGGAATATCCGCACCCATACGCTTCATAACCCTGCGGAATATAAGCTGAAAAACGTAGGGAACTGGGTGCTCAACGATCAGTTTCCCAAACCGGATTTTTATTCTTGAATTTAGCTGGAGCGAAATAAGGGCAGTTAATATTAGACTGCCCTTGTTTTTTGTAAATTCTATGAAATGAATATGTAATTAAAACTAACATAAATGCTTGACATAGTATTATAGATACCTATAATTAGAATAAAAAGCAGCATAAACGTAATATATATGTAATATAAAACTACATAATGGTTGTGGTTTTTCTTGATATCCTCTGCGGGCCAATTCAAACAAGATATTTTACGTATTTATAACTCGATTAACAAAAAGATTTTCAATTCGGGAGTGAAGCAGCAGCGGGTTGATTTTGTTGGCAATAAAATCGTTATTCTTTCGGTAAATAGCCGGGTTCCCGTCCTAAAGCTGCTGGATCCGATCAACCGGGTTACCACACGAGACGTGGACCAGATGCTTTTTGAAATCTTCAAGACCGAAATCAAAAAGGCGTTTCAAGAAGAATTCCATATTCATATCGTAGCCGTCCTCAAAGATTACGATTTGGAGACCGAATATTCCGGTACGATTGTCATCTTGGATCGGGACGTGCAAAGTTATCTGAACGAACCGTTGGAACTCTGAAAGGAGAGCCGACACCTCGTCAGTTTCAGACCAGCTGTACTTTTTGCTGTGTCTAAAACTGGCGTTTTTTTATTGGCTGACATTTATCCATAAGGAGGTATTGCGGGAATGAACAAGTAAAACGGAGATCGTCTTCGGGACCGTCAACGCAAGATGACATTAAATTTAGCGGGAGGTTTTTTCATGCGCAACAAAATCGAAATTGTCGGTGTCAGCAAATGGTTCCGCAAAAACGGCCAGGAGATTCCCGCGATGAAAGAGACAAGCCTGGCGATCGAGGAAGGGCGATTTGTCAGCATCATCGGTCCGAGCGGCTGCGGAAAGTCCACGTTGTTCAACATCATCTCGGGACTTACGCTTCCTTCTACCGGAAAAATTCTGGCCGACGGGCAAAATATTGTCGGCAAAACCGGATATGTCGGCTATATGCTGCAGAAGGACATGCTGCTTCCCTGGAGAACCATCCTGGACAATATCATACTCGGCATGGAAATCCGCGGCATCCCTCGTAAACAAGCGGCGGAACGAGCGGTCCCTTTGATGGAGAAATACGGACTGAAAGGATTCGAAAAGCATTATCCGAAAGAATTGTCCGGGGGCATGAGGCAGCGGGCCGCCTTGCTCCGAACGCTTTTGTACGACCGGGACATTCTGTTGCTGGACGAACCGTTCGGGGCATTGGACGCCCAGACGAGGCTGAATATGCAGAACTGGCTCCTGCAAATTTGGGCCGATTTCGGCAAAACCGTTTTGTTTGTCACGCACGACATCGACGAGGCGATCTACTTATCGGATGACATTTACGTATTCTCTTCGCGTCCCGGCAGAATCAAGGCGAAAATCACCGTTTCGTTGGAACGCCCGCGAAAAAAGGAAGACATGACTTCCGAAGCGTTCATGGCGTTAAAGCATCATCTGATGGATTTGCTTGCGGTCGAGAACGCCGGGCATCAGGATTCCGGACAAGAGAAGATTTCCTGACAGAGAACAGAGGAGGAGAAGGAGATGAACTCGTTGCAAGAGGAAGCGTACGTTATCCATCCCGTGGCTGTGCCGGAGACGGTCAAGCGGCAAACGGGCCAACCGGAGGCCGTTCCGTTCATTCAGGATGAAGAAGCGATGGAACGCAAAAGAAAACGGACGGTCGTGTGGGGCCGCGTCCTTGTGGCGATTCTGATTTTCGTCGTTTGGGAAATGTTTACGCGAATCGGGTGGCTGGATGTGTATTATTGGAGCCGGCCGAGCATCATTATGAAAACCGCCTGGATCCAAATGACGCAAGGCAGCCTGCTGACGGATATCGCCTACACATCGGGTTCGACAATTCTCGGTTTTGCGTTCGGGACATTCCTCGGCGCGCTGCTTGGACTGTCGTTTTGGTGGTCGAGAACTTACGCGGGCATCAGCGAGCCGTTTCTGATTGTGTTGAACGCCATGCCCAAGCTGGCCCTGGCTCCCGTGCTGGTTATCCTGCTAGGCATCGGCTTTTTCTCCAAAGTGGCGCTGGCGTTCTCCCTCACCGTTATCGTTTCCGCTCTTTCGGCGTACAGCGGGGTGAAAAGCGTGGATCCGGATATGGAGAAACTGATGTATTCCCTTGGAGCCAAGCGTCACCAGGTATTTGCAAAAGTGGTGATACCGTGGTCGATGCCGTGGATCATCAGCAGTTTGCGGATCAACATCGCTTTGGCTTTGGCGGGGGCGATTGTCGGCGAATTTATCGCGTCGCAGCAAGGAATCGGCCGCATGATTTTGTACGCGGGCACCATTTTGGACATTAATCTCGTTTGGGTTGGGGTGGTGGTGCTGTCCGTTTTGTCGATGGTGATGTACTGGGGAGTGGTCGTCCTGGAGAACTGGTTGTCCAAAGGCTTGGCCAAACAATAATGCCGCAAGTTCAGCGGAGGGAGAGAGAAACCATATGTTTCAAACCAAGAAACTGCTGTTATTCTTACTGTTCATGGCTTGCTTGAGCTTTGCCCCGGCATGCGGAAATACACAAGACCGTGCCGCGGCTCCGCCGGTCTCCGCCGAATCCCAAAGCGCGAACGGGGACAAGGATTCCGAGAAAGCGCTAAAAAAACTCGTGATCGCCGAACCGCTTCACTACATCGGCTATCTGCCGCTTTATGTGGCGCAGCGTGAAGGATACTTCCAAAAGAACGGGTTGGACGTGAGAGTCATTTCCGCCGCAGGCGGCGCCCATGTGACAGCCGTGGTCAGCGGAGACGCCTGGGGAGTGATTGGCGGTCCCGAATCCAATGCCTTGGCGAATAAAAATAACTCCGACCCCATCATTTCCGTCGTCAATGTAGTGAACAGAGCAAACGTTTATTTGATGTCCAAAAAGGGCGAGGAACCGAAAAGCAATTCCCCCGAAGATTTGAAGGCTTTCTTAAAAGGGAAAAAAATAAATGCGGGCCGTCACGGCGGGACGCCGAACCTGCTCACCCGTTACCTCCTTCTACAACTCGGCTTAAATCCGGATAAAGACGTTCAGTTGCTTGAGCCGGCTGACGGTTCCACGGTTGTAACCATGGTTCAGCAGGGGCAGGCCGATATTGCGAACGGTGCCGAACCGCAAATCAGCGACGGCATCTCCAAAAATGTCTGGGGCGAACCGTTCTACAAATTCCATACAATGGGTGACTATTCCTATTCGGTGCTCAGCGTAAAAAAATCGACCATCCAAAAAGATCCGGAAACGGTGCAAAAGTTTGTCGACGCGATAAAAGAATCGCTAAAAGTCATCCAAACCGACAAAGATCTGGCGATGAAAGATTTGAAAGCCGAATTCCCCACATTGAGCGATGACGCGTTAAAAGCCGCATTGGACCGCGCTTACGAGGATCGGCTTTGGAGTCCCGACGGGGTGATTTCCGAGGAGGCGTTGAAACGGGATATGGACGTCATGATTCAAACCGGCATTTACAAAGGCGATTATGCCTATGAAGATTTGGTAGACATGCAGTTTGTGAAGAGTTCCGATTAACAACAATATGAGGTGAATGCAATGGAACGATTACAAGAATATTTGAAGCCGGGAAAAACCGCCGTGATTGTGGTGGACGTACAGAACGATTATTGCCATCCGGAAGGAGCGTTAGCCGGAGCCGGCAATGACGTAAGCGCGATAAAAGAGATGATGCCGAATTTGCATCGCCTGCTGGAGTCCGCCCGCGGACACAGCATTCCCGTTATATTTGTGCAGACGTTTCATGAAGCCGCCACCGATTCGGAGGCATGGGCATCCCGCTTTCAAAACGGATCCAACCAAATATGCCGCACGGGGACTTGGGGAGCCGACTTTTTCGAAGTGGTTCCCCTGCCCGGGGATATTATCGTGAATAAGCACAGATACAGCGCTTTTATTAACACCCGGCTCGATTCGGTCTTGCGGACGTTAAAGGTCGAAACGCTCGTAATAACAGGGGTCAGCACGAACGTTTGCGTGGAATCGACGGCGAGGGACGGATTCATGCTGGATTACCGCATCGTGCTGCTGAAGGATGCGTGCGCTTCCTATTCCCGCTTGGCTCACGAAATGACGTTGGAAAACATCGATACTTATTTCGGAACGGTTGTTGAAACGCAGGATGTGATCGCTTTTTGGCAGGAACAGGAAGCAAACGCCGCTTCCACAATCATTTGAAGCGGTGAACGGAAACGATGAAACCGTCAGCACGATCCGTCGTCGTTCCGTATGTGATTTGTCTCGGGGCGTTGCTGTCCAATTTATCGGCAGGCATGTTCAATATCGCCCTGATCGACATCGCCGAAGATTATCATCAATCCGTCCGGTCCGCTCAATGGGTGGTGACCGTTTACTTATTGGCGATTTCGGTTTGTCTTCCTTTTATGGGACGGCTTGGCGATCTGAGGGGAAAGCGGAGCATACATAATTTCGGGTATTTGTTGTTTGCGATCGGCGCTTTATGCTGCGCATTGGCACCCAATTTTGCCAGCTTAGTTGGTTTTCGCGTGATCCAGGGAATTGGCGCATCGATGTACCAGGCGACCAACATGGCGCTGATCGTTACCGTATTCCCTAAAGAGCAAAAGGGGAGAGCGCTCGGCCTCATCGGCGCGTTTGTGGCGGCGGGATCGTTGATAGGCCCCAGCCTGGGGGGGATCGTCGTTCAATGGTTTTCTTGGAGGGCGAATTTTGGGCTGCTGTCTGTTATTGCGGCCGCCTCATGGATATTGGCGCAGCGGGTTATACCGAAAGATCGGCCGGAAGAACAGGCAAATGTAGACATCACCGGCGCTTTCCTCTTCGGGTTGTCCTTAACGGGACTTGTCACGGCGCTGGATATGGGGAAACAGTGGGGATGGGGTTCGATGCCGGTTCTTAGCCTGTTTGCGCTTTTTGTGCTTTGCTCCGTTAGCTTTATCGTATGGTGCCTTTCTCCCCGATGGAAAACGTCGGGCAAAAGCCCTTTCATTGAACTGGAGCTGTTTACTCATTCAAATACGGTGATCGGCATCCTTATTACCATCGTAACGTACATGGCGTCATTTTCGACCCAATTGGCGTTGCCCGTTTTTTTGCGAAGCTTTTTGCATGTTCAGCCTGCAACGGCCGGCATGATCATGATGGGGTATCCTTTATCGTTAATTGTGTCTTCCCCTTTATGCGGGCGGTTCTCGGACAGAATCGGGGCCGTACCTGTCTTGTCGGTCGGTTTGGCCGTAATGACCGCTTCTTTGGCCGCACTTAGCTTTTTGTCGCCGTCCCACGGATTGCTGGTCGTCGTTTTGCTCATCGTAGTGTTGGGATTTTCGATGGGGATGATTAATTCGCCGAATAGCAGCATTATCATGAATCAGGCGCCCAAATCGTATCTGGGGGCGTTCAGCAGCGTTCTTGCGCTGTGCCGAAATCTAGGCATGATGCTCGGAACGGTTGCAGGCGGGATGTTAACGAATGTTCCATTCAATAGCCGTGTCCAGACAGTTCCCGGCGAAGTCATCCTGAACGGCTATAGGGCGCTGTTTGTTGGTTTGGCTATTCTGGTGATGACAGCTTGCGGCTTGCTGATCCTGTCTGCCCGGAGAACCGGCCGCAAAGAAGCGATGTCCGAATTTTAACCAGCTTTGTAATTGGTTCGCAACCGACAACGACTCCACACCCCGTAATTATGCCGATAATTACGGGGCTTTTGCTTTTATTCCGGGAAGCCGCCCGAAACCATTCGCACCGCCCTGCTGTAAAATGAAAGCGAATACACGAAAAGGAGGATGATTATGTTTACCTTGCTGGTGGTGGAGGACGAACGCTGGATTCGAAAAGGGCTTTGCGAAACGATCGACTGGGAGGCGGAGGGAATCCGGCTGGCGGGCGAAGCCTCGGACGGGGAAGAGGCGCTCAGGCTGGTGGAACGGGACCCGCCCGATATGGTCATTACCGATATCGTGATGCCCGGAATGGATGGAATTGCGTTTCTGCAAAGCTTGAGGGAACGGAAGCTGGGCACGAAAGTGATCATCATGAGCGGCTACAGCGAATTCGAGTACGCGCGGGTCGCCCTGAAAAACGGCGCGTTCGACTACGTGCTCAAGCCGATCCACGAACAGAGCATCCTGGACGTGGTCAGGCGGTGCGTGCAGGAGCTGCGGAAAGAACGGGAAGCGAAAGCGGAGATGCACACGCTCGCCCGGTCGGCCCGCGAAGCGATGTTCCTTGCGCGGCAGCGGCTGTTTGACATGCTGCTCGCCCGGGAGCCTTACCCGGCCGGGTGGCTGGAGGAGCGGATGAGCGCCCTGCGGATCGGTCTCGATCCGGGCCGGGTCCGCGTATTCGCCGTGAAAATTGTGGATTGGGGGTGCAAGGCGGCGACCGCCAAAGACCAGGCGCTTCTCTTGTACGCGCTTTGCAACATGATCGAAGAAACCGGCCGGCGCTTCGGTCCGCTTGCGGCGATTCCGCTTACGGATCCGAAAAGCGCAGGGGAAGCCGATCTTGCGATGTTTCAATCCGAGTCTTCTTCAACCTGCGGGCGGGAACCGCTGATCGCTTCCGAGCTTCCCTGGCTGATGGACAAGGCCGGGCAGATGCTCGGCGTCCGGATGAGCATCGGCTATTCCCGGGAGGGGGACTTCGGCAGGCTCCCCGATTTGTATGAGGAGGCGCTGCACAGCGTCTCTTTCTGGTTCTACGATGGCGGAGGGAACGTTTACAGCGCGGAGAGCCTGGCCTCGGCCCTGCAATCCGACTCCCCGTATTCCGGTCCCGCCGGTTGGGACATTCGTTTCGCGGCGGCGCTGAAGGTCGGCGAGACCAAACTGCTCGAGCCGCTGATCCGGGAGCTTGCGCAGCATATTCACGACCGGAAGAACAGTTGTCTTCCCTTGACGGTCCGGAGGGGGCTCAAGCTGCTTTTTCAAAACGTCAACCAAAAACGAAACGCGGCCTATCACCGCCACCTGTCTTCGCAAGACGTGGAGGTCGCTCCTCTCGAAGTGCCGTTATGCCCATTGGACGCCTTCCAGGACGTTCTGCTTGAGACGCTGCAGCGCTCGCAGAAGTCCGCCCGGCCGGCACGCAGCCGCAAATGGATTGTCGAACGGGCGCTTCAATATATCGAACGCAATCGGGACAAGGCGATTACGCTGAACGATGTAGCGGAGCACCTCTATCTGAATCATTCGTACTTCAGCAAAGTATTCCATGAAGAAATGGGCGAAACGTTCAGCAGGTATCTCGTCCGCTCGCGCATCGACAAAGCCAAAAAGCTGCTGAAGGAAACGCCGCTGAAAATTTATGAAATCGCCGCAGAGGTCGGCTATAACGATGTCCGTCATTTTACGAAAGTGTTCAAGGAATGGGAAGGGCTTTCCCCGGCGCAGTACCGGGAACACGGCCTATGACCAAGGAGGCTTGGATGATGAAATGGCAGCCGAAATTTCAATGGACGTCCGTCGGGCACCGCTTGTTTTTTCTATGCTTTGTAGGCATATCCGTCAGCATTGCGATGATGGGCTACTATTTTTACGATAAATCGACCCGCATCATCCAGGACAAAGTCGGTTATATCATGCAGCAGACGATCCGGCAGTCGGGCGAGCGCCTCGATTTGATCATGGAGGAATACAGTACGCGGTCCTTTTATCTTCTGGGGAGCAAGGCGCTTCAAAAAGGCATTAAAGACGATTTTACCGACAACTACGACCGGGAAGAAACGAATAAAGAAATCGGCGAGTTTATCGCCAATCTGCTGAATTCGAAAAACGATTTGGTCAATCTGTACATTTTCGGCGAGGCCGCGAATTCGTACAAATATTCCACGGGCTACAGCCCGATGCCGCACACGAAGGACGCCCTGCGGCAGCAGGAGTGGTATCGGGAAATCGTCAAAGGGGACGGCCGCGTCGTTTGGTTCGGCATGCGGCCTACGATGGTTCCTAAACCGTGGGCGGACGAGAGATGGCAGGGACCGGTCTTTTGCTTCGGCAGGGCGATTAAAGATATGAACAATTTGAACCGGATCATCGGCGTCATGCTGATCGAAATCGATCCGGAGACCATTTTGTCGCAAATCAATTTGGGCGAAGCGGGCAGTTCGATGATCGTAGACAAGAACAATCGGATTGCCGGCCACCAGGAGAACCGTTATCTTCAGCAGACGATCCCGTTCCGGCTGTCCGATCAGGCCTCCCTTGTCGAGACCAAGCAAATCGGCGGCGAACGGGCGATGGTCATGCATACCCGGCTCGCAAACGGCTGGAGCCTTGTCGGCCTCGTTCCCGAGGAAGCGCTCGTCCGGGAATCGCGGCTGCTCGGGCGATTCACGCTTTATTTGGCGGCCGGCTTCATGGCCGTTGCGCTGGGCTACGCCTTGTTTGCGGCTTGGCAATTGAACAAACCGGTCCGGCAGCTGCTTCAGGGGATGCAGGAAGCCAAGAAAGGCAACTTCGAAATTCAGATCAAGGCTCACCGCAACGACGAATTCGGCATTTTGTCCCGCGGCTTCAACGCCATGATGGCCCGGATTAAAGAGCTCATCGACGAATTGTACATCCAGCGGCTTCTGCAGCAGGAACTGCGGCTGAAGATGTTCGCCTCCCAGATCAACGCCCATTTTTTATATAACACGCTGGACTCCATCCGCTGGATCTCGAGAATTTACAAGGTGGATGAAATCGGCACGATGATCTTCTCGCTGTCCAACTATTTCCGCGCCAGTCTCAGCGAGGGCAGAGAGTTTGTCAAAGTCAGCGAGGTTGCGGCCCTCATCGACAATTATTTTAACATTCAGAAAATCCGGTTCGGAGACCGGATCAAGCCGTCCGTCTTCGTCGATCCGGAACTCCTGGACTGCGAAGTATTGAAATTCGCGTTCCAGCCGATCGTGGAAAACGCCATCTTCCATGGTCTGGAGAAGAAGAAAGGGACCGGCAGGGTGGATATCGAGTGGAGGCGGGCCGGGGACAAGCTGGAGTTTGTCGTCACGGACGACGGAATCGGCATCGAGCCCGAAAAATTGCGCGAAATCCGCGAAGCGCTGGAGGAGAGCGGCACGATCCGGGAGGGCAGCAACTTTGCGCTGAAAAACATCAACTCGCTCATCAAAATCACGTACGGCCATGAATTCGGACTTCGGATCGAAAGCGCGCCGGGATCGGGAACAAAAGTCTCGCTGCTGCTGCCGATCGTCCCAAATGACAAAACGAAACACGGTAAAAACAAAGATCACCTGCCTCTCACCGCAAAAGAAAGCCCTTACAATTAAAGGCAAGGCATGCCTAATAACCTTTATGGGAGGATCCGCATGAACAAGTGGAAAGCGCTTCGCCGTTTTTCGGCTGTCATCGTAACCATCGCCGTCGTGCTGACGGGGTGCGGGGGCGGCGACAAAGCCGCTGGAGATCAGACGAACGGAGGGAAGGCAAGCGGGGGCAGCGGCAAGCAGGAAACCGTCGAGTTCTGGGTGAACTGGGGCGGCGACTTCAAGAAAGATTATCAGAAGTATGTGATCGACGAGTTCGAAAAGAAATTCCCGAATATTAAAGTCTCAACTTTCGCAGCTTGAAAATCTGTGCTAAGCCTTGATGGAGCTAGGATTTCTTATCGAAAAATCTCGTTCTTGACAGAAAAACACCTTTCTTGTTTGGTAAAATGGAAGTTGCTAAAGCTTAC
>Ga0207866_1000719_pt1 | contig 42295 bp, 32 predicted proteins | sample HigsolmetaAR203D_FD_184835 | JGI IMG/M metagenome (GOLD analysis project Ga0207866, IMG submission 184835) | Ionic liquid and high solid enriched microbial communities from the Joint BioEnergy Institute, USA - AR20-3-D (SPAdes) (version 2) ...
TGGCTGCAGGAATGTTCAACTCTTCCGCAATGTCGTTGACGGATTTTGTTTGTTCCTGAATGTACTTTACGGCTTGCTTCTTGAATTCTTCGCTGTAGCGTTGCTTGGTTTCACCCATGGTGAACACCCCCAATTAGGTATAGGTTCATTATCCGTTAATCCATCGGAGGGTGTCCACTTTTTATTCTAGAAGCAAAATGCTTCTCTCAGCACGCCTGCGACGGCTGTTTACACTCCGAGAGAAGCAAAATGCTTCTCTCAGCGCGCCAGCGACGGCCATTCACCCTCTGAGAGAAGCAAAATGCTTCTCTCAGCTCGTCAGCCAGCGGCAACCCATGTTCAAGCGGCGGAATATCTCCTCGCAATCAAACCCACTTTGCCCAAAGGGCATCCATCAAGTACCACCGCAGGAAGGCATTCCTTCCTGCGGCACCCGCCAATTCTTGAAGCGTTTTCATCTTCAAGCTCACAAGTGATAGTTCATCACATAACCGAGTTCCGTCCGGTTTTTGACTCCGACCTTGTTGAAGATGTTCTGCGTATGTCTCTTTACCGTATTGATGCTGATATACAACTTCTGCGATATTTGGGAGTAGGTCAACCCGCGAATCAGCAGCCCCGCAATTTCCATCTCCCGCTCCGTCAGCCTGCCGGCCAGATCGGAATTTTTTCTCTGACCGTTTACCAGTCCGCCTCCATCATCATTCAGATCAGCCACATCAGTCACATCAGTCATATCAGTCACATCAGTCACATCAGTCACATCAGTCACATCAGCCACATCAGCCACATCAGCCACATCACCCGCGCCAATCGCGCCAACGGCTCCAACCATCCCAACGGCATCCGCGGCGCTAACCTTTCCAATCACGCGGCTGAAACCGGATCCGAATTCGCATGACATGCCATCGCCATTGACCGAGTCCGCACCTCCCGCGCCTCCAGAATGATTCGTGCCGCCGACTTCACCGGCATGAGCCGGAATGAGAAAAATCACCATCTGCCCCGTATCATGCAGCTGCACGATTTTGATCCGGAGCTGCGGAAATTCGGGCAGTCCGCAGCTTCCGCCCGGCACCCGCTTCGAACAGCAAGCCATCAATCTTTCCGCTACCTCTTCAATCGGAAACCTGCTCCCGGACAGCTCTCTGCAAATATTCATCGCATGCCGGTTGCAGCGTATGATGCGGTTTTTCGGATCGATGGCGATATATCCGACGGAAAGCAGATCCGCATACGCCTGCAGCCTGATCATGGCGGACGATTCGCTCCCCGCCCGTTGATCTGCCCATTGTTCCGCCCGCAGTCGCGCCCATTGTCCCGTCCAATCCATCAGGTGTCCAGCCTGGTGTCCAGCCTGGTGCCCAACCTGGCGCCCCGCCTGGTGTCGCGCCCATTGACCGCTATGACCCGCCCGAAGTTCCGCTTCGTATTGTCCCCGGTACAGATTTGTAATAAATCTTGACAGAAACCGCAGCCGGTTTTTGTCGTGCACCGTGAATTGCTCCTCCCCATTCAACCGGAGCAAGCTGACGACTCCCATCGGCCGGCCGATTTCCCCAATTGGCACGGACAAAATGTCCTGCACATTCTGTTTTTGCACAAACGCATAAAATTCGCTTCCGCTGTACTCGCTGAAAGTCAAAAAATCACTGTAGCAATAAGCCCTGTGCCGGGCAAGCCGGTTCAGGTGCCTGCGGATCGGGTCCTCTTCCCTGTTCCACAAGACAAAATATTCTGTAATTTCATCGTAGTGAATATTGAGGGTGACCGGATTGGTCAGAACCAACGGATCGAAGTTGTCGATTTCCCAGAAAACGCTTTTATGATAGCCGAAAATGCGGGAGAAGGACAGCAGCACCGTCTTGCGAAAATCGCCCTGGGGCCGGGTGATGTCATCCAGAAAATCGAATCGTTTGGCCGTTTCCAGCGCCGAAATGTTCGCGGGCATCCGACGATATCACCTCTCTTGATGACAATGAAGTCCATCCGAGCTGCAAAGTTAATTTAAATACTATAGTGATTATCCCCCATGTCAAGATGTCCGGCAAAAAATGGCCCTTTCAGGTAATTTACGCGCCACGGCGTTCGAATCTATAGTGGGGGGTAGCCAGACCACATCATGCAAAAAGGAGTGCATTCCATGATGAACCGACTTCGCAGCGATGAACTGTGGAAGTGGAGCGCGGCCGAGCTGGTCCGGGGCATCCGTACCCGCGCCATTTCTGCCCGCGAAGCCGTCGAAAGCTGCCTGGGCCGGATGGAGCAGATCAATCCGAAAATCAACGCCCTTGCGGAAATCACCGCGGAGGCAGCGCTGCGCGCAGCCGACGAGGCGGACCGCGCCGCCAAAGCCATGGAGGAACTCGGTCCCTTGCACGGTGTGCCAACAGCAACCAAAATCAACGTTGACCAGCAGGGACTGGCGACGACGGACGGCGTGGCAGCGTTCAGGGACAACATCGCCCGAAGCGACAGCCCGCCCGTTGCCAACCTGCGCAAGGCCGGCGCCATTTTGGTCGGCCGCACCAATGTGCCCGCCTTCAGCCTCCGCTGGTTTTCAAGCAATGACCTGCACGGCCGCACCCTGAACCCGTGGGATTTGACCAGGACACCGGGCGGTTCGAGCGGCGGCGCGGGGGCGGCCGTTGCTTCCGGCATGGTGCCGGTCGCCCACGGCAACGACATCGCCGGTTCGATTCGCTATCCCGCTTATGCGTGCGGCGTCATGGGCATCCGGCCTACCGTGGGCAGAGTGCCCGGAAGATCGGGACCGGAGGACAGCGATATTCCCCTTGGACCGCTGTTCATGGCGGTGGAAGGACCTTTGGCGCGATGCGTGGCGGATTTGAGGCTGACGTTGAAAGCGTTGTCAGCGCATGATCCCCGCGATCCGCTGCACACCGAAGTTCCCCTGGAGGGAGCGCCGCTGAAACGCCCGGTCCGCGTCGCCCTCGTGCGCGATGTCGGCGTCGCCAGGCCGATACCCGAGGTAAACCGGGCCCTGGACATCGCGGCCGGCTGCCTTGGCAATGCCGGGTACATCGTCGAGGAAGTGGACCTTCCCCTGCTCGCCGAAGCCTTTCGCCTGTGGACCCTGCTTGTTCTGGAAGATCTGCGCGAGATGATGCCGGTCATTGAACAGTTCGGCGATGAAGCGGTCAAAACGAACTTGCGCTACAACTATGAGATCCAGAAGGAGACATGGGGAGATGCGACCTATGACCAGTACAGGCATGGTTACGCCCGCCGCGGCACCCTGATCGCGACCCTGCAGAAGTTCATGCAGGATTATCCGCTTCTTCTTCTTCCCGTTTCCTGCGAGCTGCCGTTTCGCCATGACGAAGATATCGCCAGCCTGGACAGCAACCGCAGACTCTGGAATGCCCAATGGCCGATGATTTCCATCCCGCTGCTCGGGTTTCCGGCTCTTTCCATGCCCGTTTGCGTGCACGATGGTCTCCCGGTCGGCGTGCAGCTGGTGGGCAGACGGTTTCGCGAAGACACCCTGTTCGACGCAGCCGAAACGATCGAAGCGCAGACGGGTTGCTTCACCCCGATTGATCCGCAATTTTGATGGTTTTCATGAAAACGTGGACAAGAAAAAAAACGGACAAAAAAACGAACAAGGAGGGTCAGAAATGGAACATGGAAACACAGGCTCTTCACGCGCCTATGAACTCCGGATCGTTGCGCTCATCTTCTTTGCCTGGGGATTTCTGTTTCTCGATCGATCGGCATTGTCCTACATCATGCCGGCAATCCTGGAAGATCTGCAGCTGACCAATGGCCAAATCGGTCAGATCAACATGTGGCAAACGATCGGGTTTGCTGTCTCCGGGCCGCTCATCGCCATGCTGTCCGACCGGTCGGGAATAAGAAAGCCGATCCTGCTCGCCGCCATTTTCGCCACCGCCCTGTTTTCCGGCCTGTCCGCTCTGGCCAACACCTATCCCATGCTTCTGGCCATGAGATTCCTCGTCGGGGCCAGTGAAGGGCCGATCCTGCCCCTGGCCATGACATTGGTTGCGGCAGCATCGAGAGAAAACACCTTTGGCCGAAACGCGGGCATCGTCAATACGGGAGTTGGCGTTATCGCCTATATCGTCGGGCCGGTATTGGTGACGCAGTCCATTGCCGCCCTGAACTGGCACTGGGCTTTTGTCATCATCAGCGTTCCGAGTTTCCTTCTGGGTGTTCTCATCTGGAAGTTTGCAAAAGAAGTCAGGCCGCGGCGCGAATCGCAGAACCCGCAGGCATCGCGGCAGCCGCAAGCACCGCAGCAGCCGAATGACTGGCAGCCGGAAGCAGAAGCCGAAAGGCGTGTCCGATTCTGGGAAGTGTTCAAATATCGCAATGTGTTGGTGTGCATCCTGATCTCCATCAGTTTTTGCGGCGGCTACTGGATCCTCAACGCCTTTTCACCGCTTTACCTCACTACGGCGGGGCAGATGTCGATTGAACAAATGGGAGTCATCATGTCCACAATGGGAGTCGCGGGAATTGTGGCGGCCGTCGGCATCCCCATGCTCTCGGACTATATCGGCAGAAAAACGGTATCGATCCTGTTTCCGGCATTGGGCGCCCTGGCTCCGCTCGGATTGTATCTGTTCCCGACGGAATGGCCCGGCCCTGCCGCCCTGATCGTATTCGGACCGATGTTCGGCTCCATGGTTCCGATTTTCATGAACATCATTCCGCAGGAAAGCGTGCCCGTTCAACTGAAGGCAACCGCCAGCGCCCTCATCATCGGAATCGGCGAGATTGTCGGCTCATTCATCGTAGGCGCGGCCGGTACCTACGCGGATCTTTACGGGCTTGCCTTCGTCCTGCTCGTGTCCGCCGCAGCCGCCGTCCTGATGGCCATTTTGGGTTTGGGACTGAAGGAAACGCTCGCGAGAAAGTTCAGAACCCAGGACCAGCCTGTTCTGGAGCAGGCGGTCCGGTAACAGCCGGAGATCTGGTAACAGCGGGCGGTTCGGCAACAGCCGGAATGGAGATGAAGATCCATAAAAGAAAAAACAGGAGCTGCCGAGTTCGCTCGGACAGCTCCTGGATGTGTTGTCATGCAAACGTCCGTTTCATGTTTCATTCTTTTCATTCTTTTCATTCATACGCCCGCTTCAGCTCAAGCACCTTGCGGACGTAGTTCTGCGTTTCCCTGGGCAGTTCGTGGAGCCGCATTTCCAGCTCCTCATCGCTCGTGATGCCCAGCCGGTCGATTCGTCCGGGACCGGCATTGTACGCGGCCAGCGCAACCGCTTCGTTGCCCTCGTACCGCTCCAGCAGCTGGGCGAGAAAACGCGTGCCGCCGAAAATGTTTTGCCGCGGGTCAAAGGGATCGGTGACGCCGAGCCATTCCGCCGTCGCATCCATGAGCTGCATCAGCCCCTTCGCTCCGGCCCGGGACACCGCCAACGGATCATACGCCGATTCCGCGTGGATGACCGCCTTCACCAGGCTCGGCTCCACTCCATACCTCATCGTGGCTTCGGCAATGATCCGGTCATAGCCGTCCATCTCGTAGCGCCAAGCCGTCTGGCTGGCGGCTTTGTGCAATCCCGCCATGCGGCCGGACGCGGAAAGGGAAGTTCCCGTGCCTGCCGTGCCGGACATTCCCGCGTAGGCCGTTCCCGCTCCATGCATGACCAGGCCCGCCGGAGTCCGCTCCTGTTCCATCAGCCCGCTGCCGGGCAGCATCGCGATAATATCCTGCAGCAGCGCGGAAAAATCCGACGTCCCGCCATCCGTGGAGGCAAATCCAAAGCCTGTTGGCGATATGGGGTTCAGCAAGGTGAGCTGCAGCCACTGCTTCACCACTTCCGGTTGAACATTCACCGCCGACACTCCAGTCTCCATGTTTACTTCAGCGAACTTCGATGCTTACTTCAGCGACTTCAACGCGGACCTGTGCGCCTCGATCGTCCGCTCGATGTCCTCATCCGAATGGGCCAGGGACACGAACATGCCCTCGAACTGCGAGGGCGCCACGAGCACGCCGCGGTCCATCATCGCCGAAAAATACCGGGCGAACAAAGCCGTGTCGGACGATTTGGCCGTCTCGTAGTTGTACACCCGCTGCGGCGTGAAAAACGGACAAACCATCGAACCGACCCGGTTGATCGTCGCTTCTAATCCTATTTCTACAGCATTGGCGCGAAATCCTTCTTCCAGCCGGGCGGATTTTCGCTCCAGTTCCTCGTAAACGCCCGGCCTTCCCAACACCTGCAGAGTGGCAATTCCCGCGGCCATTGCCAGAGGATTGCCCGACAGCGTTCCGGCCTGATAAATCGGTCCCTCCGGAGCGATCATCTCCATGATCTCCCTCCTGCCTCCATAGGCGCCCACCGGAAGGCCTCCGCCGATGATTTTTCCGAGACAGGTCAGATCCGGAGTCACGCCGTAGAGCCCCTGGGCGCAATGGAGATGGACACGGAAGCCGGTCATGACCTCGTCAAAGATGAGCAAACTTCCGTACTCGCGGGTGACGTCCCGCAGGCCCTGCAGAAACCCGGGTTCCGGAGGGACAACCCCCATGTTGCCCGCCACCGGCTCGACGATAACGGCGGCAATGTCCTCGCCGATCCGCTCGAACACCCGCCGGACCGCCTCCAGATCGTTGTAGGGAACGGTGACCGTGTGCTGCGCCACCTGATGGGGTACACCGGGGCTGTCCGGCAGGCCGAGGGTGGCCACTCCGGAACCCGCCTTGATGAGCAGGGAGTCGGCATGGCCGTGATAGCATCCTTCAAACTTCATGATTACATTGCGTCCCGTGTAGCCCCTGGCGAGCCGAAGGGCGCTCATCGTCGCCTCCGTGCCGGAGTTGACCATGCGCACCATTTCGATGGACGGCACCCGTTCGCAAACAAGCTCCGCCATGACCGTTTCCAGCTCGGTGGGCACGCCGAAGCTCGTCCCCTTTTCCGCCGTCCGGACGACCGCTTCCATGACCTCTGGATGGGCATGGCCGAGGATGAGGGGACCCCACGACCCTATGTAGTCGATGAATTCGTTGCCGTCGAGATCGACGATTTTCGATCCGTGCCCGCGATCGATGAAAATCGGAGTGCGGCCAACGGACCGGAACGCCCGCACCGGGCTGTTCACTCCGCCGGGAATGCGCCGCCTTGCCCGCTCGAAGGCCGCTTCGGATGTTCCGGTTCGGACAGGTCTGTGATCCATCTTGCTTCACACCTTCCTTCACATCGCATTGTATCAAATCAAACATATCAATCAGATCGCTTTGCCTTCGCAATGCCGCCAAATTGTGCTACAATTTGTGAGGATAGGAGGCGATCGGATGAAAGAATTGTTGCGGACCGTCACTCTGTTCAACAAATTGAGCGACGACCAGCTGGAATCCATCTACAGGCTTTGTGTCAGGAAAACTTACGGACCTGGAACCGTCCTCATCCGTGAAAAGGAAGTCGGAGGGTCGTTCTACATTCTGGTCAGCGGCAGCGTGAAAATTTACACGACAAGCCCGGGCGCTGGAGAAAAAATCCTGACCGTCCTCAACCCCGGCGACAGCTTCGGAGAGCTGGCCATCATCGACGGCAAACCACGCTCCGCTTCCGCGGAAACCCTGGAAGAATCGACGGTGCTTGCGGTCGACGGCAATGATTTCCTGCGGCTGTTGAAAGACAATTTCGACATCACCCTGGGCATCATGCAGGAGCTGGCCCACCGCTTGCGCGTCACCAACGAGCATGTGCATGACCTGACCTTTCTGGACGCGCGCACGCGGGTCATCAAGCAGCTCATCCTCCTTGCCAACCGGGCGGGAAAGCGGACGGGCAACACGATCCACGTCAGGATGGCCCTCAATTATCCCGAACTTTCGACGCTCGCCGGCGTACCCCAGCAGAAGCTGATGGAGTTTATCCGCGACTTCCAGGAACGGCAGCTGCTGACCTTTGTGCCGGACGGCTTTGTCATCGACCTGAGCAAAATCAGGGGCTGACCCGGTTCCGTTTGTTTGCGGCCGGTCGGCCCCGCTGATCAGGCTCGGGCCTGTTCTCCCAGCCAGCGGACAATGTCCTTGGCATGATACGTGATGATCATATCGGCGCCCGCCCTCTTGAAACCGGTCACCGTTTCGAGCACCACGTCCCTTTCGTTGATCCAGCCGTTCAGCGCGGCCGCCTTGATCATCGAATATTCGGCGCTCACGTTGTATGCGCAGATCGGCAGGTTCAGCTGCTGGCGCACCCGGCTGATCACATCCATATAGGCAAGGGCCGGCTTGACCATGATGATGTCGGCTCCTTCATCGGCATCCGACGCCGCTTCGCGCAGCGCTTCCCGGACGTTGGCCGGGTCCATCTGGTACGTTTTTCTGTCGCCGAACTGCGGAGCTGAATGGGCCGCTTCCCGGAACGGGCCGTAGAAGGCCGAGGCATATTTGACGGAATAGGCCATGATCGGAACATGGGAATATCCCGCCTCATCCAGTCCCCTTCGGATCGCATGTACAAAGCCGTCCATCATGTTCGAGGGAGCGATCACATCCGCGCCGGCCTGCGCCTGGGAAACAGCGGTTTTGACGAGCAGTTCCAATGAACGGTCGTTGTCGATTTCAACGCCTCGAACAGGCCCATGATCGCACACGACGCCGCAATGGCCGTGGGAAATGTACTGGCAGAGGCAAGTGTCCGCAATGACGACCAGGTCGGGAGCCAGTTCCTTGATGCGGCGGATGCCCCTCTGCACGATGCCGTCCGGAGCATAGGCCGACGATCCCGTTTCATCCTTCTCGTCCGGCACCCCGAACAGCAGGATCGCCCCCAGCCCAAGGGAAACGACCTCGCGAATTTCCTCCTCCAGCCTGTCCAGCGAATAATGATACACTCCCGGCATGGACGGAATCTCTTCCCTGATGTTTTCCCCGCAGGTGACAAACAGCGGATAGATCAAATCGTCCACGGATATCGCGTGTTCCCTCACCAGCCTGCGCATCGCCGCGGAGGAGCGCAGCCGCCGGTGTCTCGTGTAAGGAAAAGCCATCGTTTCATCATCCCCCTGACCTTGACTTAAGGAAATGCTCAATCTGAAGAGGAAGATCCCCGAAAATGCGACACAATCGCGTCCAGCAGGCTGTCGATGGTCGACTCCCCGGCGACGATATCGACCTTCATGCCGACTTCCTTCGCCGTCCTGGCGGTGACCGGACCGATGCAGGCTGTCAGCGCCCTGCCGATCAGCCGGTTCGGGTCATCCTCGTACCGCTTCATGATTTCAAAAAAATTGCGGACCGTGGATGAGCTCGTAAACGTGATCACATCCACCTCGCCCTCCCGCAGCATACGCGCCGCCTCATCGGCTCCTTCATCGACGAGCCGGTTGTCATAGACGCTGAGTTCCGTCAACTCGTATCCGTTCCGCCGCAGACCATCGGGAAGTATGCTGCGGGCGATGGCCGACTTGGGCAGCAAAATGCGTTCACCCGGGCGGAGCTTCCCGAGCACGAGCTCCAGAAGCCCTTCCTGCTGGAAATTCGAGGGCAGCTCTTCCACCACGAAGCCGAGATCTTCCAGCGCTTCCCTTGTCTTCGGACCGACGGCGGCGATCCGCGCTCCGTGCAGGGAGCGGATATCCCGGCGAAACTGCTTCATGAACTGAAAAAAATAGATGACGCCGTTCACGCTGGTGAACAAGATCCAATGATACCGTTCAATGTGGTCAATGGCTTCCCGGATCGCCTCCAGCTCCCGCGGATCGCTCTGGGCGCTCAGCTGAATGACCGGAAATTCCACCGCCTCTCCGCCCATCGCGTCCACCTTGTCCGCCAGCTCGCTCGTCTGCGCCCGGGAACGGGTAACCAGCACCCGCCTTCCGAACAGCGGCATGTGCTCAAACCATTGGATTTTGTCCCGCAATCGCACCACTTCCCCCACAATGATGACCGCGGGCGGCTGAAACCGCGCCCGTTCCACCGCGTCCGCGATATCGGACAACGTGCCGGTGATCGTCTCCTGCTCGACCCTGGTCCCCCAGCGCACGAGGGCGACCGGCGTGTCCGGCGGGCGTCCGTGGCTCATGAGCTGTGCGCAGATGTGGCGAATGTTGGACACGCCCATCAGGAACACGATCGTATCCTGATTGGCCGCGAGCTGCTGCCACGGAATCTGGGTATCGATCCGGTCCGGCCGTTCATGGCCGGTCACGACGGTGAACGAAGTGTTCAGGTCGCGATGGGTGACGGGGATGCCGGCATAGACGGGAACCGCGATGGCCGAAGTGACGCCCGGAACAATTTCAAAGGGGACGCCGTGTTTCGCCAGTTCCTCGGCTTCCTCGCCGACCCGGCCGAACACCGACGGATCGCCGCCCTTGAGCCGGGTGACCGTTTTGCCCTGCAGGGCCAATTCCACCAGCAGCCGGTTGATCTCTTCCTGCTTCATCGTGTGCCGGTCGGGCATTTTGCCGACGTAATACATTTCGGCATCCGCCCGCGCGTGGCGCAGCAGCCGGGGGCCGGCCAACCGGTCATACACGATGGCGTCCGACTGGCGGATGGCTTCCAGACCCTTGACGGTGACCAGCCTCGGATCTCCCGGACCCGCCCCGACAAGGAACACCTTTCCCTTTCCCTTGCCCATCCTCATCCCCCCGATTGATCCGGCGGATTGTGCATACGCGCCTGTTCCAGAATCCGGGCCGCCCCCTGGCGGAGCAGCGATTCGGCCAGCCGGATACCAGCCTGCTCCGGATCCCGTTCCTCCACAGCGTCCCGGATCAGGACGCTTCCGTCGGGATCGCCCACCATCCCCGTCAGACGAATGGTCTGTCCGTCAGCGGAAAGCTTTGCGTGGGCGCCGATGGGGACCTGGCAGCCGCCGTTCAGGCGGTGCAGGAAGCTTCGTTCTGCCCGCACCGCGGCATCGGTTGCGGGGTCGTTGATCCGCCCGAGCAGTTCCATCACTTCTTCGTCATCCCGGCGGCATTCGATGGCGAGCGCCCCTTGTCCGACAGCGGGGATGCTCAGATCCTCCGGCAAATACTCAACGATCCGTTCCTCCCAGCCAAGGCGGATCAGACCGGCAGCCGCCAGCACGATCGCGGCATAGTCCTCCGTCTCCAGCTTGCGCAGCCGGGTGTCGATGTTGCCCCGGATCCAGCGGATGTCGAGATCCGGCCGGAACGCCTTCAGTTGGGCGGCTCTGCGCAGGCTGCTCGTTCCGACGACGGCGCCGCGGGGCAGATCGTTCAGAAACAGGCCATCGCGGGAAATGAGACAGTCGCGGGGATCGACCCGCGCCGGAGTCGCGCCGTTCACCAGGCCCTCCGGCAGTTCCGCCGGCATATCCTTCATGCTGTGCACGGCGAAATCAATGTCCCTGGCCAACAGGGCCTGTTCAATCTCCTTGACGAACAGCCCCTTTCCCCCGACCTTGGACAGGGTGACGTCCACAATCCGGTCGCCCTTAGTGACGATCGGCCTGATTTCAAACCGGTAATCCAGGCCATTTGCGCCGCAAATGGCCTCCAGCCGCTCAATGACCTGTTTCGTCTGCGTCATCGCCAGCAGACTCTGTCGTGATCCCACGATGATCGTTCGCGCCATTCGTCCAAACCCTCCACAACCGTCTAATCGCCGTCCAGCCGCCACTCGCGAATGAGCCGGCCGCGCAATGCGTCCAGCGTCCCGTTTTGCGCGTGAACCCGCCAGTCGAGATCCAGCAGCTGTTCGAGCAGCCGCCGTCTTCGTTCCGCATCCGTGACCTTCTCCTTGAGAAGGGCTCGCATGTCGGCCAAAAAATCGACATATCCCGCGTACCCGGCGGGAAACTCCTCCTCCAGCCGCCGTTTGATGCGCCGCGCCAGGCCCGGCGAAGCCTGGGAGGTGTACACGGACAGAACCAGCCTGCCGCGGCGGACGACGGCGGGCAGATCGACGTTTCCGCCGCCGGATCCCGACGGCTCATTGACCAGAAGCCTCCGTCCCCTCGCCTCGGCGCAGACAAGCCGGTTGACGTTTGCGTCGTCCGTCGCCGCGACGACAAGCAGGAGGCCAGGCTCGTCCAGATCGCCGGGACGGAATGGACGCCGCCAGATGTCCACCCTGCCCTCCCTGTGCAGGCGATCCAGCGCTTCCGAGACGGACGGACTGATGATCCGCACGCTGGCTTTCGCTTCGAGGAGGGCAGCCACCTTGCGCTCCGCCACCCTTCCCCCGCCGATGACAAGGCAAAGGGCGCCCTCCACCTTCAACATGACCGGCAAATGCATGCTGCAAACCACCCGACCGCTTCGATGGAATCCCCAAATAAACAAGCGGCCCTGCGCCCGGCCGGGAAGGTCGGACTTGAAGATCCGCGCTTCATCGGCCTACATTGCGATGGCTCAGGGCATCAACTTCATCCAAATTTATACGCGTGCCGCAACTTTGCGAGGCAGTTCCTCTCCGAGATTCTGCCTCATTCCGGCCGCGGGCGCAAACGGCTCGACGCGAGCCACATGCTCGATCGGCTTGTCCGGCTCAACCTCAAGCTGGAAAATGCGCGCAAACAATTCCAGCGCCCGATCGCTGTCCGGTCCGTCCGCCATTTCCTTGATGCTCAGAATCGGGTCGTGCAGCATCCGGTTGACGATGCTCTTGGTCAGCTTGCGGATGACCTTGCGCTCCCGTTCGGAAAGATCGGGCAGCTTGTTGAACAGGCTGGCCAATGTTTCCTCGTGGATGGCCGCCGCCTTGTCCTGCAGGGCGCGAATGAGGGGACTGACGCCGAGGCGCTTCATCCAAAGGCCAAACTCGCGCAGCTCCTGCTCGATCATCCGGCTGATCTTTTCCGCCTCCGCGCGCCGCTGCTCCAGATTGCTTTCGACAATGCCTTCCAGATCGTCAATATCATACAGATGCACGTTCGGCAGTCCCTCGATGGCGGGATCGAGGTCGCGCGGCACGGCGATGTCGATCAGAAACAACGGCCGCCCGGGCCGACGCTCCATCAGTTCGGCCACCTGGGCGCGGGTCAGCACATATCGGGACGATCCCGTCGAGCTGATGACGATGTCCGTATCCGCCAGGTAATCGGACATGTCCTCCAGCGTGCAGGCTTCCCCGGAAAACTGGCTGGCCAGAGCCTGGGCCCGTTCCAGGGTGCGGTTCACGACAACGACCTTGCCCGCGCCGTTGGCGTGCAGGTGTTTCGCGGTCAGCTCGCTCATCTTGCCGGCGCCGACAACCATCACATGTTTGTCCCCGAAATGGCCAAAGATCCGCTTTCCCAATTCCACGGCGGCATAGCTGACAGACACCGCATTCTCGCTGATCGCCGTTTCCGAATGGGCCCGCTTGGCCAGAGTGATCGCCTGTTTGAACAGCATGTTGAAAATCGTTCCGGTCACATGTTCCCGCTGCGCAAGCAAAAAAGCGTCCCGAACCTGCCCGAGAATCTGCGTTTCTCCCAGGATCATGGAATCAAGACCGCAGGCAACCCGGAACAGATGCCGAACGGCATCCTCATCCTCATAAATATAGAAATGCCGGACGTAATCCCTTGTGGACACGCCAAACCAGGAATCCATGAATGATCTCAGATGATGGCCGCAAACGTGCAGCCGATCCACAACCGCATACAGCTCGGTCCGGTTGCATGTCGCCACGATGACGCATTCCATCACGCTCGTCGTGTGCCGCAGCTGATGCAGAGCCTCGGCCAGCCGGTCGGACGCAATCGCAAACTGTTCCCGCACCTCCACCGGAGCGGTGCGATAGTTCAGACCAATGGTCAAGATGTGCATGTGTTCACCCGCTTTCCTGTCTGCGCCCATATCTTCGAATCATTATAACATAAGAAATGAAGCCGGATTCCGGTCATTTTTGAAGATAAATTGACAAAGCTTCTTCCTTAGTATACGCCAGGTTCCGCTTATTCTAACAGTTTTTGTCGGAAGACGCGATGGAGTGCTTCGTCGGCGCGCCAGACCGCCGTTTCGTTGGAGGAGTTCAGCTTACCGTCGGAACCGATCAGTCTCCGGTATGGATTGTGCAGCTCTTCAAACAGGTCCGCCGCTTCCCGGAACACCTCGCTGTCCTTCGCCGTCAGATGGCCGCCGATGCCCATCTGCAGCCGCAGGATGTACTGGATCAGGGCATCGACAGACGCGAGCGGTTTTTCGCCCGCTCCCGCCGCAAGCATGAGACGTTCGTGGGTGTACTGCGCCGCGTAGGCCGAATGAAGCAGCCCCTCCAGCTCGCCGGCCGTTTCCGCCGATTCCGCCTGCTGGAGCCGGCTGTAGAGCCCATCCATCTGAAACACGGAAACCTGGTGGAGAAGCCGCACCGCTTCGTACGGATCGTGTCTGTCCGACGCCGCCTGGACCAGCTCCATCAGCGGCCAGCCGACGGCAATCGCCGCGATGAGAGCGTACATCATCTTTTTGGCCTTTCCCGGATTCAACCTCATTTGTCCACCCCCGTGTCCCGGCTCTATTCCTAAATGTATGGGACACGGGAGGAACAAAGAACCGTTCCGTCAGGAGCGAATCGCCTCCCCGATCATTTCCCACAATTCCTCCTTGCCCGTTCCGTCTTCGGCGGAAAACAGGAGGAGAGGATGTTCCGGAGGGATTCCGAGGGTCTCCCGAATGACGGCTTTCTGCTTTTCACGCTGGCTTCTCTTCACCTTGTCCGCCTTGGTGGCCACAACGCGGCAGGGGATGCGGTAATACGCCAGCCATTCGTACATCGCCTGGTCGTCGGCGGTGGGAGGATGACGCATGTCCACCACCAGGAGCACCATCTTCAGTTCCTTGCGGGTTTGCAAATACGACTCGATCATGGCTCCCCATTTTTTTCTCGTCGTCATGGACACCCGGGCGTAGCCGTAACCGGGCAAGTCGACAAAATGCAGATCATCGTTCACACGATAAAAGTTCAACGTCTGCGTCTTGCCGGGCACGGAGCTGGTTCGGGCAAGGTTTTTCCGGTCGACCAGCCGGTTGATGAGCGACGACTTGCCGACGTTGGAGCGGCCGACCAGAGCGATTTCCGGCAGGCCGGCATCCGGAAACTGCCCGGCGTTCACCGCGCTCGCGACAAATTCGGCGTTCTTCACCTTCATGACAGTTCTCACTCCGTTCGGTCACTCCGTCCGGGATCCCGGACGCCGGACGAGGGCGTGCTCCAGCACCTCGTCCATATGGCTGACAGGGATGAACTGCAGATCGTTTTTCACGCTGTCCGGGATGTCCTGCAAATCCTTCTCGTTGTCCCTTGGCAGAAGAACTTTGCGGATGCCCGCCCGGTGGGCCGCCAGAGCCTTTTCCTTCAGCCCGCCGATCGGCAGCACCCGGCCGCGCAGGGTAATTTCCCCGGTCATCGCCACCTCCCGGGAAACGGGAATCTGCGTCAGGGCCGACACAAGCGCCGTTGCCATGGTGATGCCGGCGGAAGGACCGTCCTTCGGAATCGCTCCCTCGGGCACGTGGATATGAATGTCCACCTTTTCATGGAAGCCGGAATCGATGCCGAACTCCACAGTGCGCGAGCGGGTAAAGCTGAAAGCCGCCTGGGCCGATTCCTTCATGACGTCGCCCAGTTTGCCTGTGAGCAGCAGCTTGCCGCTGCCGGGCAGCACCGACACCTCGATCATGAGCGTGTCTCCCCCGGCCTCCGTCCAGGCAAGCCCCGTGGCGGCGCCGATCTGGTCGGCCTGCTCGGCCAGCCCGTAACGGAATTTGGGCGGACCGAGATATTCCTCAAGATTGTCCGGCGCGATGCGAATCGGCTCCCGTTTCAGGGATTCATCCGGCTCCGCAGGCTGCTCGCCTCCGTTGGACCTTTCCTCCGCGGACACGATTTTCCTCGCCGCCTTGCGGGCCAGCGCCGCCAGGTGCTGCTCCAGGTTGCGGACGCCCGCCTCCCGCGTGTACTCCCGGATGATCTTGACCAGCGCGTCCTCGCTCACCTGCAGTTGCCCTTCCGCCAGGCCGTGGTCCTTCATCTGCTTGACCAGCAAGTAGCGCCGGGCGATTTCCTTTTTCTCCAGCTCCGTATAGCCCGGAATCGTCAGCACTTCCATCCGGTCCAGAAGCGGCCGGGGGATGTTGTGGATGACGTTGGCCGTCGTGATGAACATGACTTTGGACAGGTCAAAGGGAAGCTCGATGTAGTGGTCGCTGAACGCGTTGTTCTGCTGCGGGTCCAGCACCTCCAGGAGAGCCGCCGAAGGATCTCCGCGAAAATCCATGGACATCTTGTCGATTTCGTCGAGCAAAAACACCGGGTTGAGCGTCCCCGCGTTTTTCATTCCCTGGATGATGCGCCCCGGCATGGCGCCGACATAGGTGCGCCGGTGGCCCCGGATTTCCGCCTCATCCCGGACGCCGCCCAGGGAAATGCGCACAAACTGGCGGCCAAGGGACTTGGCGATCGATTTGGCCAGCGATGTCTTGCCCACACCAGGCGGGCCGACGAGGCAAAGGATCGGCCCCTTCAGCTTGCGGACCAGCTTCTGCACGGCCAGGTATTCCAGAACGCGCTCCTTCGGCTTTTCGAGCCCGTAGTGATCCTCGTCCAGAATCGCCTCCGCCCGGCGAATGTCCAGATCGTCCTCCGTTTCCTTTTTCCACGGAAGCGCCATGATCCAATCGATATAAGTCCGGATGACTCCGCCCTCTGCGGAAGTCGTCGGCATTTTCTCGAGACGGTCGATCTCCTTCTCCACCTTTTCCCTGACCGTCTCGGGCAGATCCAGCTCCGCCAGCTTCTCCCTGAGCTCCTCCGCCTCTCCCGCGCGCCCTTCCTTGTCGCCCAGCTCCTTCTGGATCGCCTTCATCTGCTCGCGCAGGTAATATTCCTTCTGCGTCTTTTCCATCTGCTTCTTGACGCGCTGGCTGATCTTGCGCTCGAGCTCCAGCACTTCCCACTCGTTGTTCAGGTACTCGACGACCTTTTCCAGCCGGTCCCGGATGCGGGAAGTTTCCAGAATTTCCTGTTTGTCCCGGATTTTCAGCGACAGGTGGCTCGTGATCACGTCCGCGAGCCGCCCCGGTTCCTGGATGTCCTGGACAGCCGCCATCACTTCCGGGGTGACCTTTTTGGACAGATTGGTATAATGCTCGAACTGGGACAGCACCGTGCGCATCAGCGCCTGCACCTCGGCGCCGTCCCCCGTTTCTTCCGGCATGGACTCGACGATCACCTCGAGGCACTGCTCGTCAGGCAGGTATTCCTCGATTCTGGCGCGGTACAGCCCTTCGACCAGAATGCGGCTCGTGCCGTTGGGAAGCTTGAGCATCTGGCGGATCCTGGCCACCGTTCCGACCCGGAAAATATCCGCTTCCCGGGGATCCTCGATGTTCACATCCGACTGCGAGCAGAGCATGATGAGATGGTCCCCGACCATCGCCCGTTCCAGAGCCCGGATTGATTTCTCCCGCCCGACATCGAGATGCAGCACCATGCTCGGGAACACGATCAGCCCCCTGAGCGGAAGCAGCGGCAGGGTCAGCCGTTTTGCTGCAATCGGCTCCATTGTTGCACCTCCCTGGTCTCCGTACACAGAACACCATTGCACTGTTCACCATTGTAGCAAAACGGGTCCAAAAAAACCAATCACCGCGCATGTCACTGCGCATCCGGCATCGTCTCCGCCTGAAGCAAGCGGATCGCCGCGGGACCCGTGCGCTCCGCCGCCGGCTGTTTCCCGCTTTTCCTGCCGGTTTCGATGCCAAGGGCCTCCTCCAGCACCTCCTCCAGCGTTTCCACCGCCACCACCCGGATGCCATTCAACTCTTCGAACAGGTGCTGCCAGTTTTCCTTCGGGATGAGCACCCGTTCGGCTCCCGCGTGCTTCGCCGCCTCCACCTTGGCGACGATGCCGCCGACGGGCTTCACCTTGCCGTGAATGCTCACCTCCCCGGTCATCGCCAGCCGGTTGTCCACCGGCACGTCCAGCAGGGCGGAAACGATGGCGACCGCGATCGTGATGCCGGCGGACGGCCCGTCCATCGGTACGCCGCCGGGGAAGTTGATGTGCAGATCCGCGTTCGTCGTGTCAAACCCGAGCCTGCGCAGGGCGGTGAGCACATTTTCCACGGAAGAACGGGCCATGCTCTTGCGGCGCAGCGTTTTCGATCCGCTGCCCAGCTCCTCCTCGTCGACGACGCCGGTGATCGAGAAGGTGCCGTTTCCCGGCGAGCGGGCGGGCAGAGCCGTCACCTCGATCTCCATGAGCGCGCCCATGTTCGGGCCGAACACCGCCAGTCCGTTGACGAGGCCGACCCGCGGCTCGGCATGGATCTTCCGGTCCGGCCGCGGGGACATCTGGCTGGAATGGACGACCCATTCCACATCGGCGGCGGTCAGCTGCAGGCGCCCCTCCGACATGGCGAGACCGGCCGCAAGCTGGATCATGTTGACCGCCTCCCGCCCGTTGGTCGCGTACCGCGTGACGATTTCCACCGCCTGGCCGTCCGGTTCCATGCCGATTTTTGCCATGGCCTTCGCGGCGATTTCCCCGATTTCCGCCGGCAGGAGCGGTCGGAAAAAGATCTCCATGCAGCGGGACCGGATGGCCGGCGGGATTTCCTGGGGCGTGCGGGTCGTCGCGCCGACGAGCCGGAAATCGGCGGGCAGACCGTTCTGAAACACTTCATGGATGTATTTCGGGATGTTCTTGTCCTCGGAGGAATAATAGGAGCTCTCCAGAAACACCTTGCGGTCCTCCAGCACCTTGAGCAGCTTGTTCATCTGCACGGGATGCAGCTCCCCGATTTCATCGATGAACAGGATGCCGCCGTGCGCCTTCGTCACCGCGCCGGGCTTCGGCTGCGGGATGCCGGCCACCCCCATGGCTCCGGCCCCCTGGTAGATCGGATCGTGGACCGAGCCGATGAGCGGATCGGCGATACCTCTTTCGTCGAAGCGCGCGGTCGTTGCGTCCATTTCCACGAATTTGGCGTCGGGCCGAAAGGGGGAGGCGGGATTTTTCTTGGCTTCCTCCAACACAACGCGGGCGGCGGCGGTTTTGCCGACGCCCGGCGGACCGTAGATGATCACATGTTGCGGGTTGGAGCCGCAGAGCGCCGCCCTCAGCGCCCGCAGTCCCTCCTTTTGTCCGACAATATCGTCAATGGAAGTCGGCCGGGTCCTTTCCGCAAGCGGCTCGGTCAGGCGAACGGACCTCAGCTGCATGAGGTGGTCCAGCCCCTTTTTCGATTCCCGGTCCACGGCGGACCGGCTCGTTCGCACGGTGCGCAGCTGCGTCCAGAAATACATGCCGATGACAACGCCGAAAAACAGCTGCACAAGGATCAGCAGCATGGACAGGTCCATAAAAAAATCCCTCCTCAGGCCACTCGATGCTAATACTTGGTAGTATAGCCGGGCGAGGAGGGAACTAAACCATCCGCTTCAATCGCGCCGCATTCAATCGCGGTAGGACAATCCCTGCAGGGCGATGGGCTGCAGTTCGGGAAGGGTCATGAGGTACATCGTTTCATTCTCGCGGTACGCCGCGTCCACAATTTCCTTCGCAAAGGTTTCAAACATCGGGATGACGTCGAGGATGATCTGATGGTTTTCGGCAAGGGCGCGCACCTTTTCCACGTCCCCCCTGGTCTGCAGGCTCGGGGCGTACAGCATGATGACCTTGCCGATGCCGTTGGCCTGCAGGAACGTTTTCCAGTCGTTTTCCGTCAGCTCCGGGCCAAGCAGCACATTGCGCTGCCGCCGGAGCAGGGTGACGGTTCCCCGCTCCAGCGTCTGCATTCCGGCGATCTCGTCCCGCTCGAATCCTTCATGCATGCCTTTCATCACCCGCATGAACCGCTGCGCGGCGGCCTCGGCGCCGTCCCATGCGAACACATATGCCGGCTCGGGCGAGGCGCGCAGTTCCAAGGCGAGACGATACACCGATCCGATCTCATCCTGCGGCTCCCGTTCGCCAACGGCAAATTCCAGCCCCGCCCGGGCGGCCGCATCCTCCCACCGCGTCCATTCCTCCGGCGTTCCGCCGAGAGCGACCAGTCTGCCCACCCCCGCTTCGCGAAGCGACGGCAGCTGTCCGATATCGGGCATCGTCCCGACCGCGACCCGGGAGCCGTATTCCGCCTCCACATTCATCCCCGCGATCTCCTCGAGCGCATCCAGATCGATTCCCGGGGTTCCGTAACGCAGCATGGATTCCACATATTTCACGCGGTTTTCCAGGCCGTCAAAGCCATGGATGTACACCTTGTGATCCGCTGCGCGCACATGCCTGATCAGCGCCTCAAGCGCCCGAGCGTCCGGCGCGTTTCGATCCATCGGCATCGGAGTGAACAGGACGTTGTTCTCGTCCGTGATTCTCTCCACCTGTTCCAGAGAGGTTTCGTTGTCCAGGATGGAGATGACCTCCTTCGTCTGGTGGCGGAACACAAAGGTGAACCATTCCTCGTCGGTCGGCAGCGGCCCCACCGCCACCCTGCCGCCCTCGAAGAAATAGACCGGCCCCCGCTCCAGGCGCGACGCCTGCAGCATCGGCGGCAGTTCGATGACGGTGCCGGACACCTCCATCGCGATCTGCTTGACGATATCGACCCGGTGTCTTCCGAGATAACAGTGAATGTAGTACCGCTTCGTTTCGTCTTCCGAAAACAGCCTGCGGATCTTGTCCATCGCTTCCTTGTTGTCGCCCACCCAGGGCAGCATCGGGAAGGAATGAATCTCCAGGCCGATCCGCTTCCCGTTTTCCAGTTCCTCCTGCAGCAGGGTGCCCTCGAACACCAGAACCGGATTGAGCAGGGTGACGATGCCGTCATAGCCGGCCGCCTTGAGCGACTCCATTTCCTCCAGGGTCGGATACGGGCCAAAGGTGAACCGGTCGCTGACGATTTCCACCTCGCCCTGGTTCATGGCAATGATGGCCGATTCCGTGTTGAGGAACATGTACAGGACAACGCAGGCGCCGACGGAAGTCGCGCCGGCCACCAGGAACCCGATCAACCTGCGTCCCTGTTTCATCACGTACCTGTCGAACAGGAAGGCGGCCGCAAAGCCGAACACGATCCAGCCCGCCACCACAACGGACAGCAGCCTGTCAACCCGCTCCTGGGGAAATCCGTTGTCCATCATCCACTGTTCGACGGGCACGACGAAATACAGGAGCACGAGACATCCTCCGCCAAATCCGAAGCTGGCCAGAAAGATGAAATCCAGTCCGAACCGAAGCCACCTGTTCATCGGCCGTTCCCTCCCGCACCCGCCTGTTTCACAATCTCCTTCATCATCTGCACGTAGCTGTTCCAGAAAAACGATTCATCCCGCAAAATGATTCCCATGAACCGGAAAAACCAGAGCGGCATGCGCCACCTCGACCAGTACCGGACGCGGATGTCCGCAAAATCGCCGGCAAAATAATACATGTTTCGCCCGGGATCGTTGAGCACCGCCGGAAAGCGCTCAGGCAGACCGAATTTCCGCAGCTTGTCGAGACCTTCCGGCGTCCAGTCCACCACAAACTCCGCTTCGGTGACCAGCGTGCTGCCCGGGACAATGACATCAAACCAGTACAAATACAGGCTGTCGATCGCATCCGGGTAGCTTTCCCTGCCTTCCTCCGTCAGGACAAACCGGACCTTTCCGTTGAAATCCTCCTTCGTGAACACCACGATCATGTCGGAAAGGTCCACGAAGGCGATGCCCTCTCCCGTGAAGTCCCAGGGTTCACCGTACTGTTTTTCGTAATTGTCCCGCATCCAGACGGGCACTTCCGAACTTTGCAGATCCGAGAAATACCTGCCGATCCATCCGGTCCAGGAAAAATTGAAATTGCGCTCCACCACGCTCCGCGTCAGAGCGTCCGTGGGCGTGGCGAGGGAGTTGAATTCCATTACCAGCGTGACGTCATCTTCTTTGGCGGCCATCACCCGGTTCCATTCAAAAATATTGAGTCCGCCGTAAATGAGCGAGGACCGGACCCCCTGCGCATTGCCCCGCAAATCCGCCGCATAGACGCCATACGTGTCCGTGATATAGATGAGCTTCGTGCCCTCGGGGATATCGAGGCTTTTATCGCCCATACCGGCCCTTGGATCAAAGCCGAAGTAATCGTCCCGGATCCGGTACAGGTCTCCTGAGGCGGGATTTGTTATTTTTTCGTGTTCCAGCACCCAGAACAGCCCCAGGTGCTCGCGATAATCCGGCTGCGGCACGGTCTTGTCGATGACCGCGATGCCCAAAGGATGCTTCTCATCCAGATGCCATTCAATGAACGGCCAGGCCGCGGCGATCACGAACACCGCAAGCGACAGCCAGATGACCACCTTATACCGCAATGCTCATCGCACCTTTGCAAAGATTCCTTGTTACGTCTGCCGGGTCAGTCCCTTTCGCTCCATGTGGCCCCAGCTCATTTTCCGGCGCCGCACGTAGCGGATGACGGACCAGGTTTTCCAGAAGGCGTTCACCTGACGGTACCAGAAGTTTTCAAGGAAGCTGAGCAGCACCAGCTTGACGAAATCCTTCACCTTCGTATAACGGCGAAAACTGATTTCCTCCAGCAGCACGGCCGTCAGCGACAGAAACACTCCGAACACCAGCGTGGCGAAGGCGAAAAAGACGGCGAATTGAACGTTGACAAAACCAAGGAACAGTCCTGTGAGGAAAAACACGGTGCCAAACAGCTCGATGACCGGCCCGAGCGTCTCCACCAGCAGAAAATAGGGCATCGACAGCAGGCCCATCGCCCCGTATTTCGGGTTGAAGATGGTGGATTTGTGCAGGGCCAGCGATTCGATCAAGCCCGTAGCCCAGCGCATGCGCTGGCGCTGCAGCACTCGGAGCGTCTGCGGCGCTTCCGTCCAGCAGACCGGATCGGGCACAAACAGCACCTTTGCCTCCTGCTTCGATTCGTACAGATGCTTCTGCAGGCGGACGACGAGCTCCATGTCCTCCCCGATCGTCTCCGTGTTGTACCCGCCAATGGCGATGATATCCCGCTTGCGGAAAATGCCGAAAGCTCCCGAGATGATGAGCAGGCTGTTCATCCGGCTCATGCCGATGCGCCCCATCAAAAAGGATCGCAAATATTCGATGACCTGGTGGGCGGCGATGAGGTTGCGCGGAAGGCCGACGTCGACGACCTTGCCGTTCCGAACTGTGCAGCCGTTGGCAATGCGCACGATGCCGCCGCAGGCGACGAGCTCGTTTTCCCCCTCGATGAACGGGCGCATCGCATTCAGAAGCGAATCCTTCTCCAGCAGAGAGTCCGCGTCCACGCCGCAAAAATACGGGTAGGTGGACACATTGATGCCCGCGTTCAGGGCGTCCGCCTTGCCCCCGTTCTCCTTGTCCACAACGAGAATGTTGGAGAAAATCCGGGATCGGTACATCTGCCGAATCGGCTTTGTGCGGATCTGCTGGCGGATGATCTGGTTGACCCGCACGAGATGGAACTCCCGCTTCAGCACTTCCAGCGTCTCGTCCGTGCTGCCGTCGTTGACGATGATGATTTCATATTCGGGGTAATGGAGCTGGGTCAGGCTGAGCACGCTTTCCCGGATCGTGACGGCCTCGTTGTAGGCGGGCACGATGATGGTGACCGGGGGCGTCAGTTCGGAACTGACCAGCTCCACGTCTTCCCTGAACAGATGGCTCCGCATGTATTTGCGGATTTCCGCCAGCGACAGGAAAAACAGGGTCAGGTAGAACCCGTTCACGACAATCACATAAAACAAGATGAATTCATCAAAAAACGCGTAAAAGTATTTCAATACCAGCATGCGTTCCGCCCGCCTTCCGCCGATTCCTTCATCCGGCCAGGATTTGCGCGGCCATGTCCCTCGCGAAAGCATCCGGATGATGCTCCCTGGCCCACATGAGCCTGCTCCTGCCAACTTCGCCAAAGTGCGTGAGCGATTCGGCCGCCCGGTAGCGAACCCACCATTCCCTGTCGCCAAGCAGCTCGACGAGGAGAGGAATTCCCCTTTCCATCGAGCACGACCGGATGAGACGGACGGAGTGCATGCGCTCCACCCAGCTGTCCGAACGGGCCAGTTCCAGCACTTTGTCGTGCCGGGTGGCGAACCCGATTTCCGCAATCGACTTCAGCGCCCGGGCGCGAATTTCCCGATCCTCCGAATCGAGCAGGCGCTCCAGCATCGGGATGGCGGAAATGGATCTGCTCTGGGCGCAGGCGTCGATGAACAGTCCTTTGAGCACCGGGGGAGCGCTGTCCATGCGGGCCTCGATTCTGGCGATATCCTCGTCCGTGAGCGCCCGCAGGATGTCCGTCATGCGGATCAGCCGTTCTCTCCGAAGCACCGCGTAATGGTCCAGCAGGTAGTCGATCAACGCATCGTTTCGCCCCATCAGACTGATGGTGCGGGCGGCCGTCGCCCACACGTCATACACCGGAGACGACAAATGAGCCTTCACCTCGGGCATGAGTTCGGTCAGCCTCAGCACTCCGGCCTGCCTGATCGCTTCCCCCACCTTCCACCATTGGCGATGCCCGAACTGGCGCCTGAGCTGCTCCGGCACCCCCATCAGGCGGCACACCTCGGCGATCCGCTCCCGTTCCTCCCCGCTGCTTACCTTCGAGGAAATGTCCATCAGGATGCCGACCAGGAGCTTCTTCTGCCATGGCCGGGCCATGCTGAAGATGCGGTGGCGGAACTGCTCCGCGTCGGTAATGTAGCTGCTGACGAGCGGATAGACGTTTTCGATATATTCCCGGTTCCTTTTCTCCAGGCGATTGTGCCGTATTTTCCGGGCCATCAGCATGACAAACACGATGGCGAAACAGGCGGAAACGGTCAAAGTAAACACAACGATCCAGTAGATGATGATCATGCCGTGGCTTCCTTGTCTTTTCCGGAGTCCTCCGTCTTTCGTTCGGAATCAATGCTCGCGCGCAGGTTCCAGTGCATGCGCATCCGCGCCTCCACCTCCGCCGCGGAAAACGGCTTGGCGATGAAATCGTCCGCGCCGACCTGCAGGCCCCGAACAATATTGGAGGTCGTGTTCTGATGGGACAAAAACATAAACACCGCCTCCCGGCGGGAGTATATCTGCCTGCATTGGAGGCAGAAAGAAAATCCGTTGTTTCCTTCCAGGTGAATGTCCGACAAAATGATCTGGGGGCGAAACTGGATCGCCTGCTCCAGGGCGCGGCCGGAATCGGTGCAGATCTGCACTTCCCATTCCGCCCGGTTCAGGTGGTTCTGCAGCAGAACCGGAGTGACCATGTCGTCATCCACGATCAGCACCTTGATTCTGTGCGCCGGTTCTTCCCTCATCGAAAGGGCGGGGGCCACATACAGCGCGCCGGGCATTGCCTCCATCGCCACCTGGCGCTCCAGCCTCCGGATGATGTCCTCCGCCCGTTCGTACCCCCGTTCGCCTTCGGAAACCCCGATGCGCATGTATGGATATAACGGGGAAGATTCCAGCTCGCGGGAGAACTTCGCAAGAATCCGCTGGGCGACCAGCTGTCCGCCCTCCTTGTTGGCCATCGGCAGCAGAAGGACAAAGGCGTTGGCCTTCCAGCGCCGGATTTCGTCGCTCGTCCGGATGGACCCTCGGGACAGTTCAAACATCCGGTGCACGATCTCGTTGACCTGTTTGGCCCCGAGCCGCTGCAGCAGGTAAGGATACTGTTCCAGCGACACATAGACAACGGCAAAGGGAGATTGGAAGCGGATATACCGCTGCCATTCCTTGGTCACGAGCCGGATGAGCTGTTCCCTGTCCTCCGCCAGAGTGCGCCCCGCGTCTCGCGCCAATCCGCCCAGCAGTCTGCGGATGGCCGCGTGCAGGATGCGCGCGTCGACGGGTCCTGGCAGCACAAGGTCCGCCGGAGACTCATACAGCTCCGCAAGCCGCTGCGGATCCATGTCCTCCGCAACGACCGCGACCGGCAGATGGACGAGGGCGCCTGTCTCGCGAATGTGCCGGATGAGGCCGGACAGATCGCCGGCTCCCGGCCGGGCATGGAGCAGGACTGCCGTCTGGCGGTCCACGATCAGCTCCTGATGAATTGCCGTTTCCCATTCGTTCCAGTCGGCGTAGTCGAGGACATATCCGGGCTCTCCGCCGGCACCGGAGGGCGTGTCGTCCCCGTTCAGCAGATCGAACAGCCGCTGGCTGCCGATGACGAGCACCTTGGGCAGGCGTTTGCTTTCCGCTCGCGCCTGGGGGGCATCACCGTCCGCCGTTTCCGTTTCCCGGGTTTCCACAAACCGGATCACCTGGTCGAGCCACAGCGCCCAATCCTCGTCCCGCCAGGCATCCGTTTGTTCCTGGACGCGGGAAAGGCGGCTCAACCACGAATTGGCCGCCACAAACAACGCCTTGTCATGATGCAGGGCGCTTGCATATCTCAACTGCCTGATGGCAAGGTCCAACCTTTCCCGAAAACGGCTGTCGCCTGCCGGCCGGCCCGTTGAATGCAGATCTTTCCGCAAATCCGCCAGATTCTCATAATGGCGGCGGATCCAGGAGCGGGGCTGTTCATCCAATGCAATCATCCGAAAACCATCCCATGCATGCACGTATCCGGATTCTAATGTAACACGCCTGCCTTTACAAAAACTGAACGAAAAAAAGTCTGAAAAATACATTTGGGAGCTTCTTTCAGGAATTGCATCGGGAGCTGCATTTGTGCATTTCAATTCGGCGTACTTGCCCGATTTGGCCAGATGTAGTGCACAAATGCATCAGATGAGGCGGTTTGGACGTAACATGGGCCCGATGAAATGCAAAAGTGCATCAGATGGAACAGATCCGCCGCAACATGGGCCAAATGAAGTGCAAAAATGCATCAGATGAATCGGTTTGGCCTTACCGAGGGCAAAATGTCATGTATTTTTGCAGCATCTCATCCGTCGCCTTTTTTGTTCGATCGCCAGACACCGAAAAAAAAAAGCCGCCACCATACGGTGACAGCTTTTACCTTGTCATCTTCCGTCATTGTCCGGGTTTTCGGAAAAAGACCTGGCCGCCGACTCGATATGCCCGAAGGCCCAATGGTTCCGGGGGACGTCCGACCACGTCGGCTCACCCGCCTGGACATACTCCGGCCTTCCGAATAATGTGTTCAGGATCTTCACGGCCTCCGCGCGGGTGACTGCCTGGCCGGGGCGATACGTCCCGTCCGGATACCCGCCGATGATCCCGGCTTTCTTCGCCGCGCCGATATACCCTTGCGCCCAGTGTCCCGCGACATCGGAAAACGCCTCCTCCGCCGAAACCGGCAGACCTTTCCATCTCGCGGCCACCACGGCCATTTCCGCGCGGCTCACGAGGTCATCCGGCCGGAACCGCCCGGTCCCGTCGCCGACCATGAGTCCATGAGCCGTGACCCGCAGGATCGCTTCAAAGGCCCAGTGATCGGCCGCCACATCCGCATATGGCGCAGTGCTTCCGCTGCCGGTTCCGCCGCCGGTTCCAATGCCGGTCCTGTTGACGGGATCTCCATGCAGGCTGCGGGAGAGCATCGCCGCAAGCTCCGCCCGCGTGACGGGCCGGGACGGCCGGAACGTGCCATCGGGATAGCCGCTGATGTAGGCCGGATAATTCACCTCCTGCTCCGCCGCCGGTTCCATCCGGACCACGGTAAAGGTGCTGAATTTGTCCAGTTCCACCTCGATTCCCGCCGGTTCCCCTTCTGCCGAATACACCGCATTCCCCCACTTGACGGCGATTTCACCGTCGCCATGTTCAATGTAGACCGCCAGTTGGCGCAGGAACGCTGCCCGTTCGTCCGGATCGGAAGGCAGGACCGACTCCGCCAGCGGAAACATGACCCTTGTCCGGTAATTGCTGTAGTTCGCCTCGATGATGATGGATCGCCCAATGATCCGGACGGTGCCCCCTCGCGCCTGCTTTCGCAGTTCGTCCGAAGCCAATACCCGGCTGTTGATCCGCTCCTGTTCGCCGGCTTTCCGAACCGACACGATGCGGAAAACGGTATCGCCATCTCTTGCGCCAAGGCCTTCCAGGGATTCGGGCGGTATCGTGATGACGGCACCCTCCGCCTCCAAAGTCACGCTGACCCTGGCCTGGGCGAACCGCTTCAGAGCGGAAGCGGACAGGCGGAAGACCACTTCATCCGCAGGCCCTTCCTGTCCGCCTGCATACCGCACGACAATCGCGGCCAGGCCGCCGGATGCGGCCTGCTCCAGGATCTCCTCCGCTTCCTGACGGTCCAGCGGCACCTCCTCGATGATCCGGCCGTTTTCCGTTTTGCGGTCAGCCGCCAGCACTACGATCAGGGCAGCATCTCCGGCGGTCATTTCCACGATGCGGCTTTTGGCCGGAACGGGAGGCAGCCAGACCGGAGACGAACGGACAATGGAGAAAGTGACGGATTTGCTGGCCCTGTTGCCGGCTTCGTCTTCGGCCTCCACCTTCAGCTCGTATGTGCCTGCTTCGCTGATTAACGTTCCTTCGGTATACGGATCCCCGTTCAGGGTGATTTGGTACGTAAAGCCGTGGGCGTCGGTTACCGCAATGACAGGCGTTACACCGTTGGCGGTTTGCTGTCCGTCAGCCACCCCGCTGATTGTGATCACGGGAGGCTCCGTATCCAGAACGAACGAAAAAGCGGTGACCGTCGACGAACTTCCGTCCTCGTCTTCCACCCACAGATGCAGCGTATGCTGCCCGTCGGTCAGGGGCACGTTCATGCCGGAACCCGCGTGCTTCAGGGAGCTGTCGGCGATTTGGAACTCTAGGTTGAACGAAGTGCCGGCGGACGGACCCGCCAGAGTATGCACGCTCCCATCGTTCACCTTCATCCTGACGGCGGTTTCATCGTCATCCGGATCCGTTTTGGTGCCGGAGATGACAAAGGTGCTTCCATTGGTGAACAGGTTTTCAACCGGCAGCGTGAATGCGGCTGTCGGCTCCCGGTTCAGCGCCGTAACCTGGAAGGAGCTTTGCACGGTGCCGCCATATTGGTCGTTTGCCGTCACGGTCACCGTGTATTCGCCCGCGCGATGCGCGAAAACGGACAGCATCCCCCCGTAAACGCTGACTGTGACGGAAATATCGTCGGATGAAACAGCGCTGTAGCTCAAGGCATCGCCGTCGGGATCATTGAAATACCCGGACAGATTCAGGGTGAAGCTGTCCTCCTTTAAGACGGTCTTGTCCTCAAAAGCCGCGATTGCGTTCGGATCCCGGTTGGGATGTCCATCCGGAGTGATGTAAATCTCAGGAATGAGATACAGCGTCGGACGGACCCCGGAATTCGCAGAGAGTGGAACAGCTTGCAATGCGCTATCCGTACCTACACGATATTGCATGTTTCCGGTAGCTGGTGTCCGGGTCCAGAATGTATTGACCGGATCATTCAGAAATCCGCTCGTTCGACTATAACGACTGGAATATTGCATCCACTCGCCCATGGAAATGAGACCGACCCTGGCCCTGACCGTCTCGCTGTTTTCATTGAGGGAATAGCCGATTCCCCATTCTTTTTCCTGGACGAAGATTTGGTCCCTTTCCGACAATGCAGCCTGGAACCAATCTGCATTCAGATAATAGGCCAAATTGTCCGGATCGCTTGGCGAAAACTTGTTGTCTAAATTCGAAAATCTCTTATTGCCCAGGTCGCCTTCCAACAGCACATAGCCGGAAGAAGGCTCCAGCACGATCCAGTCCATGCCTGCAAACCGGATGACATCACCGGGATTTTTATCTTTCAGCTGGCTGACAGACGCTTCTGCTTTCTGCAGAGGGCCGCCAAAGACAACTCCTGCCAGGATCACGAACAGAAAGACGATGACGGATTTCAGTCCCTTTTTCATTGTTACCTCCACAATCAATCAGTACTTCCGATTCGAACATGCGAATGTTCAGAAAGTCTCTCCCGGCTGCCAATCTCCCCTTCAAATTATTATAAAGAGTAAAATTCTGGAGGACATAGTGAAATTTTACACATTTATCGTTCAAACAAAAAGCCGGACTCCGCTGTTCAAGGAGTCCGGCTGATGAGGGTATTGGGTTTGATCAGACATGCTGCTTCACTTCGTGCTTCCTGCCCGGGATCTTCCCGGTTCGCTCGTATTCCGCCACAAGCAGGTCAATTTCCTTCTTCAGCTCGTTCACAAGCTCCGCTTCCGGCACCTTCCGGATCATCTCGCCGTGCCGGAACAGGAGCCCTTCGCCCCGGCCGCCGGCGATGCCGATGTCCGCTTCCCGCGCCTCGCCGGGGCCGTTGACCGCGCAGCCGAGGACGGACACCTTGATCGGCGCCTTGATCTTCTCCAGATACCGCTCGACCTCGTTGGCGACGTTGAACAGGTCAAAGTCGAGCCGGCCGCAGGTCGGGCAGGACACGAGCGTCGGCGCGTTGGAGATGAGCCCGAACGTCTTCAGCAGCTCCCGCGCCACCTTCACTTCTTCCACGGGATCGGCGCTCAGCGAAACGCGCACCGTGTTGCCGATCCCCATGGCCAGCAACGCGCCGAGACCGGCCGCGCTCTTCACCGTGCCGGCGAACAGGGTGCCGGCTTCGGTGATGCCAAGGTGAAGCGGGTAGCGGATGCGCTCCGCCGCCTGCGTGTAGGCCGCGATGGCGAGGGGCACGTCGGAAGCCTTGAGGGAAACGATGATATCGTGGAAATCCAGTTCCTCCAGGATGCCGATATGGTACAGGGCGCTTTCGACCATCGCCTCCGCCGTCGGGTAGCCGTATTTTTCGAGCAAATGGTTCTCCAGGGAACCGGCGTTGACGCCAATGCGGATCGGAATGCCCCTCTCCTTGCACGCCCGCACGACGGCTTCCACCTTCTCCCGGCGGCCGATGTTGCCCGGGTTGATGCGCACTTTGTCAACGCCGTTCTCGATGGCGGCCAGAGCGAGCCGGTAATCGAAATGAATGTCGGCAACGAGAGGAATATGGGTCCGCTTCTTGATCTCCCGGATCGCCTCCGCCGCCTCCCGGTTGTTCACCGTCACCCGGACGAGCTGGCAGCCGGCTTCCTCCAGGCGCAAAATTTCCGCCACCACGCTCTCGACGTCCGCTGTCTTGGAGGTGCACATGCTTTGGATGACAACCTCGTTGCTGCCCCCGATCTGCAGGTTCCCGACGCGCACGGGAACCGTCTCATGCCTCTTGTACATCCGATTCTCTCCCGGTATCAGGCGCTTTCTTCCTTCTTCTTGCCCGTCGACTTGCCGTTTTTCAGATGCAGCTGCGGCGGCATCTTGTCGCGCACCACCTGCTCGGTGATGATGACCCGCTCCACATCGTTGCGCGACGGCACATCGTACATGACGTCAAGCATGATGCTTTCGATGATCGCCCTCAACCCCCGCGCGCCGGTCTTGCGCTTGATTGCCTCGCGGGCGATGAATTCGAGCGCCTTGTCTTCAAACTCCAGCTTGACGTTGTCCATTTCCATGAGCTTCTGGTACTGCTTCACCAGAGCGTTCTTCGGTTCCTTCAGGATGCGGATGAGCGCCGCTTCGTCCAGCGGTTCCAGCGTGGCAACGATCGGCAGCCGTCCGACGAATTCGGGAATGAGCCCGAACTTCAGCAGGTCCTCCGGCATGACCATCGACAAATATTCGCCCTGCTTCAGTTCGCCGGTGCCGTCGGAATTGAAGCCGATGACCTTCTTGCCGATCCGCCGCTTGATGATCTGCTCCAGACCGTCAAAGGCGCCGCCGCAAATGAACAGGATATTGGTCGTGTCGATCTGGATAAATTCCTGATGCGGGTGCTTGCGGCCTCCCTGCGGCGGAACGGAAGCAACCGTTCCTTCCAGGATTTTCAGGAGAGCCTGCTGCACGCCTTCACCGGAAACATCCCGGGTAATCGACGGATTTTCCGATTTGCGGGCAATTTTGTCGATCTCGTCGATGTAAATGATGCCCTTTTCCGCCTTTTCCACATCATAATCGGCGGCCTGAATGAGCTTGAGCAAGATGTTTTCCACGTCCTCGCCCACGTATCCCGCCTCGGTGAGAGACGTGGCGTCGGCGATGGCGAAGGGGACGTTCAGGATCTTGGCCAGCGTCTGGGCGAGCAGCGTCTTGCCGCTGCCGGTCGGCCCAAGCAGCAGGATGTTGCTCTTCTGCAGTTCGACGTCCTCCATCTTGCTCTGCTTGTTGATCCGCTTGTAGTGGTTGTACACCGCCACGGCCAGCGACTTCTTGGCCTGCTCCTGGCCGATGACGTACTGGTCCAGAATTTCCCGAATGACGTGGGGCTTCGGGATGTCCTTCAGCTCCAGTTCTTCATCATGGCCGAGCTCCTCTTCCACGATTTCCGTGCAGAGCTCGATGCATTCATCGCAAATATAAACTCCAGGACCGGCCACGAGCTTGCGCACCTGATCCTGGGTTTTGCCGCAGAACGAACACTTCAGCTGTCCTTTCTCGTCGTTGAACTTGAACATGGGATCACTCCTTGTTATGGGATTCGGGGCGGGTGATGACGTTGTCCACCAGACCGTATGCCTTGGCCTCCTCCGCGGTCATGAAATAATCGCGGTCCGTGTCCCGTTCGATATTTTCAAGCGGCTGCCCTGTGCGCTCGGCCAAAATCCGGTTCAGCTTCTGCTTGGTGCGGATGATCCAGTCGGCGTGAATCTTGATGTCCGTCGCCTGGCCGCGCACCCCGCCGAGCGGCTGATGGATCATGATCTCGCTGTTCGGCAGGGCAAAACGCTTGCCCTTGGCGCCCGCGGCGAGCAAAAAAGCTCCCATGCTGGCGGCCATCCCGACGCAAATGGTGGACACGTCCGGTTTGATGAACTGCATCGTGTCATATATGCCCATCCCCGCGGTCACGGAACCCCCGGGCGAGTTGATGTACAGGCTGATGTCCTTTTCCGGGTCATCCGCCGCCAGAAACAGCAGTTGGGCGATGACCGCGTTGGCCACGTCATCGTCGATGGCGGACCCCAGAAAAATGATCCGGTCTTTCAGCAAACGAGAATATATATCGTATGAGCGTTCTCCCCGTCCTGTCTGTTCCACAACGATTGGAACCAGCGCCATGCAACATGCCCCCTAATCCGAATCAGATCTTTTGATTCCTATTTTAGCACTTTTCAAGCGCAAAGGTAAATAAAAGGCACGTCTTCTGACCACGTGCCCGGAATGACTTGAGGTATTGTATTTTATTCCATCCTGAACGGAGCTATGCAGCTTCGGATCGCCCGAAGCGCGCGGATTCGGTTGATCCGCTCCAACGCCTGCTTCTAGACCGCTTCCGAATTTTGCTCCGCTGCGGGAACCATTTTCGAGCTGTCCGCCATCAGCTTCAGCGCCTTGCGGATGGCGAGGTCCCGCTTCAGCCCGTCAAGGCTGCCGTTGGCTTCGAAAATTTGCTTCAGTTCCTCGGCGGAACGGTTGTACAGCCCGCTCATTTTTTCCAGTTCCTCGTTTACTTCCTCGTCGCTGACGGAGATGTTTTCATTCTTCACGATCGCTTCCAGCACGAGGCTGTGCAGCACGCGCTTGCGCGCATCTTCCTTCATCTGCTCCTTCAGCTGATCTTCGGTCTGGCCGGTGAACTGGGTGTACAGGTCCAGGGTCAGGCCCTGCATGCGCAGACGATTGGAAAAGTCCGTGAGCATGTGTTCGACCTCGTTTTCCACCATCACTTCCGGAATGTCCACCTTCGCATTCGCGGCCGCCTTCTCCACGACCTGCGACTCGATGTACTGCTCCCGCTCGCTGTTCCGGCGCTCCTGCAGCCGTTTCTCGATGTCCTGCCTGTACTCCTCCAGCGTGTCGAATTCGCTCACGTCCTTGGCAAACTCGTCATCGAGCTCAGGCAGGTTCTTCCGCTTGATTTCGTGCAGCTTCACCTTGAACACGGCGTTCTTGCCCTTCAGGTCATCGACGTGGTAGTCGTCCGGGAATGTCACCTCCACGTCCTTTTCCGCGCCCTTTTCCAGACCGACCAGCTGGTCTTCAAAGCACGGGATAAAGGTGCCGGATCCGAGCTCGAGGGAGTAGTTTTCCGCCTTGCCTCCTTCGAAGGGCTCGCCATCGATCGTTCCCTCAAAGTCGATCAATACGGTATCCCCGTTCTGCGCGCCGCCTTCCTCCACGACGACCAGCTCGGCGTGACGCTCCTGCATGCGGGCAAGCTCCTGGTCCACATCTTCCGCCTTGACCGAGAAGTCCTTCTCCGGAATCTCGAGCCCTTTGTACTCGCCCAGCTCCACCTCCGGCTTCACCTGCACCTTCGCCGTGAATTTGAAGGGCTCTCCCTTGGCGAAGTTGTCAAAATCGATTTCCGGCCGATCGATCGGCTCGATGGCGGTTTCCTTCACCGCCTCCATGTAGGCGTCGGGCAGAAGAATGTCCAGGGCGTCCTGGTACAGGCTTTCCACTCCGTACCTTGCCTCGAAAATGGACCGCGGCACCTTGCCCTTGCGGAATCCGGGAACCTGCACCTGTTTCACGACCTTTTTGAAGGCCTTGTCCAGCGCTTCATTCACCTTTTCCGCTTCCACCTCGACCGTCAGGACGCCGGTGTTCTTCTCTATGATTTCCCAGGATGCTTTCATTTATGCCTTCCCCTCCAAAACTTCGATATATGCAATCATGGATGCCGTAACGCAACCGGATGCCGTCCTCCGATGGATCTGTCAACGATATTCGGATCCACAGAGCCTGATAACCACTCCATTATATGAAAAACGCCAACGCTCGTCAATTCCCTCGGCAAATGAGGCCTTTTCGGGGGAGGCGTTTATACCAAAAAATTCGCATCAAAACATCCAGCCCGATGTTGGCCGAAACATTTACGTTCGTTGTCCCGTTCCCTTTTTCCATTATTCTCCAACCGGGATGCCCGCAAACCCTTCTCTCAGCAGCTGGCAGCATCGCTCCCATGCCGCCAGGTCCTCCGTCCGCAATCCGTATGTGTCCGCCAGCTCCTCGGCATCCGGCGCGCTTCCGATCATCTCGCCGGCCGTGCAGTGCAGCGCCGCCGCCCACACGACCGCGTCCTCCTCATCCATGCCGGCCAGCTGGCGATAAACGCTCGTTCCGAACACAGAGGCGAGAAATTCGCTCCAGATTTCCTCGAGAAAATAGACCGTCCCGGGCGACTGGGCTTCGCAGGCGCTCTCCGCCGTGCGCAGCACCTCCTGGATGAGCCGCGGGTAATCGTCCATCGACAGCGGTACATCGGCCGCCTCCACCAGGATACGCTCCCCCCTGCGCCTGGCGTTGATCGGCCCGTCGTATCCCCGGCGGCGCAGCGCCTGCATCGCCTTGAACTGGACATACGGATGCCGGCACCCGGTTTCAAGCCATTCCAGAAGCGGCTCATCCAGCTCCGGATCCTTCAGGTGCGCCAGCTGCTCCAGGGCGAGCAGCTGCTTGTCCGCCGAAGGATTGCTCCTGATGAGCTCCATGAGCTTCCGGCCGTAATGCTCATCTTCTCTCGACCGGGCGGCAACAAGTCGTTCGAGCACGTCCGTTTCCGACTCGTCCAGATCCGCGTCGTCCGCGTCAAGGCTGTTCACGCCCATGGGAAGCGCCCGCGGGGCATCCGCCTCCGGCTCGTCCGCGAACGGTCCCTCGCCATCGCCCGCATGATGTTCCAACAGGCCGTTCAGCCAGCCGTACAGCGTCGCCCACTCTTCCATTGTCCGGGCGTCCTGCGCGCTGCAGCCGAGCAAAAATGTCAGCAAATCCCTGGCCTCCCGAAACCGGTCCCGCTCCAAAAGATGCGTCAGCACCTTCTGGTAATGGTTGACGGCCGACGGAAGGAGAATGACTTCACGATTGTCAGATCCCAAACTTTTCCCTCCCTTTGAACAGTTTAGTGTATCAAAAAAACGGACAAAAGGGAAATTTGTCCGTAGTTCTCAATCGATTGCATGTTGATTTTGCCGAAACCGTATGCTATCATATTCCATGTTTCTGCCTCCATGTCCCAGTAGCTCAGTTGGATAGAGCATGCGCCTTCTAAGCGTACGGTCGGGGGTTCGAATCCCTCCTGGGACGTTTGGACATGCAAATGCGCCGCGTCTTGTCTGACGCGAAATGCCCGAAGAACCTTGGCGCGCTTGATGCGCAAGGTGCTTCGGGCATTTTTTTCGCGCATGGCATGCTCGCATGGCTTCACCTGCTACAGCTCTTTGGCCAGCTAGTTGGGTGATTCGGCCGTCTCGGCCACCTGGGCGATCGCCCGCGCCAGTTCCTCCAGAGCAGTGGCCGATTCGCCCGGCTCCCGCTCCATCTCGCCTGTTTTGCCGCTGTTCAGGCTCCGGCTGGACAGGCGCTCTGCGGCAAAAAACAGGCAGCCACTGCCTGAAAAAGGCGGCTGCCGATTGTTTCTGCAGTGCGGCCAGGGCAGCGGCCAGCGGCTCACTTTTGGATAAACATCTGCGTGTATATTTTGCCGTATATGCTTCCTTCCACAATGCCGATCCCGATATGGGTGAAAGATTCGTTCAAAATGTTGGCGCGGTGGCCGCGGGAATTCATGAGAGAGACGTGGGCGTCTTCCACGCTGTTGTTGCCCGCCAGGTTTTCTCCCGCCGCGCGGAAGGTGATGCCGAACTGCTCCATCATTTCAAAGGGGGAGCCGTAGGTGGGCGATGTGTGGTCGAAATATTTGTTGTCCACCATGTCCCGGCTTTTGAGCCGCGCGACCCGGGTCAGCTCCATATCCAGCTCCAGCGGCTTCAGGCCCGCCTTCACCCGCTCCTCGTTGACCAGACGGAACATCAACCGCTCATCTTCCGACAATTGATCCGGCTCATCCGCTGGCTCCGCTTCCGTTCCCGGCTCCGGCTCCTGGACAGCGCCTGCGCCGCCCCGCGATCCCATCACATTGCGGATAAACTGAACAGCTTCCGCCCGTGTCAGCAGGTCCTGCCCTCTGTACCCTTCCACGGTCGGCGCCGTCTTTCCGCGGCTCCAACCCTGATCAAGCAAATACTGGATGGCATCCGCCCCGCGCAGGGACTGGCCGTCGGAAGCCGCAATCATTTCCGCCACGCTCTGCCGGTTGATCGCGGCCTCGCGCTTCCCGGTCACAGGCAGCCCGATCGATTGCGCAGCCCGGTAGTAGGGATCGGACCAGCGGCTCCGGTTCGAGCGGTCATCCCGATAGCCGAAGGCGCGCAGCCACATGGCCAGAAACTGCTCTTCCGTCACCGTTTCGTCCGGACGGAACGTGCCGTCCGCAAATCCCGTCACAAGCCCCTGCTCCATGCCCCACCGGATCGTCTCATATCCCCAGAAAGAAGGGGAAACATCCTTGAATCCCGCGCCTGCAGCACCTGAAGCACCTGAAGCCGACCCCGCCATGATCCATATGGCCAGGCATAGCGCCAAACATTTTACCATGCTTTGTTTTCCCCGGGTCCCGCGCATATCTTTGCCGTTCATCCGGCATCCCTCCTGTTCGCGCGCAGCAGTTTCTCTTTATTGTTCATTTTACAAGAAACATGCAATAAAAGTTGCCGCCAATCCTTTCCAGATCCTTTCCAGCACCTGGAACGGCCCGTAACGGAACTGAGCGACCTTATTCGGGCGATGTTCGGCGTTTGTTGATTCTAACGGAACCAGGAGACCTTATTTGCCCGAAATCAGGAATTTTCTGGAAAAAACGATCGAAATAAGGTCTCCGAGTTCCGTTAAAAATTTTTCGGCGTATTTTTCGACGAAATAAGATCTCTGAGTTCCGTTAGCGCGCGCAGGACCGTCGAACCCGCCGGCTGCCGAACATCGAAACAGCGGCGGCGGCCCAAAAATCGAAACGGCTGTCCGTCACCGGGCAGCCGTTCCCGCCATGTTCCGCAAACGCCTCTGCGCTCGACGGTTTGTGCGCAATGATCGCGCCTAGTTCTTCTCTTCCATTTCCAGCAGCAGATCGCCCGCCTCGATGGCGTCTCCGGCCTTGACGGCCACTTCCCTGACGACGCCGTCGAAGGGCGCCTGGATGCTCATCTCCATCTTCATCGCTTCGGTGAGCACGATCTGCTGGCCTTTCTTCACTTCGTCGCCTTCCTTCACGAACACCTTCAGCACCTTGCCCGGCATCGGAGCGCCGATCTGGCCGCGAATGCCCGGGTCCACCTTGCGGCGCACCTCCACCGTCGTCTTCGCCGACAGGTCGCGCACGACGATTTCCCGCTGCTGGCCGTTCAGCTCGAAGTACAGCGTCTTCGTGCCTTCCTTCGTCAGCGGTCCGACGGCCACCAGCTTGATGATCAGCGTCTTGCCCTGCTCGATATTGACGCGGATTTCCTCGCCCGGCTCCATGCCGTGGAAGAAGGTGAGCGTGTCCAGCACCCCGATGTTGCCGTATTCCGCGAAGATTTTCTCCCTGTCGAGGAACACCTTCGGATACATCAGGTAGCTCATGATGTCATATTCGGAGACGGTCCGGTTGACCTTCTCCTCCAGCTCCTTCTTCGTCGCCTCGAAGTCAACGGGCGGAATGCGCTCGCCGGGACGGCAGGTGAAATATTCCCGGCCTTTCAGAATGATGTCCCGCAGCCTTTCCGGCCAACCTCCCGGGGGCTGTCCGAGGTACCCCTGGAACATCTGCACGACGGAATCCGGGAAGTTCAGGGTGTCGCCGATCTCGTACACCTTGTCCTCGGTCAGGTTGTTCTGCACCATGAACAGGGCCATGTCGCCGACCACCTTGGAGGAGGGCGTCACCTTGACAATGTCGCCGAACATCCGGTTGACGGTGGCGTACATCTCCTTGACCTCTTCCCAACGGTGCTCGAGTCCGACCGCCTTCGCCTGCTGGTGCAGATTCGTATATTGCCCGCCCGGCATCTCATGCTTGTACACTTCGGTGCTCGGAGCGATCATGCCGCTCTCGAAGGGACCGTAGAACTTCCGGACGTCTTCCCAGTAGTCCGACAGTTTCTGCAGGTTGTCCGGGTCAAGCCCGGTTTCGCGCTCCATGCCCTCGAGCGCCGCCACGAGCGAATTCAGGCTCGGCTGCGACGTGAACCCGGCCATTGAGCTGATGGCCGCATCGACGATGTCCACGCCGGCTTCGTACGCCTTGAGCAGCGTGGCGATCTGGTTGGAGCTCGTGTCGTGGGTGTGAAGGTGGATCGGAATGCCGATTTCCTCCTTCAGCGCCTTGACGAGCTTGTATGCGGCAAAGGGCTTGAGCAGGCCGGCCATGTCCTTGATGGCCAGAATGTTCGCCCCGGCCTTCTCCAGGTCCTTCGCCAGATTGACGTAATATTGCAGGGAGTACTTGTCCCGCTTCGGATCGAGGATATCGCCGGTGTAGCAGATGGCCGCTTCCGCCACCTTGCCCTCCTCGCGCACGGACTCGATGGCAAGCCGCATGCCCTCGATCCAGTTCAGGCTGTCGAAAATCCGGAACACGTCGATGCCCTTGCGGGCCGCCAGCTGGATGAACTTTCGGATGACGTTGTCCGGGTAGTTCGTGTAGCCGACCGCATTGGCGCCGCGGAACAGCATCTGGAACAGGATGTTCGGGATGAGCTCGCGCAGCTCCTCGAGCCGCTCCCACGGATCCTCGTTGAGGAACCGCATCGCCGTGTCGAAGGTGGCGCCGCCCCACATTTCCATCGAAAACAGCTGGGGAGCGAGCTTGCTCGTCACTTCGGCGATGTTGAGCATGTCAAAGGAGCGCATCCGGGTGGCGAGCAGCGACTGGTGGGCGTCGCGGAACGTCGTGTCGGTGACGAGCAGCCGCGGGCTCTGCCGGATCCAATCGATCAGCCCGTCGACGCCGCGTTCGTCCAGAATCTGCTTCGAACCGACCGGCAGCTCGATGTTATTGGGCACCTCCGGGATGCGCGGCGCAGAAAGCTGCGGCTTCTTGCCCTTCGGCACGCCGGGATGGCCGTTGACCACGGTCTGGGCAATGTAGTTGAGCAGCTTCGTGCCCCGGTCCCTGCGCTCCGGAAACTTGAACAGCTCCGGCCTCGTATCGATGAAGGACGTGTCGTAGTTGCCGGCGAGGAAATCCTCATGCTGCACGACGTTTTCCAGGAACGGGATGTTCGTCTTGATGCCGCGGATGCGGAATTCCCGGAGCGCCCGCAGCATTTTTTTGGCGGCCTGGTCGTAGCTTTTCGCGTAGGAGCACACCTTGACGAGCAGCGAATCGTAGTAAGGCGTGATGATGGCGCCGCGGTAGCCGTTGCCGCTGTCAAGCCGGATGCCGAACCCTTCCCCGGAACGGTAGGTAAGCAGGCGGCCGGTGTCCGGCACAAAATTGCGCGCCGGATCCTCCGTCGTCACCCGGGCCTGGATCGCAAAGCCGGACACCTTGATCCGGTCCTGCGAAGGAATGCCGATTTCCGGATCGGCCAGGGCGTACCCTTCCGCGATGCGGATTTGCGACTGGACGATGTCGATGCCCGTGATGAGCTCCGTGATCGTGTGCTCCACCTGCACCCGGGGGTTGACCTCGATAAAGTAAAACTTGCGGTCCGGCGTGACGAGAAACTCGACGGTGCCCGCATTGAAATAGCCCGCGGTTTTCATCAGATGGTAGGCCGCCTGGCAGATGTCCAGACGCAGCTGCTCCGGCAGGGAAACGCTCGGAGCCACCTCCACCACCTTCTGATGGCGGCGCTGGATCGAGCAGTCCCGCTCGTACAGGTGGACGACGTTGCCGTAGCGGTCGCCCAGAATCTGCACCTCAATATGCTTCGGCCGCTCGATGTATTTTTCGATGTAGACGCTGCCGTCGCCGAAGGCCGACCGCGCTTCGGACTGTGCGGTCGCGAGCGCCTCCTCCAGCTGTTCCGCACTGCGGACGATTCTCATGCCGCGCCCGCCGCCGCCGGCGGCCGCCTTGATGATGACCGGATAGCCGATGGAATCCGCAAACGACCGGGCTTCCTCCAGGGAACTGACGGGATCCGGAGTGCCGGGAATGATCGGAATGCCGGCTTTCACCGCCATCGCGCGGGCTTCCACCTTGTCCCCGAACATGCGGATATGGTCCGGAGACGGACCGATGAACACGATTCCCTCCTCCTCGCAGCGCTGCGCGAAGCGGGCGTTTTCCGCCAGGAACCCGTAGCCGGGATGGATCGCGTCGACCTCGTGCTCCTTGGCGATTTGCAGGATGCCCTCGATGTCCAGATACGCCTCGATGGGCCCTTTATTTTTTCCGACGAGATATGCCTCATCCGCTTTGAAGCGGTGGAGCGAAACGCTGTCCTGCTCCGAATAGATCGCCACGGTCTGAATGCCGAGTTCAGTGCAGGCGCGGAAGATGCGAATGGCAATCTCTCCCCGGTTTGCAACGAGCACTTTTTTGAACGGAGTTACATTTTTCACAATCTATGCCCCTTTAACGATGTAATGACAACAACATTATTATATCTATAGTGCCCGTTCATTCAAAGAGTTTTGATAGGAAAAATGTTCATCCCCGATGCTTTTTTCCGCGTGCTGCCGCGCCTTCTTGATCACGCCCCCCGCTTTCCGATATGCTCAATGTATGGAATGGGACAGGAGGTCGGTCATCCGATGTTCACGTTGGAGGAGAAAAAATATTTGCTGGAGCTGCTGCGCAGCCGGAAGCGGAGATCGTGGTTCAAAAAAACGCCGGACATCCACGACAGGCTGATCGAAAAGCTGGCGCAGATGATCCGCAACGAGGAAATCAACCGGAGGTAGCCGCATCCTTCCGGATCCGGCCATGGCATTCGCCGCATGGGTTGGCCGCATGGATTGGCCGCATAAATTTGAAAAGGCGGGCAGAACCTAAGGCATATGATGCCAGAAGGAGAGTGAGCGCATGATCGGCAGAGCGACCCTTTGGCTCACCGTGATCGCCGCCGCGGTCTGCCTGTACCACTGGTCCGGACTGGACCGTTCCCATGTGGTGCTGTACATGGTCAGCATCCCGGCCTGGATCATCCCTTTCTTCACCAATCTCCAGGCCGTCAACAAATATTTGATCTATGTTCTGACGATCGCATGCTGGTTCGCCATCGGTCTCGGCGTCGACTCTCTGATCGCCCGGGAAAGGCGGCGGAGCCGATAGGCGGAAAAATCCATCCCGTTTTTCCACAGGAGGTGGGGCGGGATGTTTTCATTGTTTGGTTTGGCTCCGCGCGCATTCTCGCTCGCAGTCCATGTAGTCGAAGGATCGACTTCTCACACGATTCTGAGCCGCTGTCCTGGTCATATTGTATATTTTTCAACTTCAAACGAGCTCCGGAGCCGCGATCCGGCCGATTGAAGCAGATATTTCGACTGCATTTGCTTCAAAACACAGTTGAGTCCGTATAATTGTGTAAAATGGTAATCCTTTAAAAATCATGGGAGCCATGTTCCAATTCCCTCAGTTAGAATGGTGTTGTCCAAGCATCACTCTAAAGGAGGAGAAATCGGACATGGCTC
>Ga0207866_1000720_pt1 | contig 42277 bp, 32 predicted proteins | sample HigsolmetaAR203D_FD_184835 | JGI IMG/M metagenome (GOLD analysis project Ga0207866, IMG submission 184835) | Ionic liquid and high solid enriched microbial communities from the Joint BioEnergy Institute, USA - AR20-3-D (SPAdes) (version 2) ...
CCGCCACCCCGAACACGTCCGCGACATCCTGCGCACCGGCGCCGAGCGCGCCCGCGACCTCGCCACCCCCAAAGTCCTGGCCGCCAAGCAGGCCATCGGCCTCGTGCCCGCTTGAAGGCCGTCCCCGTCGAGAACGCCTGGCCGCCCACCGCCCGTCGGCGGCGAAAAGGGCGGCCAGGCCATCGGGCGACGCGTTGTCCGATGCGTGCGCCGATCGGTGCCCGGCACGCCGGCGAGGCTCGCCGTACCAGGGCCGACCGGGGAGGCTTCGCGGCCACGAGCGGTAGGTCGGGCGGCGGGCCGCTACCTCGACCCCTCGGTGCGGCGATGCCCGGCGGAGACGCAGCGCACGAAGAGAACGCGGAGCAAGGTCAACCAGGCGGGACGCTACAGCCCGTTGCGCCGCCGTTCACGTTCCTCCAGATAGCGCCTCAGCCGCGCCTTGCGTCGTCTCTCCTCCTGCACCAACTTGTAAGGGGGATCCGAATGTGGAAGCTGCATGACGGACACTCTTCGCTTCCGGGAAAGCAACTTGTTGTGGTTGCGAATTCGCTCCGGTGTGAGGCTGTTTCCGCCCCGCTTTCCCGAGAGCGGAGGGGGAACCGGCTCAACATCCGGCGTGGGCGGCGCGCTGAGATCCCGCGCATGGTTCAGGTCGTACCTCATGCGGGCCAAGGCGACCTCCTGGCGAGCGTCCCTACCAGCCCATTCGCCCGGCCTCAAGGGTCGGCTGCGTGGGCTGGATGTCGTTATCTAACCGGTTCCTCGCACTTTTCGGAAGACCCTTTCACGGCCGACTCGGCGCAAGCCCGCTGAACCCGTTCAGGGTGGGCCGCGAACGCGAACCCCGTCGACCGCTGATCGGCCGGCCTTCGGCGTAGGACCGTCACCGGCGGACACCGAAAACGGCCGCCCCTGTCGGCATGGGAACCGGCATGCGAGCACCAACGCCCGATTTGACGATGAATTCGAGTTGGGTGACCATGGCGGCGTCAACCGAACAGAACAAGGTCAGCGCCATGGTGGTCGGTGGGAGCGCGCTGACGGAGTCCGTCATGTCACGGACCCGGTCGCGTTCCCGCCAGGGTGGCTCCGCGTCGCGGGTCCGTGACCCGACCCGACTCGACCAGGAGGACCCATGGCCGACCCCTACGGCCCCAACCACGACGGGCCGCAGCCAACGAACCTCGCCACCGACGATCGAGTCCGCTTCGTGGCCCGCGTCGCCGACGCCGTACCCGACCGGAACCCGCGCCTCCTCCACAAGCACACGGACGACGAGCGGGCCCACCCTGGCCCCGGTACCTGCGCAGGGGGTGCCCGATGACACCCCCGGCCACCGCACCCACACCCCTCGAGGTCGACGTCGTTGTGATCGGCGCCGGACTGTCCGGCCTCGTCACCGCCCGGCTTCTGCACCGCGCGGGCCTCCGCGTCCTCGTCCTTGAGGCCAAGAACCGGGTCGGCGGCCGTCTGCTCACCACGACCACAAGCACCGGCGTCGCCCTGGACGCCGGCGGTGCCTGGGTGGGTCCCGGCCAGGACGCGGTACTGGCCCTGCTCGACGAACTCGGCATCGAGCTCATCCCGCAGTACACCGAGGGCCGGAACCTGCTGCGCATGGGCGGCCGCACCTACCGCTACCGCGGCGACCTCCCGCGGCTCGGCCCGGCCGCGCTGCTCGACCTCGCCCACGCCCGCTGGGCCATCGACCGCATGGCCCGCCGCCTCGGCCCACCACCGTGGACCGGCCCGTACGCCGTCCGGCTCGACAGCCAGACCGTGGCGGGCCGGCTCAACCGCCACGTGCACACCCGTGCCGTCCGGCTCGTCCTGCAGGTCGCGACCGCGGCCAGCTTCGCCTGCCGCCCCGAAGAGCTGTCCCTCCTCGCCTTCGCAGCCCACGTCGGCGGCAACGGCGGGCTGTCCCGCCTGATCGGGGTACGCGACGGCGCGCTCGCCTACCGCATCGCCGGCGGCGCCGCAACCCTGCCGACCCGCCTCGCCCACGAGCTGACCGGCCGCATCCTGCTCGACCACCCGGTCACCCGAATCGTCCGTACCGCCGACCAGGCCACCGTCACCGTGCCCGGCCGTACCCCCATCACGGCCCGCCGCGTCGTGATCGCCATGGACCCGGCCACCGCCCGCACCATCGCCCACGACCCACCCCTGCCACCCCCACGTGCCGACCTGCAAAGCCGCTGGCAGACGGGCAGCGGCATCAAGGCCCACCTCGTCTACCCCCGTCCGTGGTGGCGCGACCTCGGTCTCACCGGCGCCGCGGTCACCGACACCGGCACCGTCCGCCTCACCTTCGACGTCTCACCCCCAGGCGACGGCCCCGGCATCCTCCTCGCCCTGCTCGGCCTCCCCCTGATCGACGACCCCGCCCTCCTCCACCCCGACGCCCGGGACCACCGCCGCCAAAGGATCGTGGACGACCTGACCATCCTGTTCGGCCCGCAGGCCCGGGACACCATCGAGTACCACGAACAGGACTGGTCAACCGAACCCTGGCAGACCGGCTGCCTCCCCCGCGTCCCCCCAGGCCTCCTCGGCACCCACCACGCCTGGCTCACCCGCCCGATCGGCCCCCTCCACTGGGCCGGCAGCGAGACCTCCTACCTCGGCGAAGGCCACATGGACGGCGCCGTCCGCTCCGCCCACCGCGCCGCCACCGAAGTCCTCACCGCACTTAACCGCGATCCCGCGCCACCCGTCGGCTCGGGTCCGCTCAAGTGACCCGTCGGGCGCCGACGAGCAGGTGGCGGGCCTCGCCGCCACCGAACGCCATATGAGGTAGGACTCGATTCAAGAGCGGCCGTCCCTGCGAAGCCGGCAGGGCGGCCGCTCGGCCGGGGCAAGCGACGACCCGTTACGGGCTGACGTCAAGCGGCGGATCAGCCTCTGCGCAGCCGTACCTGCTCCGCTATGTGCAGGGCCGCCTTATGTGGGTCCTCGTGCTCCCACACTCGGATGACGAGCCATCCGGCCTCGGAGAGAATCCGGTCGGTCTCCGCGTCACGCTCACGCGTACGCCTGACCTTCTCCGCCCAGAATTCCGCGTTGGTAGCGGCCTTGGTGTGATGTTCCGGGCACCCGTGCCAGAAGCATCCGTCAAGGAACACGGCCACCTTGGCCCTGGAGAAGACCATGTCGGCGGTTCGCCGCATCGTGGGGATGGGGCGTGACGACACGCGATAGCGCAGGCCGAGGGCATGCGCGGCGCGCCTCAGGGCGAGTTCCGGCTTCGTGTCCCGGCCCTTGTTCGCCTGCATGCTCTTGCGCACGGCCTCGCTGGATGCGCCCACCGGTCTCGCCACGGCCATGGTCAAACTCTACGCAGGCCGAACCGCCTTTGCGTCCGGGTCCGGAACCTTTACACCCCGCACCACAATGTGGTGATGAGCTCTGCAGCCTCAGCGTTGTGGACCGGTTGACGTGGTGCCGTCCGCGGGCGACCCGGCCTCGGCCCGGGCGCTCGACCGAACGCCATGGCCGTGCACGGGTGTCACGGGTTCTTCCCTCCCCAGGGCGGGTGTCGTGATAAGCCGGTCTACGCGGCCGTTGATCGGAATGGAGGATGCCGTGCGCGGTCTCACGCTGTCCGGTCGCTACCGCCTGGACGAGAAGCTGGGCGCAGGCGCCATGGGCGAGGTCTGGAAGGGGTTCGACCTGCGGCTGCACCGCGACGTGGCGGTCAAGATCTACCCCGGGCACCCCGATCTCGAGCCGCGTCGCGTGGAGCGGTTCAGGTCCGAGGCGATGATCTGCGGACGGCTCCAGCACCCCGGGATCGTCGTCGTCCACGACGCGGACGAGGACCAAGGGCGGCTGTACTTCGTCATGGAGCTGCTGAACGGCACGGACCTGAGGAGGGTGATCGCCGAGGCACCCGACGGTCTCCCGATCGATCGCGTGATTAGGATCGGCGCCGATATCGCCGACGCCCTCGCCGCGGCGCACGCCAAGAGGATCATCCATCGTGACGTCAAGCCCGCGAACATCATGCTGCTCGCGGGGGACCGCACCAAGCTCTGCGACTTCGGCATCGCAAGGGTCATCGACCCGGACGGTAAGGCGACGGCACAGGTGGGCACCGTCGCCTACATGGCGCCCGAGCAGTTCGACGGCCGGCCGGAGGAACGGAGCGACCTGTACTCATTGGGCTGCGTGCTCTACGAGATGCTCACCGGCGACCGGCCCTTCCACGGCAACACCCCCATGCAGGTGGCCCTGCGACACAGCCGTGATGAGCCGAAGGCGCCGAGCGAGCTGCGAGCCGATGTTCCCGTCGAGCTCAACGAGCTGGTCCTCCATCTGCTGGCCAAGAAACCCGAGGAGCGTCCGAGCACGGCGAGCGAGGTCGCGGCCCGACTGAAGGCGATGCACGAACGTCCGGCCCCGCCGCGACCCGGAAAACGGTCCGGGAACGTTCGACGATTGCCGCCGTATGAGCTGCTGAAGGCCGGTGTTCCGCCACGGAAGCGGACGGACATCGACGACGCCATGGCGTCCGCCATAGAACAGGTGCTGCAGAAGGCGGGTGTCGATGCGAAGGTGGCCGGCTACGCCCGACTTCCGGGCCTGACCCGGTTCGAGATCATTCTCGGTCCTATGACATCCTCGGCGGAGGTGTACACGTTGCGTGACGCCTTCGCCAGGGCCTTGGACGGCTCCGTGATCCGACTCGTGCCCATGGAGCGCTCCTCCTCCCCGCTCCCCGGCGTCGCCGCGGTGGGACTCGAGGTGCGGCAACGGGTCCCCGATCTGATCAGCCTCGGTGATCTGCTTCGAGAGGTCTCCTCCCGGGACGAGCTCGTCCTCGGGCGTGACAGGGACGGAACCCCCGCGGTGGTGGATCTCAAGGAGTCTCCGCATCTCCTGATCGGAGGAGACTCCATCAAGCCGGACCCAATGCGCACCATCGTGGCCGCGACCTTGATGCGATGGACTCCGATGGAGCTCCGCCTGGTACTGATCGACTCCAGGAAAGGGGGGTTGACCCCGTTCCTCGACGTCTCCCACCAGATCACCGAACAGGATCTTCTGACCTGGGTCGTGGCCGAGATGGAGCGGCGCTACGCCGACCTGTCCGCGACGCACTGCCGCACCACGGAGGAATTCAACCGCCTGGTCCGGGAAAAACGGGTGGCGGTTCCGATCGCCGCCCTGGGGAGCATCGAATCGGTCCACCCGCGGATCCTGGTGGTCATCGACGAGCTGGACGAATTCATGCGGCTTCCCTCGGCCGAGTCGACCCTCGCGGAGCTCGTCCGGGAGGGGCGGGCGGTCGGGGTTCACGTAGTCGCCCGTACGACCTCCCCGAACGAGCGAACGATCACCAACCGCGTCAAGGGCTACATTCCGGCTCGACTGGCGCTCAAGGCGGCCTCGGTCGAGGAGAGCATCCGCGTACTCGATCAGCCGGGAGCCCAGGAACTGTGGGAGGGAGAGGCGCTGCTCATCGGCGCCAGGCGTCGCCCGATCCGCGAGCTGCGGCTGGCGGCGGTCACGGACGAGGAGATCGCGGCGATCGTCGATCATTGGCGGGGCTGACCCGAACCGATCCGCATACCGTCCTCGAACGGTCCGACCAACCTCCCCTTTCGTGCCCGCGCCGTGAAGGGACGCCGAATGGGACATGCCCCGACGCAGGAAAGTCCCGGCCCGGTCGTGTGAGACCGGACCGGGACATTCGGTCATATCTGTCGGTCGGTACGGAAGAAGCCCGTCAGAGGATCGTCCGGGGTGCCGATCAGCATCGCGCGGTCCAGGAAGACGTTGTTGACCTCACAGCTGGTCTCGGGCAGCAGCACGCAGGCGTAGCAGGCCGCGAGGTTGAGGCTGTCGACCCCGCTCGCCTCGGACTCCATGCACGGCGGATCCTGCGAGCACCATTCCGCGCGCCTGAGAGCCGATTCGAGTGTTTCGCGCAACTTGATGTGCTCACCCTGGGCCACCAGACCGCCCAGGCTGCCCGCCGAGTCGCTCGTCGCGGTGTAGATCAGGACACCGGCCATGTGCTTGGAGACGTAAAGCCGCTCGCGGAGTGCCGCTGCGGGATAGCCGCAGTCGAGGCTCCACTCGTTGATCAGGATGTGCGCCAGCGTATGGAGGAGGACGTAACGCGGGGTCACCGGCGAGCGGATTTCACTCTGAGCCTTCCGCGTGCCGAACCGCTCCGCCCGTTCACGCAGCAGCCTGGTGTGCCTCTCTCGGATGCGCTTGGCCCGCTCCACGGGGCCGGGCCGCTGCTCCCACTCCCGGAGCCGATCCAGGTCGAAGGCGAGGAAGACCCCTTCGCCGCTGACCTCGATGGCGGGGAGCCAGTCGATCGCCCCCTTGGAAAGGGCCGCTTTTCGCAGATCGCTGTTGGTCGGATCGGGAATGGTGACGCGGGTGAACGACTCGAGCGCTCGGACCTCTCGAAGTCGCTTCACGAGCATGGAACGTGCGATGCCGTACGGCAGCGGTTCACGGCCGTGCCCGGAGGGAGGCACGCATTCGAAGTCGTCACCTCGGTCGACCGCCGCGGTGCCGTCGTAGAGCTTTTCGTATTCCTCTCGACGAAGTGCACTCGCCGATTCGAAGGACACCTCCTCGTCCGACTCGGGTACCTCGCTATCGGCGAGTTCCATCCGTCTCCGGATGGCCGCGAGCACGTCGGTGACCGTGAAACGGCTGTCGTCGCAGATCCCGAGCAGGTCGATGGCATCGCGCATGTCCTCCTCGGAGGCGCCCTTCTTGATGCGCTCGAGCAGCTTCGGGAAGTGGGGGTTCAACCGCTGCTGAAGGGTCTCCGACCACGGGGGGATCGACAGCGCCGACCTGTTGATCGGGAACCAGGCCGCCGAGGCACCGCGCTGCAGGGTCCGCGGCACGGCTTGGCAACCCGGCTCGGCGTCGTCGCCCAGCCATGGGCGGCGTCCCCTGCACTTGATACCAAGGTCGCGCAGGGCGAAGGCGCCGAATGCACCTTCCATGGACACGGGCGGAATGCCGCACGAGCACTTGATCACCACGGAGCGGAGCGACGCCGTCTGCCCGGTGGTCTCGAGCGACAATTCGTGTCTGACCGATTCGCGTTCACCCGTGGAGGCGTCCCTCTTCCGATGAACCCATTCGAAGTAGGGGAAGTCGTCGATGTGCCCGTTCTCGCAGGCGATCACGAACCGCGAGGGGGTGAGGGGCGCTTCGCAGGCACCGCACAGGCTCTTGCCCGACGGCGAGCCGAACCTCCGAAACTCCTGAAGTTTCTTACAGCCGGCGCAGGAGTACATCGTCGGGAACAGGCGCACCCTGATTCCGTCTCCGGCCGGCGGATCGGCCGCGGGCGGAAGCTGGAACCTGGACACCCCGAGCCAGTGCTGGAGACGCGGCTCGTAGATGGCGTCGTCCTTGGAGACCGCCCAGGTGTCCAATCCACTGACGATGTACGACCGGTCCTCAACGGCGACCAGCGCCCCCACTCCGTAAGTGGTGATCGTCTGAGCCCGTCGGACCGATCCCAGCGGCTTCCTCGTGATCTTCGCTTCACCGTTCTCGCCCGACCGGCGGGCCCGTCCGGTACGCAGTGCCATCTCAGTTCTCCAGGTAGAGGTGGGACTCGGCGTCGACGTCCCGCAGACTCCACAGGGTCGGGAACGCGTCGAGGAGATCGTTGTCGGTGTGTGTGCAGAGCAGAGCCGTGTCCGCGACTCGGACCTCGCTGCGCTTGAACCTCGGCTTGGCCTCGTACACCAGGTCCGGGTTGCCCGCGGCCAGCGTCGACCACGCCTTGACGATCTCCCTGAGGTCGTCCTCGGTGCCGGGCAGCTCGTTCTCGTCCACCGCCTTGACCCGCGCGAGGATCAGGTCGACAAGTTCCTCGATGCGGCTTTCGTGGTCGCGGATGCGGGCGGCCGCCCCGTTGGGGCGCAGCTCGGGGTAGAGGAGTCGGGCCATGCCGACCAGCACGGCGTGGAGCGCCCGGTCGCGTGCCCGGGACGAGAACGGGGTGACACTGGTCGATTCGACCTGCCGGTAGAGCGCGGAGTGGTAGGGGACGAAGTGCTCGTAGTGGGAGCGGTCACGGGACCGTCCCGCGTTGTAGAGCACCACGACGAGCCCGGGGTGCTGACGTCCCACACGGCTGCTCGACTGGATGTACTCGGCGGTGGTCTGCGGCTGCCCCATGATCGCCATGAGGCCCAGGCGGTCCACGTCCACACCGACGGAGATCATGTTGGTCGCCAACACCGTGTCGAGGGCACCCTCGTTCGGGAACATGACCTCGAGCTGCTTCAGGTACTTCGGAATGTCGCTGGACTTCACCCGGCTGGTCAGCTCGATGGGTTCGTCGGCGTCGCGCTTTCGGGTTTGGTGTCGCTCCGCCAGGACCTTCAGACGATCCTGGACGTCGTCCCGTACCTGCAGATCGGCCGCCGCGAGCAGACGGAGGCTGTTGAAGTAGCCGATCAACGTCCAGTAGGCGTCCCGAACGGATTCGGAGGCCTCGATCTCGTTGGCGTGGTGCAGAAGCGCCGCGTAGGCGCGGATCAGCAGGGTGGCCTGACTGGTGTTGGGTGCAAGGAGCCCGACATAGAGACGCGACGCCTTCCTCTCGGCCGGCGCCTCCACGGCGAACCACGAGTCGCGCGCGTCCAGCCCCGCCGGCGGGAACTGGGCCACGTCCCGTGCGAAGAGGCTCCTCACCTGCTCCTTCGCGCGGCGGATGGTCGCGGTCGAGGCGATCACTTTGGGCTGGTCCGCGGCGGCGTCCACGGCGGTCTCGTAGAGGCCGGTGAGACTGCCCAGCGGGCCGGAGATGAGGTGAAGCTCGTCTTGGACGATGAGTTCGGGCGGGCGGGTACCGGAGCGGTCCCGGTTGAAGAGCGCGGCGACCTCGGCCCGCCACGCGATCTGCGCGAACTTGTCCACCGTCGCGATGATCAGCGTGGGACGGACCTGGTAGATCACCTGGTCGACCACGTGTACCGGCAGCGCGAAGTGGAAGTCGCAGTTCTCATCGGGGCAGAAAACGCGCATGGTGCCGGAGGCGGCGTCGACCTCGTACTCGTACGGCCCCATGGCCGTTCCACACCATGGACAGAAGCGAAGCTGTACCGGATTCTTCTGGTACAGCTCGCGCCCCTGGCGCAGATCCCTGAGGCTCTTCTCCGCGTCCTTCAGGTTGTTCGGCGTGGCGTCGGAACCCACCCACATGCCGATGGAGATCGGCTCCTCGCCGAGTTTCTCGGGCTGAGTGCGGCGGATGATCTCCATCGCGCAGATGAGCGCGGCGGCCCGTTCGAACTGTTGGAGGGTGAGCAGCCGCAGCGTGTACCGCATGATCGCGGTGACCCCGCCGCCGGCCTCGCCCATGCGCAAACGGCGCAGGAACACGGTGAAGGCGATGATCCCCAGATAGGCCTCGGTCTTACCACCACCGGTCGGGAACCACAGGAGGTCGACCAGGTTCCTGTCCGGGTGGTCGGGATCGACGATGCCGTCCAGGCAGAGCAGCAGGAAGGCGATCTGGAACGGCCGCCACCGGCCGTCGAGTTCGACGTCTCCCCGCTTGCCGCCCTTGATCCAGCTCGTACGGCCACGCTGCAGCGCCATGGCCTGGTTGGCCAGGCGGAACGCGGTCATGACGACGGGGTCTCTGCGCAGCGTCTCGATGCCCGACGCCATCCGGTCGCAGGCCCGTTCGCACTGGCGGATCTGCTCCCTGGCGGCGTCGGCGAAGTCGGTGGTGCCGAGGAGGCGCGACTCCTCGGCGCGTTCGGCGATCCACGCGCGATAGCCGTCGACCAGCCTGCGCAGGCCGTCCAGGATCTCGTCGTCCGGTTTCCTGGCCAGATCGATCATGCGGAGCGCGGAGTCGTCGATCTCCGGATTGGAGTCGGTGAGCAGAACCTCCTTCTCCGGAACGAACTCCGTCCACAGCTCGGACACCGCCGCCGGAGCCCCCCCGAGAAGTGCGGGGTCCCGGGGAGCAGGCGGCTCCCAGTGCCAGTCGACGGCGCATCCGTGGCCGACGGCGAAGCCGGGAGCGTATCGGTAGAGGAGGCGGTTGGCGCGAACGTCCGCCTCGTCCGCGCCGACCGGCACCGGACGCTCGACGAAGGGCGTGGTTCCGTCCTCGCCGGCGACCCGAATCCGCGGCTGGAAGAAGCAGTAAGGGTCGCGGATCTCCCCGGGGCCGATCACGTAGGTGTCGACCAGGGCGACGGTGACGGAGACGATGCCGTCCCTGGGCTCACGCACGCGGACCCGAAGTTCGAGGCCCGGGGCGAGCGGCTCCACCAGCTGCCGGGGGGTACGGACGTCGATTCGCACAGGGGCGGGTTCCAAGGGGACGCGACGCCAACGCAGTGCCTCGTCGAGGGCACGCCGTGCGGAGCGCCGCGCCTCCGCCGGACGGCCTTCGGCGTCGACGGGCTCGTACGTTGCGGCCGTCACGGTCACCGTGATGTTCGGCGAGGCCTGGGCGTCCACGGCGAAGGTCAACCCCATGGAGGAGGGCGCCTGCTCGTTGGCGAGGGAGACCCCGGTGTCGGGCGTCTCGTCCTTGGCCCCGGTCTCCGGGGAGAGATCGACGTCCCGCTCCGCGGCCTCCTCCGCGGCATCGTCGTCGCGGGACCGGGGATAGAGAACACCCGTGATGTAGGCGGTGGAGGGTGGGTCGTCGAGGATCTCATGCTCGCCGCCGACCGGTCCGATCATGTCGAGCCGCAACCGCTCGACCAGCTCGCGTCGGAAGGCGTAGTGCTCAGCGTGCTTCGACATCGGAACCCGCTTCCCGGTTCTTGTCGTCCCAAATGAAGGTGGACAGCCCCACGAGTCGGGGCGCGAGCCAGACTCCGTGCTCGTTCAGACCCGCTCGAATACCCGCCGCCTCACTGCCGGCGACCGTCTCCACCGCGTCGATCCGGACATTATCGATCACGGCGGGGAAGTTCTGCGGGACGTATGTCTTACTCGTCTTCAGAAATCGGTAGAGGTCGGCCCGGAAGGATTCGGACACCGTTCCGATCAGACGCTCCCCGTGGCGGATGACGTACGGCGGGCTTTCCTCAAGTCCGATCGGATGGGGATGGAGGCGCTCCAACCGCACGGGGTCACCTGGCCGTACGGCGGTCGCGAGATAGTGCTGCAGTTCGGTGGGGGAGTCCTGGAAATCAAGCGTGCCGGCCGGCTGAACGGTGGCGACGTCGCCCGCGACCATCTCCATTCCACGGCGCATCCACCGAAGATAGGAGAAACGCCCCCAACGGTCGGTTCGCTCGTCGACGCGGATATACCGCATGTCGATCTCACCGAGTGAATACAACTCCATTCGCGGCCGGGTCATCGCCACATAGAGGAGACGGGCCTCCTCGTCGATCTCCCGACGGTCCCGGTCGTCCTTCCCGCGCCCAGGATCGAAGGGGCCGGGGTCGACCACGAGCACCCGGTCGAACTCAAGGCCCTTGGCCCGGTGAATGGACGACACCACGACCTTGGCGGGCGGCTGCGCGGTGAGTTCGTCGGGCAGACGACCCCCGGCGATCGCGGCCCGAAGCCGGACAAGGTCCAACCGCTCCGCGCGGGGGTTCGCACCGGTCCTCAGCAGCGCCCGCCACAGCAGATCGATGCTCGTGTCCTCGGGAATGGGCAGATCGGCGACGAGCTCGTCAAACCTTTCCCGCCTCAGCGACGCCGCGTCGCACCGGGCCATGAGCATGCCAACCCACGCCGGCACCAGCCGATCCTGGGCCGATCGCTGGAGCCGGTGGGGGACACCGATGGCGTGCAGGCGCTCGGAGACGATCAGCGCCTGCCCGTTGTTCCGGCACAGGATCGCGGTCGTTCCCTCGTAGTTCGTGAGGGCGTCCGCCGCCAGCTCGTCGAAGCCCCCGAACTGGATCAGTCCTTGGAGCGCGGCCCGCAACTCCTGATAGAGCCTTGCACCGTCCTCACCGGACCGTTCCGAGAGCCGACGCAGCCGTGGCCCGAACTCGAGCGCGGTCTTGGCGTCCGTACCGGCGGCCCGGAAGTTCTCGGTCAGGCTCAGCTCGATCAGATCCTCGCCGAAGGTGAGCCGCAGCCATTCGAAGAACCTGTTCGTCTCGCCGGCACGCTCCTCCGGGTCCTTGACGCTGAACCCGTAGATCGCCTGGGCCGGGTCACCCACGATGGTGAACCCGCACTCGAACCGGTCGAGCAGCGCCTCCACCAGGTCTCGCCGGATGCCGACGAGATCCTGGACCTCGTCGATGACGACGTGCCGAAGGTCCTCGTAGAGGTCGTCGGCAAGCCCCTTCTCCAGCGCGTCCAAGGCGCCTTTGATCCGGTCGTCGAACGACCTCTCGTACCAGCCGCCCTGCTCGTCGACCTTGGTGAGCATGTCCAAGGCCCAGGAGTCGAAGGTCTGCACCCGAACGTGCCGTGCCGCGTCGCCGTGCCGCAGGAGCCGCTCGCGAAGCTCCCGCACGGCGGCCCTGGAGAAGGTGAGCACCAGGATCTCACCGGCGCTGAGATCCTCCTCGGCGACCAGCCGGTCCAGGCGGCGTACCAAGGTGTACGTCTTGCCGGCGCCCGCCGGCGCGGTGACCAGGGCCATCGCGTCGGCGGGCAGTTCGACGACGGCTCGCTGCTCGTCGGTGAGCGGGGGGATTCCGCCGTAGGCGTCGCTCACTGCTTTCTCCACAGGTACTCGAACTGGGTGAAGGCCAGTTGCCGGTCGAAGTTGACGATGTTGTCGGCCACGTCGAGGATCAGACAGACCTCCTTGCCGCCGTTCCTCGGGCCCCGAAGTCCACGGCCGATCATCTGCTGGTAGACGTTCGGGCTGTAGGTGGGGCGGGCGACGATGACCACGTCGGTGGCCGGCGCGTCGAAGCCTTGGGCGAGGACGTTGTAGTTGGTCAGGACTCGGATCTTCTTGGCACGGAAGTTCTCGATCACGCTACGTCGGTGGGCGGCCTGGGTCGTGGAGTCGATCGCCTCGGCCGGAATGCCGCGGTCGTTTAGCAGGGCCGCCATCAACCTGGCGTGGTTGACCGAGGTAGCGAAGAGCAGGATCTGGCTGTCCCGCGGCAACGCCTCGATCTCCTTGAGGAGCGTGTTGTTGCGTTCCGTGTCCTGACCGAGCCTCTCCTCCACCGAGGCGGGGAGTCGTGCGCCGTCGAAGGCCGTCCGCTGCAGATCCTCCGGCGACAGCTCGAGGGTCGAGCCCTTGAGCTCCCGATGGTCGACCCGGGCGAGCACCCCGAGCTCCTGGAGCTCGGAGTACGGATCGTCGGTCTCGAAGATGCCTTCGTCGAGTCGCACGCCTCCGTACCGCTCCACGAGGCGACGCGTCTCCGCCTCGTTGAAGCCGCGGAAGGGAGTGGCGGTCAGTCCGAGCAGTGGCCGCGACGTCCTGTGGCGGGTGAGCCCGAGCAGCGCGAGGATCTCCGTGTAGCGCGACGTGATGGAGGTGTGCGCCTCGTCCACGATCACGATCGCCGGATCGCGGAGCCAGGCGTACTCCGGCTTGCCAAGGCACACCTCCAGCTTCGCGTCCGTCGCCACGACCAGCTGAGGCGTGTCGCTGCTCGGAGCGGCCTCGCGGTTCGCCCACAGGCGGTTGATGACGAGCTGTTCCTCGGGCCCCACCTTCGACCAGACGAAGGCCCAGCTCTGCACCGCCTGCTCGCACAGCTCCTCGCTCTGCGCGATCCACAGCACCGGCTTGCCGCCGAGGCCGCGTTCCTTGATCACACGGATCACGGCCTCGGCCGTGACGCGCGTCTTCCCGGCACCGGTCGGCAGGCAGAGCATGGCCCGCGGAGCCTCGTACTTCGTCAGCAGATCGAACGCCCGCTGTGCGAGCTTCTCCTGGTAGTCGTGCAGTCGGGGGAAGGCGGTCGGGCCGTTGACCTTCTCCACCGCCGGCAGGACCTGCGGCCTGGTGCCCGCGTAGGACTCGGAGAACCCCAGGTCGCTGACGATGCGCAAGGAGTGCGCGTCACCGTTGAAGCTTGCGGAGATCCCGGTGGCCGCCTCGATGTCCTTCCTGTACACCTGCAGCACCGTGGTCCTGTAGGCGTTGTGCGCGAGCTCGGCGATCCGTCGGGCGTCGACGGGTCCCTTCTCGGCCTCCTCCCTCTCCAGCAGCCCTGTCGGCAGGGCCTTCCGCAGGGACTCCTCGCCCACCAGAAGCCGCAGCTTCTCGGGCAGATCCTTCGCCTGGCGGACCCGCTGCAGACGCTCGTTGCTCCGCTGCTGTTCCCGCCGTTCGAGGATGCCCTTGCAGCCGGCCGGGCCGAGGTTGAGCTTGAGCGCCCGGTCCACGGTCTGGAGCACCTGAAGGTCATCGACCGGCATCCGGACGAGGATCTGTCGCTCTTGCGGAAGTACCGCCATCGGGATGGTCTCCGTGCGCATGCCGTTCGGGGTCCGGATGATCTCCTGCAGGTCGCCGCAACGTACGGTGGACCACCCTTCGACCTGAGACCGCCGCACCATCTTGAGGTGGGGGAACTCTTCGAGGAGTGGTACGGGGTCCGACGGCTCGATGCGCTGGATCTCCTTCTGGATCACGTCGGAGGGCGCGAGCATGCCCCACTCCTCCCGCATCCGTTCTGCGAGATCGTCCGAAGGAACCAGCAGGGCGGGAATCCGTTCGCGGATGAGGGCCTCGTATTCCTTCCGATTCGCGGTGACGACGATCTCGCTGTCGTCCACGTCGCTGCGCCACTCGTCGCCGACCCGGCAGCGCGTGGTCTCTTCCTCCGGGAAGGCCGCGCCCGCATCGAACAGCAGCGCATAGACCCGGCCCGGGAAAGTGTCGTCGGTGGAGGCGGACGCCTCCGCGACGATCTCCTTCCAGTGACCGTCCGTCAGCTCGTCGAGCCGAAGCGGCAGCCTCAGCATGGTGGCGATGCTGTCGGACACCTCCGCGACCGGCAGGATGTCCCGGTACATGCGCAGACCCGGTCCGACGCATTCGGTGACCTTCCGCAGCCCACGCGAGGTCTGCAGGTAGCCGTGCCGGCGCGCCATCCAGCGGATCGGAGAGGGGATCGTCAGTCGGCTCGCCGCGCCCTTGTTGCCCGGCTGCATCGTCCAGTTCAGTACCGCTCCGCCGGACGGGATGTTCTGGAGGAAGGCCGCCCGCCCCTCCGGGGAGAGCAGCTCCAGGAAGTGCAGTGGCCCTGCCGGACGGGACCCGGAGAAGTGCATCTTCGCCAGGGTCGGGCGGGACTCCGAGGCAGGCAGCCTGGCCACGTACAACTTCCAATAGGCCTCTTTATAGGCCTCGAACCAGCTCTCGCCTTCGGGATCGACATCGGTCTTCGGCACTTCGAGGAGCCCGAGTTCGAGGAGGGCCGTCCGGTCGTCACGGTGGAAATCCATGTCCACTGCGACGTGCTTGTCCCGCGAGCCGTCCCTGGGCACCACGCGCCCGGGCAAGAGGCAATCCTTGATCGGGCGGAAGTCACCCGCCATCGTGCGAACCCGGACGACCTTGTCCGTGTCGTCACGCCCGTGGAACGCGGCCCGCACCCCCGCGGGCCCGGCCAGCCGGACGAGCTCCCAGAACGCGGTCCAGTCGCGGTCGCCGTATCCGTGGAATCCCCGCTCCACCACGGAGGCCAAACGGCCGGCGGGATCGGCCTCGCGGATGCCCAGGACGTCCAGAGCCCTGATGACGGTGGGGTTTCCCGTGTACACCCGTTCGTCGACATAGATCGTCGTGTCCGCGAGGCCGTCGTCGGTGGAACGGCGGAAGATCCGATTCGACGGCGCGACCATGCCCTCGGATTCGGTGAGGACGATGCGGGCGCGCAACGCGTTGTCGGCTTCCTTGTGACCGGTCTCCTTCATGCCGGCGGCGATCAGGATGGCCCTGGCCGACGCCTCGGGGGAACCGTCGGAGACGAGCGCTTCCAGCCATTCCTGGGCGTCGGCCGCGGAGATCTTGGCATGCTCGAGGATCCGGTTGACGCTGTCTCGCCGACGCTTGCTCTTATCCACGGAGTGGTGGATCCAGTTCGTCGGACGTCCCGGGTACCCGGCCCACAAGTCGAGCCACTCGGGGCGCAGGTTCTCGGGGTGTACGCGCACCTCTCTCGGCGTGCCGAAGTGCCCGTTCTGATCTGGGAAGACGCGGCTACGCGCCGCCGTCTCCCAGATCTTCGCGACGAGGTCGCGCGCGGCCCACTGAGGTTCTTCGCGGCCTCGGGCCGGCGCGTACTCCAGGTATGCGGCGGGGTCTCCTTCCCGCGCGAGGCGCGGGAAGGAGTGTACGACCAGCTCGGCGACCTCAGTGATCAACTCGGTGTTGTATCGGTTGCCGGCATAGAGGTTCTGGCGGTCCGTGCCGGTCTTCCACGGCGCGTTGACGATGCCCCGGAGCGTGAGCGTGTAGTTGGTCGGGAAATAGGCCCAGAACTCCCCACGTTCCCGAGCGCGTTCCGGGTCCTCGGGGACGGCCCAGGCGATGTCGATCTCGGGGCGGTCATGGAGTTCGCCGGCGTCCTCCAGCGCCTCCCGCGAGGGACGGTAGATATCGGTGAACACCCGCCACGCCTCGCTGTGGCTCTGCTCCTCCTCCCCTTCGACCTTGACCTTCTGCAAGCGGTGTCGGTCCCCGTCGACGTGCTGGAAGATCTGCCAGGTCGCCTTCTTCTTCCGGCTGACGCGCCGATCCTCCAGCGTGACGGTGCCGACGTGGGGGGAGAAGAGCGCGAACTCGGCGGGGAAGTACTCGATGTCCCTGGCAAGCCGCTCGACCGCGGACGGCTTCAGAGGCAGCCGGACGACCGTCGTGGCCCAGCTCAACAGCTCCTTGAGAACCGGGTCGGCGGCGGCCTCGCGGTCGCGGTCGAGGGGACGGGCCATCCGCAGGACGGGCGTGTCCTTTGCCGCGGGCTGGACGCGTCTGATCTCCTGAGCCGCCCACTCCTTATCGAAGCCGAAGCTCTTGTCGTCCTCGCGACTGAAGAATTCCGGCGTGTCGGTGACGCTCAGGTACGACTTCACCCCGACACCGAAGCGGCCGATCTGGCCGCCCCGCTTACGGGACACGCCCATGCGCAGAATGGTGTCCACGCCCTCGGGAGTGATCGCGGTTCCCTGGTTCGCGCAGTACAGGTGCGTGTCGGTGAGAACGACGGCGATCTCGCCTCCGCGATCGTTTCTCAGCTCGTCGGCCCCGTTCTGGACGAGCTCATAGATCTGACGGTCGCCGTAGCCGCCTTCCTTGATGTTGCGTTCGGCGTTCGCGTGCTCCTGGATGAGTCCGGGATCGATCCGGTACGTCTCCAATACGCGCGCGGTCTGCTCGTGGATGAGCTGCAGTACGGTGGGCCTCTCGGTGCTCATTGCTCGACACACCTTGCCTTAATCCGCATGTGGGAAGGAGGGGAATGCGTCTTGCTTACTCAAACAGGTGAGCGAGGAGATCGAACAGGCTCAGCTCGGCGATCCTGGCCAGCAGCACGGCCCCTAAATGGCTCTTCCAGAACGTCGCCGAACCACGTCCTTCCCGATTCTTCTCATGCACTTCCTGCTGGTTCGCGGGCTTGGCGGATTCCTCCTGCACGGCCAGGGAGGAGTGCGACGTCGGACAAAAGACGCCGTGCTTCTCGGGGACACGCATGTCCGCCTCCCGCTCCTCCTGCGTGTTGATCTCAATAATGGCCGTCACCTGGCTCGTACCGATCCCGGAGAACCAGAGACGGACGTGCGTGTGCGTCGCCATGGACTTCTCCTCTCCCGCCCGGAAGGGCTCTCTTTGTGCATGGGGGAACCTCGGGGTGGTCGCGCCACCGCAGCCCGGAAAGGGCGAAGGATGCGCTCGATCACGGGGGTAGGACGGTCGTTTGTTCAGCCCTTCCTTGCCCCATGGGGAAGCGCACCGGAAGGATCCGGTCGTTCCCGGAATACGCCTTCGCGAGCTCGGCCCTCGGTCCTCCTTGCCGTTCGCTAGGAGATTTCGTTTGGCCGATAGCGTTCCATATCGCGCTCACATTTGTCAAGGGCTGTTTCCAGGCTTGGAAATCGGACGGTCGGACACGAAATGGGTCTGCAGGGGAAAAATCCGGCGTCGGGGGTGTGGGTCGGGGCGTGGAAGGTCTTTCGTTTTGCGGAAGTTCACGGGTGATGCTAGCGTAGAAAGCTTATCTTTCGTCGTGAGGCGCTTCTTTGCTCGGTCGGGCTTATGGTGGTCGTCTCTACTCGGGGTGGTGTTCGTCGGTCGTATCCAGGCGGATCGGGGTTTCCGGCCGTCCGCGACCGGACGGATCTCTCTCACCTGGGTACGGAAAGCGGTTTCCGCTGGTCGCGCCTGGGCCCCCGCAGGCCGTCAACGGTCGATCGCCGCCGAGGGTGGCAGCACTTGGGACGTTTTGTCCGACTTGTCCAAGTATGTTGCCTTGAGGGCGCTGTAAGGCCTCCGCGGTCGCGGGGCCCGCAGCCCTATATATACGAGGTATGGTGTCAAGCATCGTTTGACGCTAAGCTCTGCTGTCAAATAGCTCCCCTCCAGTCGGAGAGATCCCGATGACGCAGGACGGCATCACCCAAGACCCCGAGGCGTTCGGCGCCTGGCTGGCGCGACAGCTGCGCCGCAAGGGCATGAGCCAGTCGGAGCTGGCGGCGAAACTCGACGTCACACGCGCCGCCGTCTCGGCCTGGATCACCGGGCGGGCCATGCCACGGATCGAGAAGATCCAGGCGATCGAGGAGGTCCTCGGGCTCGCCGCCGGCGCATCCGTGACGCGTGACGAGGCACCGGAATCCAGCGGTTTCATCAGATGGCAGTACCGCCCGGCCCACATCGATGGTGGGAGGGAGCTCGGGAACGCGGCGGCGTTCGCCTTCGACTCCTCGTTGGCGGTCACCGCACGTGAGGCCGCTCAGAACAGCCTTGACGAGCGCTTCCACCCCGATCGTTCGGTCCGGGTACGCTTCACACTCCACGAGATCTCGGGGGAGAGACTCCGACGGTTTCAGGAGGCCATCCTTTGGGACGACCTCGTCCCTCACATCAAGGCGGCGGGCGACACGTCCCAGAAGGTGGGCCGGGTGCTGGCGAACGGTCTGCGGGAGCTCGGCGAGAACGGCACCCTGCTGCTTTTGCGCATCGACGACTACAACGCCCACGGCCTCACCGGCCCCGAGTACGACGACGGTCGGTTCGCCGCCGTGGTCCGGCGCCAACTGGACAGCCATAAGAAAGGAACGGCGGGCGGTTCCTTCGGCCTGGGCAAGGCCACCGTCTGGGGTGCCAGTCAGTTCGGCCTCGTGATCATGAACAGCACCCTCTCCGAACCGTTCGAGGGCCGGCGGGAGCGTCGCGTCATCGGACGGATCGATCTGCCCTGGCACAAGTTGGACGGTGAGGAATACGCCGGGCCCGCTTGGCTGGGGGAACCGGATCCGACGCGCGGGGAGGCGGCCGCCCGATCCTGGTGGGCGACCGAGCGTACCGTCCAGGAACTGTATCTCGCCCGGGAGAGTTCCGACCCGGGCACCAGTTTCCTTATCGTGGGCGCTTACGACCCTGCCGGTGAAGCGACCACGCTGGAGAAGCTTCACGCGACCCTGGTTCAGGCCCTGGCCACCAATTTCTGGGCGTCGATGGTGTCGACGGAGGGCACCGCGCCCCCGCTGGAGGCCTCCGTGGTGGCGCTCCGCAACGGCGATGTCGTCGTCCCCGAAGAGCGGGTGAACCCTCACCGGTACGAACCCGCGAGGTCGCGCGCGCTCCGTGCCTTCCTCGAGGGCAAGACGATCAAACGTGAGGGCGACGCCGACGTACGGATCACGAATGCCGATGACGTCGTCGAAGTCGCCGTGACGCTGCGCGTACCGCGGCGGAAGACGGAGGCGAAGGGCGATCCGATCGAGCACCGTGCCGTCCTGCTGGTGACCCCGACGACCGACTCCGACGAGCGAGCGAACCACGTCGTCGGAATGCGGGGAACACGCATGACCGTGTTGGACCGGACGGTCAGCAGGTTGCCGTTCGGAGCCGTGCCGTTCCAGGCCGTGCTGCTGGCGGGCACCGCGACAGGACGAGACCTGGACGAGGACGCGCGGGCCGAGGAGTTCCTCCGCGCCGCCGAACCCCCCGAGCACAACGCCTGGAAGGCCACCGAGGACCTGACCACCACCTACGCCCGCGGGGCCGCGACCCGGCTGCGGGATTTCCTCGGTGAGGTCTATGCCGAGGTTCGCAGGGTGGTGACTCCGAGCGAGAGAGCCGCCTCCGACGACGGCCCGCCGGCCGTGCTTCGAGAACTGATGGGACTCCACCCGACGCCGCCGCCTCGTAGGCCCGGTTACCCGACGGTACGGAGCGTCACCGGAGAGCTGAACGACGAAGGAGCCTGGCGCCTCCGGGTCGAGATCAGACTCCCGGAGGAGCGGCGGGATCCGTGGTTCCTTCGTCCCATCCTTCGCTTCGCGACGCGGTCCGGGCCGAAGCCCGAGGCACGGTGGGCGAAGCTCGTGGCGGAATCCCACTGTGAGGTGAGCGGAGACGTGCTGATATGCGACCCGAATGAGCGCGTCGCGGTGTTCGCCGGCGTGAGCGACGTGAGCAGCCATCCGGTGCCCGCGCACATGGCGATGGCCGAGGTCGACGTCGTCCAGGCCAAGGACGGTGGACGGTGAGGCGGATCGCCCCCTACCCGGTGCTGGCCGACGAGGTCACGCTCACCGTCCACGAGGTGCGCCTGGACGACGTACCCCTTCCGTACGAGTCGACGGTTTCGGAACGCGACAGAAGGATCGCACTCCACCTCGTGGGGAAGGACTGGAGCACCGTACGCCTTGTCCTCCGTGCGGCGGCGCCGCGGCACGAACTCGAGGCCGGCCCGTGGAAGAAGGCGGCGTTCGTCGCCACCGCGTCCGAGCGTCGCACGAATGTGCACACCGCCGTGAAGCTCGACTGGGGCGGGCCCGCCGAGTGGGTCGGAGAGGTGGAGCTGCACCGCGACGACCACGTCGACCGGGTCCTGATCTCCGGGCACCTCGTCGCGACCGTCGACGATGTGGAAGGACGCGTGATCGCCGACGTGGCGCGTCCCTGGACGGTCGACCTCCAGGCGAACTCACCCACACCGCGTGACGAGATCGCCGTCCGCTGGGCCGATTTCGCCAAGGTCCCGCAGCTCAAGAGGCATGAGGAGAGCCCATGGACGGTCTCCGTGACGGACGAGGCACCGATCCTGTACCTCAACAGCGGATTCGAAGGGCTTCGCGCCGTGCTGACGGGGACCAAGGCGAGCGATCGGCCCGCGCGGGAACTGCTCGCCTCGCAGATCGCCGTGAGCCTGTGGACGACGTTGTTCAACGAGGCGATTCGTCACGTCGAGGGTACCGATTGGCCGGACGGCTGGCGCGGCATGGCGCTTCGCCGCATGCTGCCGGATGTCTTCCCTGAGCGTTCTCCCGATGACGCGTTGCGTGAAGTGGGGAGAGGAACGACTGCACCCGACCTGCCCACCCGCGTGCTCCACGCGGCGATCAAGCAGGCCAAGGCCCCGCGTTCCCTCGCCAACTTCATCCGCTCGCTGCAGAAGACCGGATCGGAGGACCGGTGAGCGACGTACCGAGCAAGCTGGGGCTGTTGCCCGATGAGGTGGCCGGGAGTTTCCTCAATGCGGGTGTGCTGCAGAACGCCGAGCCGCTTCCCCAAAACGAGATCGAGCGGGCATCGACCCTGATCGATCGAGACGCTGAGCCCGTCAGGGAGCTGTTCGACGAGGCGATGGGGCGTTTCCTCTCGGATGAGCGGACGGCGGCCGATGCGTGGCTCGCACCGGTGCTTCACGCGACCCTGCGTCTCACCCGCCGCGAGGCCGCGGACTCGGGGCTGTGGAACTACTTGGCGCTTCGGCTCGCCCCCGACTACGTGTACTGGCGCCACCTCAGTCGAGAGGCGGCACCCACCGTCGCCCGTAACCGCTTCGTCGGTCCCTTCCACACCCAGGCCTTCGCCCGGCTCTGGTGGGCGGCCGAACTCTTCCGGGACGGTCCTGATTATGGGCCGGTCAAAGTGGCGTGCGGCAACCAGGACGTACTCAACACGGTGCTGCGCCTGGAGGTCATCCGGCATCGGCCGACGGCTCAGGCGATCATCAGGCTGCTCGAGACCGGAGTGGTCCGCACCGGCCGAGAGGTCAACGCCCTGGCACAAGCGGTCAACACCGCCGGCACGACCTTGTCGTACGAGGCACTCGCGCCGGACGAGCCACGTGATACAGACGCCTACCGCGATTGGGTCGAGGCGGCGGATGAAGCGGTGGTGCCCTTCGACCGTCTGCCGCGTGGGCCGGAGGATGGGCGGATCCCGAAGGGGTCGGTGGACACTTTGGCGAAGTTGTTCGAACGGTTGTTCGTCGACTCTCCGGCGGCCGACGCGACGTCCGAAGAGTCATAGCACCTGCGCCGTTGGCGGTGCGCCCCCAATCTCGTGATCGACTCGCTCTGAGGAGACGAGCGGCATGAACGGCCGCTTCACCAGTTTGGAGATCGGCGCCGGAGTCGGTGGTCAGGCTCTGGGGCTGGAACGTGCCGGATTCGATTCGGTCGTCCTTATCGACAACGACGCACACGCATGTGCCACCTTGCGTGCGAACCGGCCGCACTGGCGAGTACTCGAGATGGATTTCAAGGAGTTCGTCGGTGCGGAACACGGCGTCACCACCGTGGACCTGCTGTCCGGCGGCCTACCGTCGACCCCTTACACGGTCGCCGGCAAGCAGGAGGGCACGAAGGATCGTCGCGATCTCCTCAAGGCCGCGATCTGTCTCGCGATCGAGCTGCAGCCTCGCGCCATCCTGTTGGAGACCACGCCGGCGTTGCTGTCCAAACAGTTTGTCGCCGTGCGGGATGACGTCGAGGCAGAGCTCAAGCACCTTGGCTACCAGTGGGAGTGGAAGGTGCTCGACGCACAGCACTTCGGCGTCCCGCAGACCAGGCGCAGTTGTCTGCTGGTCGCGATGCGACCTGCGGACTTCGCACGGTTCTCCTGGCCCGAACCCACGCACGAGCAGGGGCGTCCCGTCGGCGAGGTCCTGCGGGATTCGATGGCGAGCAGAGGGTGGCCGGATGTCGACCGGTGGGTCCGACTGGCCAACCGGGTGGCGCCCACCATAGTCGGCGGGTCGAAGAACCATGGCGGTGCCGATCTCGGTCCGACGCGGAGCAAGCGCCAGTGGCAGGCGCTCGGGGTCAACGGGCACGGGATTGCGGATGACGTGCCGGATGAGAACTTCGCCCTACGGCCGGAACTCGGGCATCACGGCCTACCGAAGTTGACGGTTCCGCAGGTGATGAAGCTGCAAGGGCTACCCGACGACTGGTACGTCTCCGGGCGGAAGACCGCGCGCTACAAACAGGTCGCGCAGGCGCTTCCACCGCAGCTCGCCGAGGCCGTCGGTCGTCGGATCGCTGTGGCCCTGTCCTGATCACTCGGTAAGGTGATCCCCATGACCCCCGGCATCACGCGTACCATCAATATCGTCGATCTGTTTGCCGGGTGCGGAGGCTTCACTCAAGGCTTTCACACATTCCGGCCGGAATCGTCGGATGTCTCCCCCTTCCGCACAGTCGGCGCAGTGGAATGGGATATCGCAGCCGCCTCGACCTACGCCGTCAACTTCGCGGATGAGGCCGGCGGAACCGACCACATATTCGCCGGTGATATCAAGGACTGGGATCCGAGCATGGTGGATTCCAGTGTAGACGTCATTCTCGGTGGCCCTCCTTGCCAAGGATTCTCCGGCCTGGGTAAGGAAGATCCAAACGACCCGCGCAATCGGCTCTGGAAGCAATATGTCCGTGTGGTTCGGGCACTTCAGCCGAAGATCTTCGTGATCGAGAACGTGGACCGCTTCTTCCGCTCCAAAGAATTTGAGCTGATGAAGGCCTCTGCAGGCCCTGGTGGTGATCTCCACGACTATGCATTGGAATGGAAGATTCTCAACGCCGCAGACTACGGCGTTCCCCAGGCCCGTAAGCGTGCGATCGTGCTGGCCACCCACAAGGATCTGGTCGCAACCCACCCGGAGCGCAGGCCTCTAAGACACCCTACGCCCACTCATCAAAAGCCGGGAAAAGGTGAGGACGGCGTTCTTCCTCTGTCCGAGATCAAGGAGATCAAAGAATGGGTGCCCGCAGGCGTCGTATTCGCGGACACACCCAAGGAAACCGAGACCACGGAATTGCCGGCCCGTACGTGCAGTCCTTTGGGGCGCGTCCTTCCGGGAATTTTTCAGACGCATGAACTGCACATAGGACGCAAGCCGACAGCACTCTCCTTGGCTCGCTACAGGGCCATTCCCGAGGGTGGAAATCGTCACGATCTGCCCCCACACTTGTCGACGCCCAATTGGCTCCGGCATCGCAACGGGTCAGGCGACGTAATGGGCCGGATGTACTGGGATCAGCCGGCCGTGACGATCAGGACGGAGTTTTATAAGCCGGAGAAAGGGCGTTACCTGCATCCGCGTGCGGATCGGCCCATAACCCACATGGAGGCGGCGTATCTGCAGGGTTTCCCGCCTGACTATCGATGGGTAGGTAACAAGATTCAGATAGCCAGGCAGATCGGAAATGCCGTTCCCGTGGGCCTGTCCACGGCCATTGCAGCCTCCCTCTATAAGTACCTGCAAGAGGTGGGATGTGGATCATCCTAGTTCAGTTCGGTCTGTAGCGGATTTTGATCGGTGATACTTCTGGGATGGGATCATAGGCGGCGACATTTGGTTGACCGCCTCATCTCACATATGGCGTCTCCGGGGATCCGGAATCTGGCACTCAAACTCCCGTCAACACGTAAGTGGATGATTGAGTCATAGGAAATCGGCGATCCTGGAGGATGGATGGGAAGGAAGCTTCGCGTGGGTGAGGTCCTTCGCTATCCACGCGAGAAAGACGGCGCTCAGGAGGTAATCGGAGAATATAGAAACTTCTACTATGTCACGAATACGCCCGGTCGATCGAGAGTTCTCCTGGAAGCGGGAATCAATGGGATCGCCAGAGTGAAAATCGGAGGAGGGTCTCGACGTCCGGCTGTGTTGATCAGGTCCAGCCCATGGAAGGCCGGGTCGGAAGTGACGCCATGGCACGACGACTTCGATTTGGACAACGGCCATGTCCGCTATTTCGGGGATCATAAAGTAGGGCTGGAGAAACCGGTCGGCGCCACCGCCGGCAACAAAGTGCTCCTTGAAGCGTTCGATTACCACCAGGCGCCTACCGCGGAAGGACGTGTCGGGGCGCCTCCGCTCCTCATATTCCGTTCGGTGTCACGGAACGACGCGGTCAAGGGATATGTCGAGTTCTGCGGCGTCGCCTTGATCGAGCGAGCCGAAAGGGTAGTGCAATGGGCCGGTTCCGATCGGACCACCTTCACGAATTATGTGTACGATCTGGCGCTACTTGATTTGACCCAAGAAGATGACCGGCTGGACTGGGACTGGATCAGCGCCCGCAGAGATCCCACCGTCAGTGACGAAGAGGCATTAAAGCTTGCCCCCAAATCCTGGCGCGAGTGGGTCCGTCAGGGGAATTCGGCATTGCCAAGGCTTCGTAGGCGTGTCGCGAAACACCGTGTGGTCAAGGTTCGTGACCAGAGGCCGGAGCCAGGCGGTCGACTCGCGGCCGACCTTGAGGTCGTCTATCGTCGTTTTGACGGAGACAAGCATGCTTTCGAAGCGCTGGCCTCGGCGGTAACCGCACGCGTGATGCGGGCATCCGGGCATGGTTATCATGAAGGGTGGCTGACCCAAAGATCCGGTGACGGTGGAGCCGACTTCGTCGGTCGTTTGGACTTGGGTTCCGGGCTCGCCGGCACACGGCTGGTGGTCCTCGGACAAGCGAAGTGTGTTCGGCCCGACAGTTTGATCTCGGCTGAGCAGATCGCTCGCGTCGTCGCTCGGTTGCGGCGCGGTTGTATCGGTGTTTTCGTAACCACCGGATCTTTTTCCGAGCATGCCCAGCTGGAGATGGTCGAGGATCAGTATCCGATCGTCCTCATCAACGGGCTGGAACTCGTGAAGATTCTACGAGGGATCGCCAGCGAGGACCACGGCGGAGATTTGTTGTCCTGTATCGATCGCCTGGTTTCCGACAGATCCTCTACGGTCACGAATCGTAGACCCGAAGAAATATTGCTACATTGAAGTACTCGTTGACGGTTTGCGGACTCGTTGTCGGGCTGTTCTACCACCGACCTCGGTGACACGGGATTCCCGCCACGAATGGAGGCGTAAGCGCTCCGCAAGGGCGCCTGGATGCAGCTTCGGTGTCGTCGCTGTAGCTGCTCTTACACCGAGGCATCGGTACGTATGCCGCTGAGGAATGCACGCCAGCCGCTCTTGCTTACCTCGAGTACGGGGCCAGTCGGGTTTTTCGAGTCGCGAATACCTATGTGGCCTGAGGGGAGGACGCCGACCTCGACGCAGTCGCCGGTGTCGCCACTGTAGCTGCTCTTACGCCAACGTGTGGGGCTGGGCGAACGATGCATGTCAGGCAGATTCATAAGTATCACGCTAAAGCCGGTCGGCGGCTGTGGCAATGAGCCGCATCGAGTCGTCCGTGGGGAGGGCGGAGGCGCGTAGGTGGTTGAAGGCTAGGTCGTATCTTCGGACCTCGTCCTCGTGCTCGAGGTAGAGGCCGCCGGTCAGGTTTTCCAGGTAGACGACCTCGGTGACGCCGGGGCCTGCGAACCGGAGTGTGGTGAACGGGCCGTACATCCCGGTCGTCGCGCCGGCGGTGAAGGGGAGGACCTGGATGGTGATGTTCGGGCGGGACGCCATCTCGACGAGGTGGTGAAGCTGGTTGCGGGTCACGTCGGTGCCGCCCACGCGCTGGTGGAGGACCGCCTCGCCCAGGATCGCCCAGAAGGTCACGGGGTCCTCTCGGGAGAGGATTGCTTGGCGTGCGGCTCTGACCTGCACGAACTTCTCGACCTCGTCCCGGTCCTCCCATACCTTGCTCGAGCCCACCACGGCGAGGGCGTACTCCTTGGTCTGCAGCAGGCCGGGTACCAGCTGGTTCTGGAAGGTGCAGATCTCGTGGGAGTCGGTCTCCAGGGTGATGAGGTCCGCGAAGGCGTGGGCGAGGGTGGCGCCGTAGGCGTGCCACCAGCCGCGTTCGCGGGCGCGCTTGGCCAGGGCGATGAGGGCTTTGCGCTGGTCGGGGTCGTCGAAGGCGTAGAGGTCGAGGAGGTCTTGGATGTCGCCCCAGTGGGCGCGGATCATGCCGTTCTCGATGCGGCTGATCTTGGATTGGGGCCAGTGGAGGCGTTCGGCGGCGGCTTCGATGGTGAGGCCGGCTTCTCTTCGGATCTTGTTGAGGGCGCTGCCGAGCCACTTGAGGCGGATGGAGTAGTGCGGCATCGAGTCCTCCCGTGGGGGTTCACGCCGAGGCGGCGATGCGGGTAGGCAACCTTTCGACGCAAAGGGCTTGCGAGTCGTGAAGCCTTCGGTCATTGTGACAGACGCAGTCACTGATCGTGCTTGAACACATTCATTGGGTGACTGCAATGTCCAGGTCTGGGAGTGAGTGACCGAAAAGCCGCGCCCTGTCGGTTGCTCGGCCAGGCCAACGATCGGTACCTGCGAAAGGCTTCACGATGGTGAGAACCGTGAGGGAGGCCGACTGCGTCGGCGCGGGGACGTCGGCCGGGTGGCCGCATGGAAGGCCGCCTGCGGGGATCGCGGGGGAGAGGCCACAGGGGTCGGGCTCGTCCGGCGGTGGTACGGCGGGGCATTTCGGGCCTGCGGCGCAGGGCGCCTCGGCTCGCCACGACGGGGACGCCGGGCACGCCGCGGATGGTGAGGCCGGGGGATCACCGGAGTGGCCGGGGGAGCGGTTATCCGAGTGGATCGTGTGGTACGGGCGGGCCACGCGCAGATGGTGGGCCCTGCCGCCAGAGCGGTACCGGCACACGGGTAGCCTCATCGAAGCGGGCGGTCCAGGAGAACTGGCGGAGCGTATCCGGCAGATCGAGTGGGTCCGTTCGCGGTTCGACCAACGCAGGGACGGGCCGTCGCGTACCGGCTCGGCGGACCGGAGGCCGCGGTCGTACGGCGGGCCGGCCTGGCACGCGGGCCGCGAGGCGGACGGGCGGTGCCGGGCATGAGGGGCGCGCTGTCGCACATGGCGACACGCGTCCGGGGGATGGGGCTCGCCGTCGAGGCCGTCGTCGTCCGGTTCCGCCGGGGGCGGACGCGGGGGCACGGACACGCATCCGGTACGGCAGTGCCGTACCGGCGGGGGGAGCAGGGGCGGGACCCGGTGACGATCAGCCGAACGTTCGCTGCGGCGTACGACCAGGTGAGGGCCGCACGGGAGTTCGTGCGAGAGCAGGTGGGGGATCACCCGCGTGCGTACGACCTCATGCTGGTCACCAGCGAACTCGCGGGCAACGCGGTACTGCACGGCGGGCGGCGCGACGGGACCGCGCAGGAGTTCGTGGTGTCGGTGACCGTCGCCACCGACCGGGTGATCATCGCCGTGCGGGACGGGGGCATGACGGGCATTCCGCACGTGCTGCCATATGACGAGGGCTCGATCGGCGGCCGCGGTCTCGCCCTGGTGGAGATGCTGTCGAAGCGGTGGGGGTTCGAGCGGGACGCGAACGGCACCGTGGTGTGGGCCGAGCTCGACGAGTCCGGCGGCGAGGAGGTGCCCGCCCCGATCATCCCCTGGTGATCCGGCCACGCGTCGTCACACCGTCGACGAGGCCGGTGTGACGCGCCCGGGACTGCTCCTACTCGAGGAACACGAAGGACAGCGCGAGCATCCCGAGGGCCACGAGCAGGGACAACACGGCCCCCAGAATCCGGCGTATCCGAGCGGCCCGCGTCAGCCGCGGCGGCGCCGACGGGTCCGTCTCGTCCGAGGACTCGCCGGTCCGCGCGTCGGCGGCGTCGCCCGCGGGGAGGGCACCGCGCCGCTCGCCCTCGCCGTCCCGGCCTGCCGGCCGTACCTCTCCGACGTGTTCCTCAGCTTCGTCGGGTTCCCGAGGCCCGACCTCCGCCACACCGCCTCCCGGCACGACTTCCCTCGCCTGCCGCCATCCCACGGCCGACAGCACTGTATCCGCTCGTCGCGGTCGGCGGATCGGATTCGGCCGAGCCTCCGGCGGGCCACATCGGCCCAGGTCGCGACGGGTGTCCGACCCGTCCGAGGCGAACCCGCCGGTCCCGGCGCGGTACGGTACGGCGGTACCGGCCACGGGCGCGAACGGCCGGCGGCCGGGCAAGGTCAGCGGACCTTGGCCCCGTACACGTGGTCGACCGTCATCTTCACGAGCACCCTCCGATCGGAGACCATGGCGGCCCGGTACTCCTCCCAGTCCGGGTGCTCCCCGGCGGCCTTGCGGTAGTACTCCACCAGGGCCTCCACCTCCGGGCCGTACGGGTCGGTGCTCGGCCCGATGATCGTCACCGTGCCCTCGGCGGTCGCCCACGACCAGCCGTCCGGGCTGGTGACCTCGAGCGCCGCGCGGGGGTCGCGGCGCAGGTTCTTCGTCTTGACCCGGTCCTCGGTCGTCGAGATGTAGATGACGTTCGCCTCGCGGTCGTAGTACGGCGTCACGGGCGAGAGCTGCGGACGGCCATCCGGCTTGATCGTCGCGAGCACGCCGAGCCTGCTCTGCGCGAGCAGATCGCGGAGATCGTAGGACGCGTCACTCATGTCCGGAGCAACAGCGAGATCGCGCCGGCTTGTTCCAGGGGCCGCGCGACGGCACGCGGAATGTCGGTGGCGCCTGGCATCGTCGTGGGCATGACCGAGGACGAGCCGTCGGCCTGCCGGTCGTACCGGGCCATACGCGGACATGGTGTCGGCTGGAAGGAAGCGGGAGCCGGCCACCCGCCGCCCGCCACCGGGGCGGCCAGGCGGGTGACCGGCCGTGTCGCCGCGGGCCGTACGGCTGTCGCCCGGGCGGGTCAGTCGAGGCAGAACTCGTTGCCCTCGGGGTCGGCCATGACGATGTGGCCCATATCGAGCGGAGGCCGCGGGTCGTGGCGGTGGAGGCGCTTGGCGCCGAGGGCGACGAGGCGGTCGCACTCGGCCTCGAGGGCGGCCATGCGTTCCTCGCCCCGCAGGCCGGGGGCGACGCGAACGTCCAGGTGGACACGGTTCTTCACCGTCTTGCCCTCGGGCACCCGCTGGAAGAACAGGCGCGGGCCGCGGCCCTCCGGGTCCTCGATCGCCGAGCGGGAGTTGCGCTGTTCCTCGGGTACGCCGATGCGGGCGAGGAACTCATCCCAGGCGGCGAGCGGGTCGGCGCCCTCGGGGAGGTCGACCCCGGGCGGGGCCGGGTGCACGTAGCCGAGCACCTCGCGCCAGAAGATCGACAGGGCGCGCGGGTCGTGGCAGTCGAAGGTGATCTGGATCCGGCGGCTCATCGGTTCGCTCCCGTGATGGCGGCGTTCGTGTGCAGGTAGAGGTCGCGCAGCAGGCACACCTCGGAGAGGTGGTGGATCAGCTCGCGGTGGATGTGCAGCACCAGGTCGGCCATGGTCAGCTCGGGGAACGGCTCCTTCGGGCCGACCTTGGCCCGCAGCTCGTCGTCACCGAGGCCGCGTACTCCGGCCAGCCAGGCCTCGACCTCGGCGTCGAGCTGCTCGAGCGCGGCCGCGGCGGTGCCCGCGTACTCCCACGTCTCGTACGACGCCGGCGGCGCGCCGAAGTGGGCGGCGTTGCGCACGGCGAGCACGCCGACGATGACGTGGCCGAGCCGCCAGGCGATCGTGGTGAACGGCGGCGGGTCGGGCTGCGGGAAGGCGTAGTCGATGGTGAAGTCGCCGGCGCCCGCCTGCACGGGGGCGGTCGAGGTGCCGCGCGGCCGTACGCTCCAGGCGTCCGGCACCGGTGACCAGAGGTACTCGTCGTCGGTGAGGCCCGCGAGCCGGTCCCGGACCTGGTGGTTCCAGTGCCACTCCCACTGGTCGCACAGGATGCGGTTCCAGCCGCGTTCGGTTGCGTCCATGCGGCCACTCTTCCCCGTGAAGCGGACAGGATCGGTCCGCTATGGTCGGCGACATGGACGGCACGGCACCGGTGGGCGACGAGCGGGGCACGACCGAGCGGGTGCTCGCCCTGCTCGGGCTGCTCCAGCAGCGGCAGGTGTGGAGCGGCCCGGAGCTCGCCGAGCGGCTGGGGGTCACGCCGCGCACGGTACGGCGGGACGTGGAACGGCTGCGCGCGCTCGGCTACCCGGTGCACGCCGAGCGGCGTCGGCGGCGGCTACCGGCTCGGCCGCGGCCAGGACCTGCCGCCGCTGCTGCTCGACGACGAGGAGGCGATCGCCACGGCGGTCTCGCTGCTCGCGGGCGCGGGCGGCGCGGTCGCGGGTGCCGGGGAGGCCGCGCTGCGCGCGCTGACCAAGCTCGACCGGGTGCTGCCCACCCGGCTGCGGCACGAGGTGCGCGCGCTCGCCGCGTCGGTGGAGTCGTTCGGCGGCGGGGGCCGCACCCCGGTGGACGCCGAGACGCTGATGACGCTGGCCCGGGCGTGCCGGGACGAGGTGGAGGTCGAGTTCGCCTATCCGTCCGGGGGCGAGGTGCGCCGCCGGCGGGTCGAGCCGTACCGGCTGGTCACCTCCGACCGGCGCTGGTACCTGTTCGCCTACGACCTCGACCGCGCCGACTGGCGCAGCTTCCGCGTCGATCGCATGTCGGATGTGTCGCCACGAACCTGGCGATTCCGGCCGCGCCCGGCGCCGGACGCCGCGGCCTACGTGCAGGAGGGCGTGACGAGCCGGGTCTACCCGCACCAGGCGCGGTTCCTCGTGCACGCGCCCGCCGAGACGGTGCGCGCGCAGATCCCGCCGTCGGCCGCCGTGGTACGGCCGGGCGGGCCCGGCCGCTGCGAGGTCCAGGCCGGTGCCGCCGACCTCGACCTCCTGCTCCTGCACACGGCCCGGCTCGGGCACGACTTCGAGGTGCTCGACCCGCCCGAGCTCGCCGAACGCTGCCACGCGCTCGCCCGGCGGCTGCTCGCGGCCGCCGGCACGCGGGCGCCGGAGCCCGCGGCACGGGCCTCCGCATCCGGATGAACCCGGCGCGGCGTCACGTCGGCAGGGCCGGATGCTCGTAGGTGAGCGCCTTTCACCCGGCGTAGATCGGGGTGGTGCCGACCGTATGCACGCCGCCCAGCGCGCCGATTTTCTCGCTCAGGTACGCGTACAGGTCCGCGGTGGTACGGCACGGCACCGAGACGGCCGGGTTCGCCCCTGCCCGCGATGGCCGCCGCGCACCGCAACTCGCGGTGGGGCGTCAATCGCCCGGCCGGTCTCGGCGGGGGCGCGCGGGGAGACGGTGAGACGGCACATCGCCTCGGCCCGGTGGCCGAGCGGCGCGTGGTCGTACGCCACGTTGAAGAAGAGCACGCCGGTAGGCGCGCAGCCGTTCCAGCCGGCGCCGCACCACCGGCGGGAACGGAAAACAGGACGCCAGGGGTCGGCTGCAGGGTGGCCGCAAGGAATTCCCAGCCGTTCCACGGCCGATTTCGGGAAGGTGGCGGCCCGGGGTGTGCCATGTCGTGTCAGGCGAACGTCACGCCGCTGGACACGACGAGGTCAGGCACGAAAGCCGGCGGTACGCCCCGTGTTTTCGCAGACGGCGATCCTCCGGTTCGGGCGGCGTATCCCGCCAGGCCGCCGGTGGCCCTCGGCCCTGCCGTACCGTGCCGGGCGGCCCTTTGGACTCGCCGTTAACCTGCGGCGATGGGTATGACGCGTGGGTCCGTGGGTGACGGTGCCGCGCCGAGGCGTATCACGGAGGGCCGTCGATCGGGGTGGTGGTAGAAACCGAAAGGCCATCGGCACGGCATATCACAGGGGTCGCGAAATGACAACTCAATTATTCGATGGCCCAAAAATTGGGTTTAGCCGGAAAGGTCAGGCGATCTAGGCTTTCCGATATGAACATGTCGGAGCTGCTCACGCATTTCCGCACGCACGGCACGCCGCTGACGCTTTCGCGCCGCGGCGAACTGGCGTGGGACGACGCGGAACTCCACCGGGAGGCCTGGGAGGCCGACCCGGAGGGCTACGCCCTGCTCGCGCTCGTCCCCGGCGTGCGGCAGTGGCAGCGCGCCCGGGTGTTGCTGCGCATCCTCGCCTCCTCCCAGGCGCACCTCGCCGACCCCGCCCGCGCCGTGCTCGCCAAGGTGACCCGGGCGCTGCTGTTCGGCCTTGCCCCGGACCAGGCCGTCACGGCGCTGCTCGCGGTGCGCCGCCTGCGGGCGAACCACAAGCACACCACCCGGGCGATGGTCGCGTTCGCGCTCGAGCACCCGGACGGCGACGCGCTCGTCGCGGCCCGGCGCCCCGCCCTCGTCGACTGCCTCGAGCACGCGCTCGGCAAGTCGACGGCCCGCGCCTGCGCCCGGCTGATCGCCGAGGGCGACGTCGGCTCGCCGTACCTGCGGAGCCGCCTGCTGCGGTTCACCCGGGACCCGGAGACCGCGCTGCGACGGGTCCGCGCCCTGTACGGCCCGGGCGTGCACAACGCGCCGGTGCCGCAGGAGCCGCCGGTCCCGATCGACCCGCCGCGCGAGGACCCGGAGATCGTGACGGTGACCAACCGCGGCGACATCGCCGCGACGCTCGTCCACCTCTACCGGGGCGGCCCGGAGTCCGAGCTGCGCCCGGCGCTCGCCCGGTACGTCGCCGAGGCGACGCGCGACCTGCCGCGCCTGGCCGCGCACGTCGCCCTCGTGCTCGACACCTCGGCGTCGATGCGCGGGTACGGCGAGCGGGAGTGGGCGATCATGTCGCAGGCCGAGGCGCTGCGCCTGGTGCTCGCGGAGGTGTGCGAGCGGCTCACCGTGATCGAGGCCGGCGGGCGGCCGGACGCCCCCGCGGGCGCCACCGACCTCGCCACCGGCCTGCTCGACGCGCTCGCCGCCGGGCCGGACCTGGTGGCGATCGTCACCGACGGGTACGAGAACACGCTGCCGGGCGACCTCGCCCGGGTGGCGGCGAGCCTGCCGGGCGCCGGCGTGACCACGCCGGTGGTGCTGTGCCAGGCGACCTTCGCCCGCAGCGACGACCTGACCTTCCGTACCCCGGCCCCCGACCTGCCCCGCGCGCGGTTCTGGCACCAGGACGACTTCGCCGAGCTGCTGCCGTGGCTGCTGTGCCACTGCGCCCCCGGCCGGGCCTGGATCCGGCAGACCGTGCTCGACCGGCTGTCCCGCCGCGTGGCGGCGGCACTGGAAGGAGGACGTGCATGACCGAGCTCGCGACGCTGATGCCCGCGCCGGTCGACCTCACGGGCTACCGTCTCGGCCCGCCCCAGCAGGCCGGCGCGCTCACCGTGGTGCCGGTGTGGGGGCCCGAGCACGCCGGTCTGGTGCCGCCGCGCGGCGGGCTCAAGCTCCGGCGGGTCGTCTACTACGGCGACCTCGAGCTGCACAACGGCGCGCCCGAGGGCGTGGCGATCGTGCCGCTGCACATCGGCTACATCCAGCACGGCGCGCAGAACCACGCGCTCTGCTCGGCCGCGCTGATCGCCGCCGGGCAGACCCGCCGGTTCGAGAACGCCTGCTGCGTGCAGGCCGGGCAGGGCGGCTACCTGCAGGGCCGCGACCAGTGGTTCTTCGTGCTGCCGCTCGAGCTGCGCGCCGAGGCGCTGCGGCTGCGCGGCACCCTGGGCTTCGCCAAGCTGTGGGACGCCATCGCCAAGCTGAACGAGGCGTACGGCCTGCCGAAGCGCGGCCACCTGGAGCAGATCCTCACCCGCAAGCGGCCGATCCTGACCCAGTGGCAGAGCCGGCTGGAGCCGCTGCCGGGCCAGGTCGGGGCGCTGTTCTTCGTCGGCGAGCGGTTCGCCGGGATGGAGATCACGCCCAGCCCGCGGTACTTCGCCGACATGTGGATGCCGCTGGTCTGCTTCGCGTACGGCGTGGCCGCCTGGCAGGCCGAGCCCGAGCCACGGCCGGCCGAGCCGTACCGGGCCGGGAGCCTGGCCGAGCTGCGCGCGGAGCTGGAGCGCGACCGGGCGGCCCGGATGGAGCGGGTGGCGTCCTGGCTCGCCGAGCCCGCGGCCGGCGGGGAGTGGACGGTCGAGGAGGAGGAGCGCTACCTCGACCTGCGGCTGTCCACCGTGACCGGGAACGGGATCGCCGGGCAGGTGGTCACCCGCGACGGGCGGCCGGTGTACGCGTCGCTGTTCTCCACCCGCTGGGAGCGGTGAGCCGGGAAAACGCGTTGCGCCGGGGCGGCGGTCTCGGGTTGGATGATCACTGCGGGAACTGCGCCGGGCATGGCGGTCCCACTCCACTCATTCCAGGTGAGTTCGTTAGGAGACGTGGTCTCCTCTTTCGTTGTGCGGAGGCTCGTCACCGGAGTCCGCCAGGGCGCCGGCCGCCCGTCCCGCACCCGAGCGGTCCCTCACGCGACGAGGGCCGGACGCGGCCCGGAAGGATCACCGGGCCACCCGGCTCACGCCTCCCGCTCCCGCATGCCGCGGCATCGCCCCCACGTCCCGGCCTGCGGCCGTTCGTCGCCGGGAGCGGTGAGCCGGGGAGGGCACGGAAAACGCGTCGCGGCAGGGTGGCGGCCCGGGTTGAAATGATCAGCACGCGGGAACTGCGCCGGGCATGGCGGTCACGCTCCCTCATTCCAGATGAGTGACGGCGATGCCGAGCCACGGACTCGGTTTCGATGGAGACCCGTCAGCGCGCCGGCCGCCCGTCCCGCACCCGGCCGCCGGTCTCGTGGCCGAAGGTGGCCCGAAGGGTCACCGGGCCACCCCGGCTCACGCCTCCTGCTCCAGCAGGTCGCGGTACCGCTCGTACTCGGAGTCGGCGGGGTCGAGCAGCTCGGCCTGCACCATCGCCTTGCCGAGTTCCTTTTTCAGGTCCTCGTCGTCGCATTCGAGGCTGCTCTGGATGATTTCCGCCACGATCGTGGTCGTCCCGGCCTCGAATATGGCGCCGGAGTCCTTCTGGTAGAACCACGCCTCGTAGACCACGACGTCGTCGTCGACCACGTCCCAGAGTTCCACGAAGTTCAGGACGCTTTCGCCGTCCTCGCCCGGAGCGAGCAGCTCTTCGGCGCTCAGATCCGAGCCGTCGTAGGCGTTCCCGCAGGCCCGGAGCTGCTCGGCCTGGTGAGGGCTGAGCTGGTCCGCGGAAGTGACCTCACGTTTGTTCGTGAACTCGAGCATGGCGGCACATTAACAGCCTTTCCGCGGCCGTTGAAACGATTGTGGAACAGGCCGTGGGACCACTTGGTGAAGGAGTGGCGGGCCGTACCGTTTGAGCCGTTCACGCCCCCTTACCGGGTACGGCGAGCCGACCTGAAGGAAACCGTAAGGGGTGCGCGGCAGGCTCGTGGTCATCGGGAGCGGCGGCACCGGGCCGCCGCCGAGGGCCACCGGGAGCCGGTCATGCGCAAGCTCATCGAGTCCACCTTCGTCTCGCTCGACGGCGTCATCGACGACACCACCCCGTCCACCGCGTCCCGCGCGGAACCGCAGCACTGGGGCCACCCGTACTGGGACGAGCAGCACGCCGCCTACTCGGCCCGGCTCATGGCGGAGGCGGACGCCCTGCTGCTCGGCCGGGTGACGTTCGAGGCGTTCGCCCGGTCCTGGGGATCGATGGACACGCCCGAGGCGAAGCCGATGAACGAGATGCCCAAGTACGTCGCCTCGCGCACCCTCACCGAGATCACCACGTGGAACGGCACCCTCATCAAGGGCGACGTCGCCGAGGAGGTCGCCAAACTGAAGGAGCAGCCGGGCAGGCACATCCTCAAGTGGGGCACCGGCGAGCTCGACACCACCCTGGTACGGCACGGCCTGGTCGACGAGTTCCACTTCTGGTACTTCCCGGTGATCGTGGGCGCGGGCAAGCACCTGTTCGAGGGTGTCGGCTTCGACACGACCCACCTGCGGCTCGCCGACGTGGAGCGCTTCGACTCCGGGATCGTCGTGCACATCTACGTGCCCAAGTGAGATCGCCGCCGGTACGGCAGGGCGGCCGGTCGCCGGAGCACGCGAGCCGGACGGGGAGCGTCAGCCGGACGCCGCCGGGCCGGGCGCGTCGAGCAGGGCACGTGCCTGCTCGGGGGAGAGCCGGGCGCCCTGGGCGAACAGCTCCGGAAAGCCCGGCACCGCGGCCTCGGCGGCGGTGATCCGGGCGAGGTCGTCCCGGTCGCGGGGCGCGAGGCGCTGCCCGGCCGCCCTCCGGGCCGCGTCGGCCGCGCCGAGGAGCAGCGCGGCGAGCCGAGGCCGCCCCTCCGCCACGAGCGCGCCCGCCATGCCGACCAGCGCCCACGCCATCTCCGGCGCCGACCCCAGCTCGCGGGCCACCTCGAACCCCTCACGGAAACGGTCGAGCGCGCCCGCCGCGTCGCCCCGGTCCACGGCGAGCAGCCCCAGCTCGGCGAGGACCATCGCCAGGTACGGCGGCGGCCCGTCCCCGCCCCGCCGCCGGGCGGCCGCGAGCAGCCCGCGCAGGTGCTCCTCGTCCACGTCCCCGGCCCGGCGCGCGGCGACCGCGAGGGCGAGGCGGGCGAGCACCTCCTCCGCGCGCAGCCCCTGCCGGGCGGCGAGCCGCCGCGCCCGTTCGCCGTACTCCCGGGCGCCCGGCACGTCCCACGCCTGCGCGGACAGCCAGGCGAGCCAGCCCAGTCGCCCGGCCACGTCCGGCCACAGGCCCAGCTCCTCGGCGAGCCGCAGCCCGTCCCGGCAGAGCCGTACCGCCTCGGCGTGGTCGCCGGTCAGGTCGGCGAGGCCGATCAGCCAGTCGGTGCCCCGCAGCACGCCCCACGCGTCGCCGAGCGCGTCGAACAGCTCGGCGCTTCGCCGGGCGTCGCGCTCGAGCGCGGCGAGGTCGTGCCGCAGGTGTGCGAGCATCGCCCGGGTGCTCAGCGCGGCCGCCTCGCCCCACCGGTCACCGGCGGCGCGGAACGCGGCGAGGGCCTGTTCCAGCAGGTCGGCGGCGGCCGTCCCGTCCCCGAGGCCGGCGAGCGCCATGGCGAGGAACCACTCGGCCCGCGCCCGCTCGGCCGGTCCGGCGACCTTCCGGTACGCCTCCAGCGCCTCGGCCGCCCGCTCCGGCCCGGCCTCCCCCTGCCAGATCGCGAGCCCGGTGCGCCAGACCTCGGCCGCCGCCCGCAGCCCGTCCGGCGCCTCGCCGCCGACCGCGAGCGCGGCCTCCAGGGCGCGGCGGGCCTCGCCCACCCGGCCGCGCAGGAACCGGTACCAGGTGAGCGCGAGCGCGAGGCGCAGCGCCGGCTCGGCCGCGCCGTACCGGCGGAAGGTTTCCAGCGCGGCCCGCAGGTTCGCCGCCTCGGCGTCGAGCCGCCGCAGCCACTCGCCCTGACCGGGGCCGCGCAGCAGCGGGTCGGCCCGCACGGCGAGCGCGAGACAGTGCTCGGCGTGGCGGCGCCGTACCGCGGCCTCCTCGCCGCTCTCCCGGAGCCGGTCGAGGCAGTACGCGGCCACCGACTCCAGCAGCCGGAACCGCGGCCCGTCGCCGCGCACCACGAGCGACCGGTCGACCAGCCCGGCGAGCAGGTCGAGCACCTCGGCCCGGTCCACCCCGTCCCCGGCGCACACCGCCTCGGCCGCCTCCAGCGTGCAGCCGCCGGCGGGTACGGCGAGCCGCCGCAGCACCGCCCGCTCGGCGTCGGTGAGCAGCCGCCAGCTCCAGTCGATCACCGCGGCGAGGGTGCGCTGCCGGGCGGGCGCGTCCCGCGGCCCCTGGCCGAGCAGGCCGAACCGGTCCCGCGGCACCTGCAGCCGGGCGGCGAGCTCGGCCACCCCGAGGACCGGAACCCGGGTGGCGGCGAGCTCCAGCGCGAGCGGGATGCCGTCGAGCCTGCGGCACACCTCCGCGACCGCGCCGATCTCGGCCTTCCCGTCGAGGCCCGCCCGCGCCGCGAACAGCCGTACGGCGGGGCAGGCGGCGAGCCGCTCGGGGTCGTCGGTGTCCGGGATCTCCAGTGGCGGCACCTCCAGGCGGGCCTCGCCGCGCAGCCGCAGCGGCTCCCGGCCGGTGGCGAGCACGCGCAGGCCGGGCGCGGCGGCGAGCAGCGCCGCGACGAGGCCGGCCACCGGCTCGACCACGTGCTCGCAGTTGTCGAGCACGAGCAGGGTGCGCCGCTCCCGCAGCACGTCGGCGAGCCGGTCGGCGGGCGGGCGCGCCTCGCCGGGTGTGTCCGGTACGGCGAGCGCGGCGAGGACCGGCTCGGCGGCGTCCCCGGACCCGTCCCAGACGGCCAGGTCGACGAGCCACACGCCGTCCGGGAAGGCGTCGACGAGGGTCCGGGCGGCGGCCACGGCGACGCTCGTCTTGCCGACCCCGCCCGGGCCGGTGAGCGTGACGAGCCGCCCGGCGCCGAGCAGCTCGCGTACCCGCGCGACCGTGTGCGTGCGGCCGATCAGCTCGGTCACCGGGGCGGGGAGGTTGGTGGCGGGCCGTGCGGCGCGCGCGGCCGGTGCCGGCGGGTCCTCGGCCGGGTCGCCGGTAAGGATCGCCTGGTGCAGCGCGGTCAGTTCCGGTCCCGGGTCGAGGCCGAGCTCGTCGGCGAGCAGCCGCCGCAGCTCCGCGAAGCGCTCGAGCGCCTCGGCGGTGCGGCCCGACCGGTGCAGGGCGCGCAGGTGGGCCGCGCGCAGCCGCTCCCGGAACGGGTGCCGGGCCACGAGCTCGCCCAGCTCGGCGACGAGCTCGCGGTGCTCGCCGAGCGCGAGCCGTACCTCGGCGTGGGCCTCGACGGCGGCGAGCCGCCGCTCCTCCCAGTGGTGGGCGGCCCGGCGGACGAACTCCTCGTCGGCGAGGTCGGCGAGGAACGGCCCGCGCCACAGCCTCAGCGCCTCGGCGAGCAGGGCCGCGCGTTCCCGCAGGCCGGGGGCGGTCCGGGCGCGTTCCACGAGGGCGGTGAACCGTGCCGCGTCGACCGCGCCCGGCGCGGCCCGCAGCGCGTACCCGGGCGGCCGGGAGACGACGAGGTCGCGTCCGCCCGGCTCGGCCGCGGCGAGCGCCCGCCGCAGCTGGGAGATCCGCACGTGCACGGCCGCGGCCGGGTCCGCGGGCGCCTCGTCGCCCCACAGGTCCTCGGCCAGCCGGTCCCGCGAGACCACGCGCCCCTCGTGGAGGAGCGGATCGGCGAGGAGCGCCCGCACCTTCCGCCCCGGGATCGCCACCGGCTCGCCGTCGTCGGTCCACACGGCGAGCGGGCCCAGCACGCCGAATCGCACCACCCCACGCTACGCAAACCACCGCGAAGGCGCCCCGCGATTTCGCCCGGTACGGCGTGCGGCCGGGGCGGTCAGGCCGCGAGGGCCTCGTGCCACCTGGCGGTGTCGGTGTACTGGTGCAGCGCGACGATCCGGTCGTCCCGCAGGCGCAGCACGTGGGCGAACTCGGCCTCGTACGGCCGGCCGGTGGCGAGCGCGGTGCCGCGGTAGCGGCCGGTGACGACGAACGTGCCGTCCGGGCCCGCGACGCAGGACTCGGCGTACGGCGCGGTGCGGTAGTGCCGGGCGATCACGCCCCACACGTTGACGAGCATGTCCTCCGGGCCGCGGTGCACGCCGCCCACGCCGTACGGCATGCCGGGGGCGACGCGGCCCTCGAACTCGGGGTGGAGCAGCCGGACGAGCGCGTCCACGTCCGCCTCCTGCAGGGCGCGGTAGAACGCGGTGATCACGGGATGCATCGGCTTCCCCTTTTTGGTGGCATCGTTCTAGAATGACGCCACTAATACCATGAAGGGCGGACCGTGGGAAGACCGGCGAGATTCGACGAGGAGCAGATCCTCGACGCGGCGCTGCGCGCGGTGGGGGAGGACGGGCCGGCGAAGGCCACGATCGCGGCGGTCGCGAAACGGCTGGGCGCGCCGGTCGGGTCGATCTACCACCGGTTCGCCTCGCGTGACCTGCTCCTCGCCACGCTCTGGCTGCGCACGGTCCGGCGCTTCCAGGAGGGCTTCCTCGCCGCGCTCGCCGCGGGAGATCTGGAGGGTGCCGCGGTGCACACGCCCCGCTGGTGCCGGGAGCACCCGGCCGAGGCCCGGGTGCTGCTGCTCCACCGCGCCACCGACCTCGTCGCCCGCTGGCCGGACGACCTCGGCGCGGAGCTCACCGCGCTCAACTCCCGGGTGGCCGCCGCCCTGCGCGCCCACGCGGCCACCGGCGAGGCCCGGGAACGGCTCGCCTTCGCCCTGATCGACGTCCCCTATGGCGCGGTCCGCCGCCACCTCGCCAGGGGCGAGCCACCGCCGCCGATCGTCGACGAGCTGGTCATCGAGGCGTGCCGTGCCGTACTCGGCCGCCCGGGCCGGTGATCGGCAGCGGGTACGGCCGGCCGCGTCAGCTCCGCGGCGCCTTCTGGACGATCATGACCTCGTTGCCGTCCGGATCGGTCGCCTTGATGTAGGTGCCCCAGGGCTCCGCGACCGGGTCGGTGACCTTCACCCCGGCCTCGCGGAGCTGCCGCACCGTGGCGTGGACGTCGTCGCAGGCGAAGGTGAGGTAGGCGCCCTCGCCCGGCCGCTTGCCGAAGTCGGCGGCGGAGGACAGCACGATCGCGGTCTGTGCGCCGGGAGGCACCACCTCCAGCCAGCGTGCGCCGGGCCACATCTCCTCGTCCCGCACCACCTCGAAGCCGAGCTTGTCCACGTAGAACTCGCGGGACCGCTCCTGGTCGGCCACGTACATGACGGCCACGTTCACATGGGTGATCACGATGTCCCCCTGGTCCGCCGTACCGGATCGCCGTTCGAACATCTCTGCGAAAAGCGGCTTACATGGTCCCTACCCCGGTACGGCAGGCGGAGGCAAGCGAATTCGGGATTCGGGCGTGCGGTGCCTCAGGCCGGGCAGGACCTCGCGGCGTCGCGCTCGGCGGTTCGAGGGGGCGTGGGGCCGGCCACCGCGAGGGTGAGGACGCCGGCGCTACGACACCCGCTCCGCGATCACGATGTCGTTGCCGTCCGGGTCGGTCGTCTTGGCGGCCTTGATGGAGGCGCCGGTCCGGCCCCACGGCACCTCGAGCGGGTCGGTGATCTTCACTCCGGCCTCGCGGAGCCGCCGCACCGTGGCGTGGATGTCGTCGCAGGCGAAGGCGAGCTCGGCGCCCTCGCCCGGCTCCCTGCCGAACTCGGCGGCGGAGGCCAGCACGATCGAGGTCTGCCCCGCCGGGCGGGACCACCTCCAGCCAGCGGTCGCCGGGCCCGATCTCCTCGTCCCGCACCACCCGGAAGCCGAGCCTGTCCACATAGAACGCGCGGGACGCGTCCTGGTCGGCCACGTACATGACC
>Ga0207866_1000721_pt1 | contig 42191 bp, 32 predicted proteins | sample HigsolmetaAR203D_FD_184835 | JGI IMG/M metagenome (GOLD analysis project Ga0207866, IMG submission 184835) | Ionic liquid and high solid enriched microbial communities from the Joint BioEnergy Institute, USA - AR20-3-D (SPAdes) (version 2) ...
GGTACAGACGGCGCCGTCCGCATCTGGGACGCGGCCACCGGCACACCCCTGCACACCCTCACCGGCCACACCTCCTGGGTCCGTTCGGTCGCCTGGCACCCCGACGGCACCCGCCTGGCCACCGCAGGCGACGACCGCACCGTCCGCATCTGGGACGCGGCCACCGGCACACCCCTGCACACCCTCACCGGCCACAGCGACATCGTCCGTTCGGTCGCCTGGCACCCCGACGGCACCCGCCTGGCCACCGCAGGCGACGACCGCACCGCCCGCATCTTGGACGCGACCACCGGCACACCCCTGCACACCCTCACCGGCCACACCTCCTGGGTCCACTCGGTCGCCTGGCACCCCAACGGCACCCACCTAGCCACTGCAAGCGCCGACGGCGCGATAGGAATCTGGGATACGCGTGACTACACCTGCCTAGGGCGGATCCTTCCGCTTCCGCAGGGTGCAGCGGTGTTCAGTGCGGACGGCCTGACCTACAAGTTCGAGGGTGACCCGGCCGGGCGTTTCTGGTGGGCGATCAATCTCTGTGTCTTCGCGCCGGGTGAGCTCGACCCCTACATCCCGGAGCTGCGGCGGGTTCCCTTCGATACACCGCTCAGCGAGATGTCCCGTGCCCGCCAGGAGGATTGATCGGCATGACGACGAAGGAGCATGACGAGCGGTCCGGCCGGAGCGGTACGGCGGAGGCGGCCGGGCGGTGGCCGGATGCATCGCCCGTCTCGCCGCCGGATCACGCTCCAGCTGCGCCGGCCACCGGGCCGGATGGTTCCGCCGCCGGGGCCGCCCCGCGGCCAACGGACGACGGATCACAGCCGCGGACGCCTGCTCGTTGGCGTCTGTGGGGCGGGAAGGTCGGGGGCGATCTCAAGGCGCGGCCGTTTCCGTTGCTGACGCCTGAGGAGTGGCGGCGGCCGCGTGAGGCGTTGCGGCGGATGTACCTGGACGCGGAGCGGCGGGCGATCGAGGCCTACGACTGGTACATGCGGGACCGGGTGCGGAAGCGGGCGGCCAGCCGGGCGTTGCGGGTGGCGGCGATCGTGCTCGGGGCGGCGGGCGGGTTGCAGCCGTTGGTCAATCTGGCCGGGTCGGGGCCAGGGCTGGGGTGGGGGTACGTGTTGCTCGCCTCGGCCGGGGTGTGCCTGGCGATCGATCATTTCCTTGGGCTGTCCTCGCGGTGGATGCGGGACATGATCACGGCTCAGCGGATCCACCAGCGGCTGCAGCGGTTCCAGCTCGATTGGGCGGCGTTGGAGGCGGTCGAGGCGGGTTCGGGGGGCGACGAGGACGCGCAGGTCGCCCATCTGCAGGAGTATCTCGATCTGTTGCGGGGGTTCAGCGAGGACATCTCCACGATCCTGATCGAGGAGACCTCGGAGTGGATCAACGAGTTCCAGAGCGGGCTGGTGCTGCTTCAGCAGACTCGGTCCGGCCAGAACTAGCGCCACGGCCGGCACAGGTGTGTGGCGCCGGCCTTCGGCTTCCGGACCACACGCCGCAGGGCGTAGGCGCATGGGATCCAGGTACCGGTCAGCGGCGGCCGACCGGTCATCGAGGTCACCAGCCGTGGGCGAGCACGCGCGCATGCCCCTGCGGCCGCGAAGGCGCGTGGTCGTCTGGCGAGGGTGGGATCCGGCGAAAGAGGAAGCCGACCGCCACCATACGAGTCGAGACGGGCCACTCCCCTGCCGCTTCAAGCCGGGAGCGCCAGCGACCTCGCCCGCACCGGGCGATCGCTGTGCGAGAACGTCGTCCCGGCCGCCGGTACGAGGCGCTAAAGCCTTCGTGAGCACTGAGCGGCGGTCACGACCGTGGAGGCGTACGGAACGGGACCAGGGCATCGTGATCGTGGAAGTGGCGAGATCAGGCGGGGACCCGGGCGGTCAGCAGCGGGTGAGGGCTGAGGCCGAGCAGGGACGGTTCGGACTCGATGGCGCGGGCGGCGGGGTCGTCCCAGCGCTCGGTGAGCGGGTACAGCCGGCCGGCCATGCCCTCCACGCCGACGAGCTCGACGACGTCGAGGCCGGCGTCGTGGCATTCGGCGCGCAGTTCGTCCGGGTGGTGGAAGTAGGCGGTGGTGAACCAGCTCGGGTGGTTGCCGGGGTTGTGGTGCCAGCCGGTGCGCAGGTCGGTTTCGACGATCTCGCGGAAGCCGGGCTCGAGGAGGAAGCCCTGGGCGAGGCCGTCGAAGAGGGACGCGAAGCGGTTGATCGCCGCGACGAAGGCGAGGCCGCCGGGCCGTACGGCACGGCGTGCCTCGCGCAGGGCGGTGAGGCGGTCCTCGCGTTCGGTGAGGTGGTAGAGCGGGCCGAGGAGCAGTGCCGCGTCGAAGGCGTCGTCGGCGACCGGGAGTTCGCGGGCGTCGCCGAGCCGCGCGGTGACGGCGAGCCCGTCCTCGGCGAGCCGGGCGGCCGCCACGTGCTCGGGTACGACGTCGAGCAGCTCGCCCCGGTTTCCGTCGGCGGCGAGCCAGGCGGCGTGCGCGCCGGTGCCGCCGCCGATGTCGAACAGGTTCGCGGGCGGCCGGGGCAGGTGGCGGCGCAGGATCTCCTGGGTGCGGGTCGGCTCCAGCCTGCCGGGGCCGGTGGTGATGCGGTCCGTCTCGCCGAGCAGGCGGTAGTAGGCGAGGTCTCCTCCGGTAAGTCCCTCACCTCCTCGACGCTAGAGGAGGGGCGAGCCGACCCGCACCTGGATTTCCGGCCGGTACCGCGCTCCACCCGGCCGGACGGCGACCGGCTCGCCCCTCCGGGGTGTCAGCGCACCGCTTCGACGCGGGCCGGGACGTGCTTGTGCCACGGGGTGCCCGCGTACCGGTCGCGGTCCTCGGCGCGGGTGAGCTCGTTCGGCGGGGCGCCGGTGAGGACGAGGTCGCCGGAGGCGTCCGGGTAGTGCAGGCCGAGGCCGTTCGGGAGGGTGATGTGGCCCGGCCGGACGGTGTCGGTGAGCTCGGCGACGGCGTGGACGGAGCCGCGGCGGGTGGTGACGCGGACGGTGTCGCCGGTGGCGATGCCGAGGTCGGCCGCGTCCTTGGGGTTGATGCGCAGGACGCCGGAGGCGTCGCGGCGGCGCCAGGCGGGGTCACGGATGATCGTGTTGGCGGTGAAGGCGCGACGTTCCCCGGCCGACAGCACGAAGGGGTACGCCGGGTCGGCGGGCGGGCCGTCCCCGAGGGCGGCGATCTCGGCGAGCAGCTCGGGGATGGCGAGGTGGATGCGGCCGTCGGAGGTGCCGACGCGCCGCAGGCCGTCGCCGGGCGCGTCGACCGCGTACACCACGCCGTTGGGGCTGTCCAGGATCGCGTCGAAGAGGTTCTCGCCCAGTTCGAGGCCCTCGCCGGGGATGCCGGCGCGCCGTACCGCATCAGGATGCTTGGCGGCGACCCTGTGGGCGAGGGCCCAGAGCGAGGCCGCGGCGGCGGCGCCGTGCGGCAGGGTGGGGCCGAGGGTGCGGTAGAGGACGACCGGGGCGATCCGGGCGAGGGCCTGGTCGGCGGTGACGGCCTGGAAGAACGCCTGGGCGAAGGCGGCCCGGCCCTGGGCCGCCGCCTCACGCAGCGGCGTCAGGTCGGGCACGGCGCCGATCGCCTCGCAGAGGCGGGCGTAGATCTCGGGCTCGGGCAGCAGGTCGGAGCCGGGCGGCGGGTCGAGCACGGGGCGGCGCAGGTGGAAGTGGTTCGCCGGGGTCTCCAGGTTGAAGAACGTGGCCTCCCACTTCTCGAACTGGCTGGGTGCGGGCAGCACGTAGTCGGCGAGCCGGGCGGTCTCGGTCATCGCGACGTCGATGACCACGAGCAGGTCGAGGGCGCGCAGGGCCTCGCGCATGCGCGGGGAGTCGGCGAGCGAGTGGGCCGGGTTCGACGACTCGACGATCATCGCCCGGTAGCGCGCCGGGTGGTCGGTGAGGATCTCGTCGGCGATGACGTTGCACGGCACGAGGCCGGAGATGATGCGGGCGCCGACGACCGGGCTGACCCGGTCCCCCTTGCCCCGCCAGTGGGACGGGTTGTGCAGCGGCGCGAGCATGATCGGCGGGGTGTTCGTGCCGATGCGGCCGAAGTTGCCGGTCAGCACGTAGATGAGGGTGTCGAGGTAGCTGTTCACCGTGGAGTGCAGGGTCATCTGCACGCCCAGGTCCTCGTGGACCGCGACGCTCTCGGCCGCGGCGATGCGCCGCGCGGTACGGCGCACCAGTTCCTCGGGCACGCCGGCGATCTCGGCGTACCGGGCGATCGGCACCTTGCCGAGCACGGCGATCACCTCGTCGAGCCCGACGGCGTGCTCGGCGAGCCAGTCGCGGGCGATCAGGTCCTCCTGGACGAGGGTGCCGACGAGGGCGGCGAGCAGCCAGGCGTCCGTGCCGGGGCGGGGCGCCAGGTGGATGTCGGCGATCTCGGCCGTCTCGGTACGGCGCGGGTCGATCACGATGAGGCAGCGGGACGGGTCGCGGGAGATCTGCCGCAGGGTGGGCCGGGCGCGCGGGATGCCGTGCGACTGCCAGGGGTTCTTGCCGATGAACAGCGCCACCTCACAGTGCTCGAAGTCGCCGGTGGCGTAGTCGCCGAACATGCGGTCGTTCACCCAGAACAGGCCGGTCTTCTCCTGGGCGAGCGGGTTGGACCGGTACCGCGCGCCGAGCGCCCGCATCAGCGCCCCGCCGTACGAGCCGCCGAGGTGGTTCCCCTGCCCGCCGCCGCCGAAGTAGAAGATCGTCTCCCCGCCCGCGGCCTCGCGGATCGCGAGCAGCCGCTCGGCGACCTCGGCGATCGCGGTGTCCCAGTCGACGCGCTCGAAGGTGCCGTCGGCGCGTCGCCGCAGCGGGTGGATGAGCCGGTCCGCGCCGTTCTGGTAGTGGTCGAGCCGCAGCGGCTTCTCGCACGTGTAGCCCTTCGAGCCCGGATGCCGCTTGTCGCCCCGGATCCGGGCGAGCCGCCTGCCCTCCACCTGCACCTCGAGGCCGCAGTTGCTCGCGCACAGCACGCACGCCGTCGGCCGCCACCCATCGCCCATCCGAGACCTCCCCAGTTCGAGCTGGATTCGATTTTCGAACTCAGAGTACGGCACGGCGGCCGATCTGTCCGCCCCTTTGTCGCGGCCCGCTGGGAGCAGGGCGGGGAACGGGGCGGTGAGCGGCTGGCATACCATGACTCCCGATCGCCGCTGGAAGGCCTGTAAGCCCTTAACGAGGAAGGCACAATGAGCGAGCAGAACCAGAGCCACGCAGGTCGGTTGAAGTCGTGGATCGCGGTCAGCGTGATCTTCGTTGGGTTCCTGATCGGTGGCTACGCGTTGACCGCCGGGCCGAACTGGGGCCTGTTCTGGATCGGCGGTATCGGCCTGTGCGTCGTGGGCGGCATCATGGCCCTGGTCTTCGACGTCTACAGCGACGTCATCCTGGACAAGCCGCGTAGCGTGCCGACCCAGCCGGTCAAGTCGCGCTGACCCGGTTTCCGGCCGCCCAGCGGCCAGCATGATCCGGTGACGGGCCGGACGCGTGGTACGTGCGCCGGCGGGCCTCGATCGGCCTCGCGGCCCGCCCCGGCCGGTACCCGAAGAGGCCCGTCCCTCTCCTCACCGGACGGCGCCGAGGCATCGCTCGGCGCCGGTTCCAACGCCGCGGTATGGCGGGACTCCACGGCGGCGACGGGTTCCGCCTCCCGCTTTTCGGCAGGTCGTCCGGCCTGTACGGCGTCTCGCCCACCTGGCGTGCGGTGATCGTGGAGCCGCCCGAGCGCGCGTGATCACCAAGCGGCCTGGCGTTGCGTCACGAGAGACCAGGGCACCACGGGGCGGAGTAATGCCTCGCGCCGATCACTTGATCCACGGCCTACGGACGACATGGCCGTAACAGCATCGTCGCCGTCATCGGCGCCGTTCACGGCAACGGCATCGCCCATTGCGCGTACCCGCTCACGTCCCGCGCGTCATCCTTCACCAGGGCGTGCCGACGTGGGCCGACGCTCGTTCCGCACGTCGACCCGCAACCGGCCGAATCTCGGACGGCTTCGCCGCGGCCGCCCGACGCCGATCACGCTCGAGCGCGGATCAAAAGCTTTCGATCACGAACCCGCCCGCGCCACGGCTCCTTCGCCATCCGCTTCAGGGTTCGCCGTGGCCGTCCCCTCGGGCCGCCGCCGCGTCCGGCGGCCCGGAACGGAAAAGCCGCGGCTCCCGGCGACGTCGCCGGCGCCGGGAGCCGTGCACGGTCAGCGCACCGCGGCGGACCGCACCCCGACGGGGATGCGGGCGTCGATGAGCCCCGGGTCGTCGGTGTACGCCAGGGTGGCGCCGAACGAGACGAGCAGGCGGCGCATGCGGGCGTTGTCGGAGAGCATGTTCGCCTTCACCTCGGCGAGGCCGAGGTCGCGGGCGGTCTGCAGGAGCATGTCCATGAGGATCCGGCCGAGGCCGCGGCCCTGCCAGCGGTCCTCGACGAGCAGGGTGATCTCCCCGATGCCCGGCTCGGAGGTGAACGCGAGCTCGGCGAGCGCCACCACGCGGCCGTCGTGGCCCACCACGAACGACCGGCCCCGGCTGCGGTCGCACATCCGCTCGAAGTAGCCCGGCGGCAGGGTGGGCGAGGCGACGAAGTACCGGTTGCGGCGGGTCTCCGGCGAGCAGCGCTCGTGCAGGTCGCGCACCGCCTCGCGGTACATCATGGTGAGCGGCCGCACGGTCACCTCGGTGCCGTCGGCGAGCTTGATCGACCGCTCGCTGCCCCGGGTCTCCTCGGCGGGCGGCTGGGCGAGCCGGACGAGCGCGGCGGCGCGGGCGGCCTCGGTGAGCGTGAACGGCAGGCCGCTGCGGCGCAGCCGTACCGCGCGGCGGGGCGCGACCGGCACCGTGAGCAGCGTCGGGTCGGGCAGGTCGCTGATCTCGGCGCCGTAGACCCAGCGGGCGTCGTCGGCGCGGAGCAGTTCGCCGAGGAGTTCGGGGAGCCGCCACGGCGTCGCCCGCAGCCGGGCGGCGATCAGCAGCGCCCGGGTCGGTTCGTCGGTGAGCTCGTGTGCGGTGGCCGGCACCACCTGTACGCGACGCCCGCCGGCCTCCTCCAGCGCGGTCCGCACGGCCTCCGGCGACGCGGGGATGTCGGCGATGAACTCGTCCACCGTGCCGTCGCTGTCGGGCTGCACGCTCAGGCCGAGGATGTTCCCGTCCTTGGCGGCGATGGCGGCGGCGAGGCTGGCGAGCCGGCCCGGTCGTTCGTCAACGGTCGTGCGAATCCTCAAGAACCCCATGGCTGGTGAACACTCCCTCCGTTCGCGGACAAGCCTGCCGGACCGGTGTTACGCGACTGCTACACATGAGTGATCACACCGTTTCATGGTGAAAAGTGACGGATTGCACTCTTTGCCGCGATTTCCCTTGTCATCGACGGAGGGCGTGACGGATTCGGTGGCTCGCCGTACCGAAGGAGCCGGGATTCCGCATGCCTGCGGTCTCGCCGCTGGCGGCGTCCTGTCACAGGGGTCGGCCGTCGCCGGCCGGGAGGACATGGGCCGCGGCACCGGTACGGCGAGCCCGGAGGCCCGTCCCGGCGAGGCTTGGTCGTCGGCCCGCCGTACGGCAGGCGGCGGGCGGGTGGGCTCGTCCCGAGTGGGCCTGCGCAGGAGAAAGCGTCCCGCCGCGGGGCCGGTCACTCGGCGTGGCGGCGAAGGCCGTCGATGACGGCGCGGGTGACGCGCTCCGCGCCCTGGGCGATCGAGCCGTCGGGGTCGATGCCCACCGACCGGCCGTACTCGACCGTGATCACCACGTTGCTGAGGCGGACCCGGTAGCCCACCCGGTACTCGCGCGTCGCGGAACGGGTCACCCTGGTGAACGTGAAGGCCTCGTGGCCGAGGCCGGTCACGTCGCGGATCTCGTCGACCAGCCGCGCGTCGAGGCGCCGGTCGTACGCGAAGCCGCGCTTGGCCTCGCGCTCGCTCTCATCCCGTTCCAGGTTGATCGACAGCCTGCCGCGGGCGTTGTCCCGTACCTGGTAGTCGCTGTACCAGCCGCACATGCGGGTGTTCTGCACGCCGCTCGGCGGGTTCGTCCGGGCCTCGGGGACGAGTTCGCTCACCAGGTCGGCGGGGACGAGGTCGCACGCGTTGCCGGGGAGCGTCGCGAACGGGCCCACGGCGAGCTCGGTGGTAACGGCCTCCTGCGGCTCCCGCCTGGGCAGGACGTCGGCCGGGACGAGGAGCGCGGCGGCGGCGCCGAGCACGGCGGCGCCCGCGAGCCCGGGGACGAGGCTCTGCAGCCGCACCCGGCGGGCGCCGGGCCGCCCCGGGCTCGTGATCACCGGATCGGTCGGCAGGTCGCTGATCGCCCGGGTCGGGACGTCGTGGGTGGGCGCCCCGGCCGTGTTCTGCAGGACGGTGAGGATCGTGGCCGGATGCGGGCGGCGGGCGGGGTCGGGGGCGAGCAGGTCGCGCAGCAGCGCGGTGAACGGGTCGGCCGGTTCGAGCGCGATCCCCTCCCGTACGGCCTCCGCCGTCGCGGCCGGGGTGGCGTGCACGAACGGCGGCGTGCCCATCGCCGCCGTGTACAGCACCGCGCCGAGCGACCACAGGTCCGCGGCCGGGGACGGGGCGTCGGGCGCGGTGAAACCCGGCAGCCTGCCGAAGGTCTCGGCGGCCAGCGACGGGATGCCGAAGTCGGTCACCCACACCCGGCCGTCGGCCGCGAGCAGCACGTTGCCGGGGTGCAGGTTGCCGTGCACGATGCCGCGCTCGTGTGCGTACGTCAGCGCGGCCAGCACCGGCAGGCCGATCGACGCCGCCGCGGCCGGGCCGAGGGCGCCGCGCCGGTGCACCTCCGCGCGCAGCGACCGGCCCGGGACCGCCTGGGACAGCACCCACACGGTGCCGCCGTCCGCGGCCACCTCGAACACGGGGTTGATCGACGGGTGCCCGCCGCCGAGCGCCAACGCCTCCTGTCGGATCCGCTCCAGGGGCGTGTCGGCGGGGGGCGTCAGCCGCTTGCCCGCGACCTGCATGCCGGTGGCGTGGTCGAGGACGAGCAGCGTGCGGCCCGGCGCCCCCGGCCCGAACGGCCCGAGCGGCCGGATCCGTGCGCCGCTCATCCCGCGCCTCCCGCGGGCAGGCCGTACCCGCGCGGACGGGCCGCCGCCCCTGCCCGGGCGGGGTGCGCACGCTCACCGAAGCGCACGGGCGCCGTCACGCCTCCCCCGCGAGCTCCGCCGCCACGGTGCGCGCCGCGCTCATCGCGGCGTTCCGCATCTCCCGCGTGACCTGGGTCTGGTCGGTCCGCACCTCCACCTGGATCGTCAAGGTGTCGATGCGCAGCCACACGGTGCTCGTCGCGGTCGGGATGACCGTCAGCGAGCCGTCCTGGGCGAACCCCTCGTCCCCGAGACGCACGTCGCGGACACGGCTCGTGCCGCCCCCTTCGATCGCGTTGACGCCCGCCTTCGCCTCCTGGCGCTTGCGGAGCGCGGCGAAGATCTGGCGCGCGGTCGCCACGTCGGGGTGGGTCTTGATGGTGACGGATGCCTCGCCCACCTGAACCGAACACGTGTTGGGGGATTCGGCCGACCGCCTGCGGTTCGGCCCGAGGCGCGTGCAGGGATCGGCCGGTCGTGTGGGGCTGGGCCGGGCCGACCTGGCGGCGGCCGCCGCGGCGGTGGGCGACGGCTCCGGCTCCGGGGCCCGGTCGAGGACATTCGGCAGGGCGATCGCCCCCGCCGCCGCGACGGCGAGCGCCGCCCCGGCGATCACGATGAACGGCTTCCGGTCCCGCGGTGTCGGCCGCCCGCTCGGCACGGTCTCCGGGCCGGTGTCCGTGACCAGGGCGCGGGCGAACGGCACGGCGGCGGACGAGGCCGCCGCGGCGAAGGCGGCGCGGATCGCGGCCACGTCGTGCGGGCCGTACAGGAGCGCGTGGATCGGCTGGGCGAGCGGCCCCGGGCTCGGCGGGCCGGTCTCCGGGGTGCGCCCCTCGGTGGCGAAGAGCAGGGTCGCGCCCAGCGCCCGCAGGTCGTCGGCGGGGTCGGCGGGCCGCCCGTCCACGGGGGCGAGCCCGAACCCGGCGAGCAGGATGTCGCCGGTGTCGGCGACGAGCACGTTCGCCGGGACGACCCCGCGATGCGCCCGCCCCTTGGCGTGGATCACGCCGAGGGCGTTGAGCACCCGCATGCCGATCTCGGCCGCGTGGGTGGGCGACACCACGCCCGCCGCCCCGACGATGCGGTCGAGCGAGCGGCCCCGGACGTAGTCGGCGATCACCCACGCCTCGCCGTTCTCGACGAGCACGTCGTGCATCGTGACCAGGGCCGGATGGCTGATCACGGCGGCCGCCCGCGGCTCGGCCAGCACGTGCTCGACCGCCTCGGGCGGGCCCGCGGGCAGCGGAATGCGGGTGACCGCGACGTCGCGATGGAGCACGGTGTCGCGGGCGAGCCAGGTACGGCCCGCCGAGCCGAGCGCCTCCACCAGCGTGTACCGCCCGGCCAGGACCATTCCGTTCATCGGCGCAACGCCTCCACGATCGACTTGGCCGCCGCCACGGCCTGGTCGCGCATCGAATCGTCGGCGACCTCGCGCTCCAGCGACAGCTCCGCCACCAGATTGCTCACCCTTAACACGATCGTCACCTTATGACGGGAGAACTCCGCCTCGGTGACGGACCAGATGATCGCCTCGTCGCCCACCCCGGGCAGGTCGGCCACCACCTTCCCGCCCCCGCGGCCGTAGAGGCGGTCGGCCTCCTGACGGCGGGCGTCGAGCGTGTCGGCGGCGAGCGGCACCTCGACCCCGGTCCGCGTCGGCTCCTGCAGGTCGAGCCTGATGTCGAGCTTGGGGTAGAGGCCGCCTCCGGCAGGGCTCCACCAGCATCTGGCCGTTCCGTCGGCGTAGGTCTGCGCCCTCGGCACCACCTTGGCGACCTGTGCGTCGGTGAGCAGACCGCACGCCCGCGGCAGCGCGGCGAACCGGCCGGGCTCCCAGGTGGGCGACGGGCTCGTCGGCGTGGCGGGGGACGCGGGCGACGCCACCGGCTCCGCGGCGGCGGGCGTGCCCGTGGCGATCCGTGGCACCAGTACGGCGGTCGCCCCCAGCAGCGCGGCGGCGGCCAGCGAGCCCACCGCCACCGGCACCGACACCGCCCCCCTGGGGGCGGGCACGCCCACGCCGTCGGGGTGGGTGTCCGGCGGGTGCAGCCCCTGGGCCACCGCCTCCAGCCGGTCCCGGAACTCGGCGGCCGACGGGCGCCGGTTCGGATCGCGGTCCAGGACCGCGGCGAGGACCGGCCACAGCGGGCTCGACGAGGGGGCGGGCGGCTCGGTGAGCACGGTGCCGATCGTGGCCAGGGCGGTCTCCCGCTCGTACGGCCCCCGCCCCTCCACGGCGGTGTAGATCGTGGCGGCGAGCGACCAGAGGTCCGATGCGGGCCCGGCGGCCTCGCCCGGGGTCCCCAGCAGGCATTCGGGCGCGGTGTACCCGGGGGTGCCGACCGGCGTGCCCGGCTGCGCGCCGGCGAGCACGGCGATGCCGAAGTCGGACAGCACCACCCGGCCGTCGCCGGTGATCAGCACGTTCGCGGGCTTCACATCCCGGTGGAGCACCCCGGCCGCGTGCGCCGCCTCGAGCGCCGAGAGCACGGCCAGGCCGATCCGTGCGGCACGGTCCGGGGGCAGCGGCCCGTTCTCCCGGATGATCCGGTCGAGCGAGTGGCCGGGCACGAGCTCCATGACGATCGACGGGTCGCCACCGTCCTCGACGACCACGTCGTGCACGGCCACGATCGACGGATGCCGCAGCATGGCGGCGGTGCGGGCCTCGGCCATCGCCCGCTCGCGCAGCTCGTCGCGCTCCTCCGGGCCGATCTCGGGCGCGAGCCGTACCCGCTTGAGCGCCACCTGGCGGCCGAGGCTCTCGTCGCGGCAGCGCCACACCACGCCCATGCCGCCCTCGCCGATCGGCTCGATCAGCCGGTACCGTCCGCCGATGAGCTCGGTCATGTCACTTCCCGGCGAGCCGCTCGGCGGCGGCCCGGGCGAGTTCGAGGGTGGTCTGGCGGATCCGGCCGGCCCGGGCGGGGGTCAGGTCGGCGTACTCCGCCTCCACGATCAGGTTGCTCACCCGGAACATCACGACGCTGCTCACCCGGACGCCGGTGGCGTGGCTGTGCATGTCGTAGCCGAACGCCTCCTCCCCGATCCCGTCGACCGTCCGTACCGCGGTGCGGGTGAGCCGCATGAGCTTCCGCATGCCCAGCTCGGACCGTGCCCAGAGGATGTTGTCCGACGGCCCCAGCTGGTTCCTCCGGTTCACCAGCTTCTCGTGCGCCTCCTCCGGGAACGCCTCCCAGTACTCCTTGTCGCTGATCTTCAAAGGCTCGAGTGTGAACGTGGCGCGGCCGGTGGTCCAATGACAGCCGTCACCGTCCTGGGCCTTGCGCGGGCCGCCGGGGATGGCCCGGCCGACCTGCGCGTCGGTGAGCAGCGTGCAGAAGTCGACGGGGACGGTGAACTTGGCCTGCCCGACCGTCGGCGTGACGCGCGGTACCGGGGAGGCGCTCGTCGGCGACGCCTGCGCGGTCGTCGGCGCCGCGGCCACCGTGGACGGCTCGGGGCGGTCGCGGACCGTGCCGTACCAGGCGAGGGCGGCGACCAGGGCGACCCCGGCGACCCCGCTCACCACCGCGACGCCTCTCCCCCGCCCGCCGCGCGGACGGCTCGGCAACGTGGCGGGCGGCCGCGCCGGTACGGCCGGCCGGGGCGACGGCGGCGGGAGCCGTACCTGCCCGCCCTCGGCGACGGTGCGCAGCAGCCGGGCCGCGGTCTCCGTGTCCGGCCGCTCGGCCGGGTCCCGGGCGAGCATGCGCAGCAGCACCGACCCGAGCGCCGCGCCCGCCCGCTCCGGCGCCGACGCCTCCTGGGTGAGCACCCGGTGCAGCACCGCGATCGGCGTCGCCGCGTGGAACGGCGGCCGCCCCTCCACGGCGGCGTACAGCGTGGCCCCCAGCGACCACACGTCCGACAGCGGCCCGCCCCTGTCCCCGCGCACCCGCTCGGGCGGGATGTACCCGGGCGAGCCGACGAGCGCCCCCGACCGGGTGATCGTCACCTGCCCCTCCACCCGGGCGATGCCGAAGTCGGTGAGCACGGTGCGCCCGTCCTCGCACAGGAACACGTTCGCGGGCTTGACGTCCCGGTGCTGGATGCCCTGCGCGTGCGCGGCCGCGAGCGCCCCGAGCAGCTCCACGCCGAGCCGCGCCACCCGCTCCGGCGGCAGCACCTCACCGTCCCGGAGCAGATCCTGGAGGCTGCGGCCGCGCAGCAGCTCCATCACGATCCACGGACGGCCCTGCTCGGTCACCACGTCGTGCACGCTCACGATCGAGGGATGCCGCAGCCGCCCGGCCGCCTGCGCCTCCCGGACCATGCGCGCGAAGATCTCCTCCCGGTCGCCCTCGTCGATCGCCGGGGGCAGGATCACCTCCTTGACCGCGACGTCCCGCCCCAGCACCTCGTCGTGGGCCACCCACACGGCGCCCATACCGCCCTTGCCGAGCAGCCGTACCAGGCGATACCGTCCAGCGATTCGCGAGTCAGGCCGACCGAGCATGGCACCGATGCTATTGGGCCGATTGTGACTCGGGGTGCGATACTCGGGCACTCGGGATGATCGCCACGCGAGGCCTCGGGGCCATCCGCACCCCGTCCCGGCCGCCGCGGACCGTCTACGTCGGTGCGCGGACGCCGGGGCGGCCCGCCGGACGAGAGGGAGGACCACACCTTGACGGACGTGCTGTTTCGCGGCGGTCGCGTGTTCGCCCCGTCCGGCCCGAATGCCCCGGCGGCCGGGCCGTTCGAGGGGGCGGTCCTCGTGCGCGGCGGCCGCATCGCCGCCGTGGGCCCCGAGGAGGACGTGGTACGGCGGGCCCGCGAGGCGGGCGCGAGCCGTACCGAGACGGTGGACCTCGCGGGCGGGCTGCTCGTGCCGGGCTTCGTGGACGCCCACGTCCACCCGGTGCACGCGGGCCTCGACCGGGCCGCCTGCGACCTGTCCGAGGCCGGCGACCTGGCGGGCTACCAGGAACGGGTGCGGGCGTACGCGGCGGCGCACCCGGACCGCGAGTGGATCACCGGCGGCGGCTGGGACATGTCGGCGTTCCCCGGCGGCCTGCCGCACCGCGGCCACCTCGACTTCGTCGACCGCCCCGTCTACCTGGTGCAGTCCGACCTCCACGCGGCCTGGGTGAACGGCCGCGCGCTCGAGCTCGCGGGCATCGACCGGAACACCCCCGACCCGCCCGACGGCCGCATCGAACGCGACCCGGACGGCACCCCGAGCGGCGTGCTGCACGAGGGCGCGATGGACCTGGTCGGCCGCCTCACCCCGCGCCCCACCGAGCGGGACCTGCTCGACGCCCTCCTCGAGGCCCAGCGGTACCTGTTCTCCCTCGGCGTCACCGGCTGGCAGGACGCGATCGTCGGCCCGTACGCGGGCGTGGACGACCTGCTGCCCGCCTACCTCTCCGCGGCGGGCTCGGGCGCGCTCCGGGCGAAGGTGGTCGGGGCGCTGTGGTGGGACCGGAGCCGCGGCGCCGAGCAGATCGAGGAGCTGAAGGAGCGCCGCGCCCGGGCCGAGGGCCTGCCCGCGTTCCGCGCGACCAGCGTGAAGATCATGCAGGACGGCATCCCGGAGAACTTCACCGCCGCCGTGCTCGAGCCGTACTGCGGCCGGGGCGGCGAACGCGGCCTGTCCTACGTCGACCCGGTGCTGCTCAAGGAGTACGTGGCCGCGCTCGACCGGGAGGGCTTCCAGATCCACTTCCACGCCATCGGCGAGCGCGCCGTACGCGAGGTGCTCGACGCCCTGGAGAACACCTCCTCCGCCAACCGCCACCACATCGCCCACCTGCAGATCATCGAGCCGTCCGACGTGCCGCGCCTCGCCGCCCTCGGCGTGACCGCGAACCTGCAGGCGCTGTGGGCCTGCCACGACCCGGAGATGGTCGAGCTGTGCATCCCCCACCTCGGCGAGGAACGCGCCGCCTGGCAGTACCCCTTCGCCGACCTGGTACGGCACGGCACCCGCCTCGCCGCGGGCAGCGACTGGCCGGTCACCTCCGCCGACCCCTTCCAGGCGATGCACGTCGCCGTGAACCGCACCCTGCCGCCGGACGACCCCGACTACGCCACCCACCCGGCCGCCGCGACCCCGTTCCTCCCGCACCAGGCCCTCGACCTGGCCACGATCATGACCGCGTACACGGCGGGCTCCGCCTGGCTCAACCACTCCCCCGCCGGGGTCATCGCCGAGGGCGCCCCGGCCGACCTCGCCGTCCTCGACCGGGACCCGTTCCGCCTGCCGCCGTCGGAGATCTACGCCACGAAGGTCGTGATGACCTTCGTCGACGGCGAGTGCGTCCACCAGTGACGGCGACGCCGCCGCGTGCCCGCACGGACTCGCTGCTTGTCCGATGCGTCGGGTGGCGGCGCAGCGGTCGGGGGCGACCGGCCGGCCACGGCTCTCCGGCCGACTGTAATCCAGATCACATCCTTCGGTATTCATTCGGCAAACACGAGTCGTGTTTGACCAATGACATTCGGTGACATGCCGTCACTGCTCCACGACACCATCAACCTCATATTCCGCGAGAACCCCGGCCTCGCCGTCGAACTCCTGCACGACCACCTCGGTGCCGACATCCCCGCGGATCAGCCGGTCCAGGTCGCCCCGCCGATCTCAACGACCGCCCGTCGCGGGACATGCACCCCGACACGGTCCTCACCATCGGCCCCAGGCAGGAGCCCTGCCACGCCATCGTCCTCGAGGTCCAGCAGGACCTCACCGCAGGCAAACGCAACGCCCTGCCCCGCTACGCGGCCGCGCTGTGGCTCCGCCTGGACTGCCCGGTCACCGTCCTGGTCGTCTGCCCCGACCGCACCGTCGCCGACGGGTACCGCGCCCCCATCCGGACCACCCTTCCCGGGTACACCCACACACCGGTCGTCCTGGGGCCCGACCAGATCCCGGTCATCACCGACGCCCGGCAGGCCGCCACCGATCTTCCCCTGGCCACGCTGTCGGTGCCGGCCCACGGGGAGCATCGCCGGGTCGTCGAGGCGTTCGTCTCGGCGATCACGCACACGCCCGGCGATCACGCTACGCAGTACTATGAATACGCTCACGCTATCGTCTCGGCCCCCGTCAAGCGCCTGCTGGAGGAGAAGATGGCAACATCCGGAACCTGGATCGTCTCCAGCCCGTTCGCCAAGGAGCACTTCGGCAGAGGCCTGGAGCAGGGCAGAGCCGAGGGCGAGGTAAAGGGGGAGGCCAAGGCGGTGCTGGCCTTCCTTGAAGCGCGCGGCATCTCCGTCTCCGATGACGTGCGGAAGCGCATCGATCAGTGCACCGACCCGGAGGTACTCCTCACCTGGGCTCGCCGGGCCGCCACCGCCACCCGCGCCCACGACATCTTCGACGACTGATACGTCCGCGGCGAGATCACCGGGCGGGCGGCAGATCCGCCAAGCGGGCCACCTCACCGTCGGGGTGCGCCCCGCCGGGATCCCCACGAGATCCGCGTCACCCACGCTCGCCTCGATCCCCGGTCGAGGAACACGCCCGCCCGGAGCCTCGGCGTGGAACCGTGATCGCCCGGACTGCTCTCCATTCCTGCAGGACGCCCCGCAGCGCGGCGACCGCCTTCGCCCCTCCGCTCATCGGAGCGCCGCCACGGTCCGAGGTCGCCGCAGCCACATGCGGCGTCAGCCGTTCGCGGCCCCCGTGCGCAGCTCGGCCTGGAAGCGGGCGCGGGTCTCGGGGTCGAGGAAGGCGGCGTCGAAGGAGTTGGCGGCGATCGTGGCCAGGGTGGTGGGGTCGAGGCCGAGTTCGTCGCGCAGGGCGCGGTAGTTGTCCTCGGCGTAGCCGCCGACGTAGGCGGGGTTGTCCGAGTTCACCGTGACCATGAGGTTCGCCCGGAGCATCGCGGGCAGCGGGTGCTCGCGCAGGCTGGGCACGATGCCGAGCCGTACGTTCGACAGCGGGCAGACGGTGAGCGGGACGCGCTCGGCGCGCAGGCGGGCGACGAGGGCCGGGTCCTCCATGGCGCGGACGCCGTGGTCGACGCGTTCGGCGCCGAGCAGGTCGAGGGCCTCCCACACGTAGCCGGGCGGGCCCTCCTCCCCCGCGTGCACGGTACGGCGCAGCCCTTCGGCCGCCGCGATCGCGTACACCTCGCGGAACAGCGACGGCGGGTGGCCGAGCTCGGCAGAGGCGAGGCCGATGCCGATGAACCGGTCCCGGTGCCGCCGGATCGCCTCGCGGAGCACCCGCTCGGCCTCCTCGGGGCCACGGTCACGGACGATGCACAGCAGGAGCGCGGCCGACACCCCGAACTCCCGCTCACCGTCTTCGACGGCCGCGGCGAGCCCGTCGAAGACCGCGTCCATGGGGACGCCGCGGGCCAGGTGCGCCTGCAGGTCGAAGAAGATCTCGGCCCGGCGCACCCCGTTGTCCCGGGCACGGCGCAGGTAGCCGAGGGTCATGTCGTAGAAGTCGCGCTCGGTGCGCAGCACCGCCATGTTCGCGTTGAGGACGTCGAGGAAGCTCCGCAGCCCTTCGAACCGGTAGCGGGCGCGCAGCTCGTCGACGCCGTCCACCGGGAGCGTGACGCCGTTGCGCCGCGCGAGCCCGACCACGAGCTCCGGTTCGAGCGTGCCCTCGATGTGCACGTGGAGCTCCGCCTTGGGCAGCATCTCCCCAACCTCCCTCCGCGCTCTCCGGCGGCGATCCTAACCCGGTCCGGCAGACCCGCCGCGCGGCCGCGCCGGCGGCCGGCTAGGGGCGCGTGAAGGTCAGGTGGGTGACGCCGGAGGGCGTGGTCACCGACTCGACGTGAAAGCGCTTCTCGAGGCCTTCCAGGCCCTCCCACAGCCGTACGCCGCGGCCGAGGACGATCGGGACGAGGACCACGTGCAGGTGGTCGATCAGGTCCGCGTCGAGGAACCGGCGGACCGTGGTCGGGCCGCCGCCGATCCGTACGTCCAGCCCGCCCGCGGCCTCCCGGGCCCGGGCCAGCGCCTCCTGCGGTGAGGCGTTGATGAAGTGGAACGTCGTGCCGCCCTCCATCTCCAGCGAGGGGCGCGGGTAGTGGGTGAGCACGAAGACCGGGGTGTGGAACGGCGGGTTCGGGCCCCACCAGCCCTTCCACTCGTGGTCGGCCCACGGGCCGCGCTGCGGGCCGAACTTGTTCCGCCCCATGATCTCCGCGCCGATACCCGCCTCGTGCCGGGCGGCGAACGCGTCGTCCGCCCCCGTCTCGCCGCCGGGCTCACCCTGCATCGCCCGGAAGGTGCGGGTCGCGAACAGCCACTCGTGGAGCCGCCCGCCGGCGTGGCCGAACGGCGCCTCCCGGCTCTGCCCCTCCCCGGTGGCGAAGCCGTCCAGCGAGACGGAGAGGTTGTGGACCCGCACCCGTGACATGGGACCTCCACGGCCGAGAAGTGGTTGCAAGTTGCAATCGCTTTGCCGAGTGTAGGGTAGGTGGTTGCATCTTGCAATCGGCTGGAGGTCGGGCATGCGGGACAAGCCGCGATCAGGGTGCGCGATCAACGCGGCGGTGGAGGCGCTCGGCGATCAGTGGAGCCTCATCGTGCTGCGCGACGTGATCTTCGGTGGCCGCCGCCACTTCCGCGACCTGCTCGCCCACAACGAGGAGGGCATCGCGTCGAACATCCTCGCCGGCCGGCTCAAGGCCCTCGTCGCCGCGGGCCTGCTCACCCACGAGCCGGCGGGCCGGGGGCGCAGGGGGACCTACAGCCTCACCGAGGCGGGCATCCAGACCGTGCCGATCCTCGTCGCGCTCGGCTCCTGGGGGCTGCGGCACCGCCCGACCACGCCCGAGCTGTCCGTCCGGGCCCGGCTGCTCGAGGAGGGCGGCCCGCCCCTGTGGGAGGACCTCATGGACGAGCTGCGCGAGATCCACCTGGGCATTCCCCGGCCGCACCCGGAGCGCCCGCGGCCGTCCCGGCTGCTGCAGGAGGCCTACCTGCGCGCCGTCGGCCAGAACATGAAAAACCCCCGCGAAGGGGAGGATGCGGGGGTTTGACGGCCGTCGTGGACGGTCACTGCCAGGGGGACTGGTGCTGCCAAGGGGCGGCCTTGCGGGAGGCGCGGAGCCGTTCCAGGGCCTCGGCGAGGATGGCCTTGCCGTCCTCGTCGCTGCGCCGCTCCTTCACGTAGGCAAGATGGGTCTTGTACGGCTCGTTGCGCGGCGGAGCGGGCGGGTTGTCACGGTCCTGGCCGGCAGGCAGACCGCAGCGAGGGCAGTCCCAGATCTCGGGGATCGGTGCATCGCTCGCGAAGCTGGGACGCACCTCGTGCTTGTTGGCACACCAGAAGGAGACCTGGACGCGCGGCGCCGCCTCTCCGCGCTCGGCCTCCCCCATCGGACCGGCACCGACACGGCTACCACGGATCGCGTTGCCACTAGCCACGGATGTACTCCTCGCTTGGTCGCCCCGCGGGCACGGGGAGGGGAATCTCTGTCACGCGTACTCGGCCGGCCTCAGGCCAGGAGACCGCCCGGGCGGGCGCGGGGTGCGCCGGGGCCCGGGCGGTACCCGCTACGGCTTGAGAAGCAGGCCGAGAGCGATGATGCAGACGAACCAGATCACACCGGTGATGATGGTGAGCCGGTCAAGGTTGCGTTCCACCACCGAGGATCCGCTGAACGACGAGGAGAACCCGCCGCCGAACAGATCCGACAGACCCCCACCCTTGCCCTTGTGGAGCAGGACGAGCAAGATCATCAGAAGGCTCGACAGGATGAGGGCGATGGAGATTCCGATTGTCACCGTTGACCTGTTCCCATTCCATGCGCCGGAGCGCGATCCTCACGTCTGCACATCGTCGTCGTGACGATTCAAACCTGTTCTACGAGGGTACGACTTACTGTCAAGTTACACCCCCGGAACAGCCCAGCTAGAACCGCGGATTCTAGCCGGAGGTCTCCTCCCCGAGACGACAGATCTTGACGAACTCCACCGGGTCCAGCGACGCACCGCCGACGAGACCGCCGTCCACGTCGGGCTGCGCGATGATCCCGGCGATGTTGTTCGCCTTGACCGATCCTCCGTACAGGATACGGACCGTCCGGGCCACCTCGTCATCGTAGAGCTCGGCGAGCCGTTCCCGGATCGCGCCGCAGACCTCCTGGGCGTCCTTGGGGGTGGCCACCTCACCGGTGCCGATCGCCCACACCGGCTCGTAGGCGATCACGATCTTCTTCGCCTCCTCGGCGGCCAGGCCCTTCAGGGCCCCGTCCACCTGGTCGAGGGTGAAGGCGATGTGGCGGCCCTCGCGGCGCACCGGCAGGCCCTCGCCGACGCACACGATCGGGGTGATCGAGTGCCGCAGCGCGGCCTTGACCTTGCCGTTGACGGTCTCGTCGTCCTCACCGTGGTACTGCCGCCGCTCGGAGTGCCCGGCGAGCACGTACCTGCAGCCGAGCTTGGCGAGCATGGCGCCGGAGATCTCGCCGGTGTAGGCGCCCGAGTCGTGCACGGACAGGTCCTGCGCGCCGTACCCGATGCGCAGCTTGTCCGCGTCGACCAGGGTCTGCACCCCGCGCAGGTCGGTGAACGGCGGCAGCACCACCACCTCGACCCGCTCGAAGTCGGCCTCGGTGAGCGCGAACGCCAGCTTCTGGACGTGCGCGATCGCCTCGAGGTGGTTGAGGTTCATCTTCCAGTTGCCCGCCATGAGCGGCTTGCGGGCAGGCCTGCTCACCGTTCAGCCCTCCTGCGCGTAGGCGTCCAGGGCCGCGAGGCCGGGAAGGGTCTTGCCCTCGAGGTACTCCAGGCTCGCGCCGCCACCGGTCGAGATGTGCGAGAACCCGTCCTCGGGGAGGCCGAGCCTGCGCACCGCCGCGGCCGAGTCACCGCCGCCGACCACGGTGAAGCCCTTCGAGCCGACGAGCGCCTCGGCGACCGCACGGGTGCCGCCGGAGAACGCGTCGAACTCGAACACGCCCATCGGGCCGTTCCAGAACACGGTGGCCGCGTCGGCGAGCTTCTGGGCGAACAGCTCGCGGGTCTTCGGGCCGATGTCGAGGCCCTGCCGGTCGGCCGGGATCGCGGTCGCCTCGACCACCTCGTACGGCGCGTCCGCGGCGAAGTGGGTCGCGGCGAGCACGTCGACCGGCAGCACCAGCTCGACCCCGCGCCGCTCGGCCTCCTCGATGAACCCGCGCACCTGGTCGATCTGGTCGGCCTGGAGCAGCGAGCCGCCCACCTCGTGGCCCTGCGCGGCGAGGAAGGTGTAGGCCATGCCGCCGCCGATGAGCAGCCGGTCCACCTTCGGGATCAGGTTCTCGATCACGCCGAGCTTGTCGGACACCTTGGCGCCGCCGAGCACCACCACGTACGGCCGGGCCGGGTTCTCGGTGAGCTTGCGCAGCACCTCGACCTCGGCGAAGACGAGGCGGCCGGCCGCGTGCGGCAGCCGCTTGGGCACGTCGTACACGCTGGCGTGCTTGCGGTGCACCGCGCCGAAGCCGTCGCCGACGTACAGCTCGGCGAGCGAGGCGAGCCTCTCGGCGAACGCGCCGCGCTCGGCGTCGTCCTTGCTCGTCTCCCCCGGCTCGAAGCGCAGGTTCTCCAGGAGGGCGACCTCGCCGTCGCCGAGCGACTCGGCGACCTGGCGGGCCGAGTCGCCGACGACGTCGGAGGCGAACCGCACCTCGGTGCCGAGCAGCTCGCCCAGCCGCCGGGCGACCGGGGCGAGCGAGAACTCCGGCACCACCTTGCCCTTGGGCCGCCCCAGGTGCGCGCAGACCACGACCCGGGCGCCGCGCTCGGTCAGCGCCCGGATCGTCGGCAGCGACGCCGTGATGCGCCGGTCGTCGGTGATCACGTCACCGTCGAGCGGAACGTTGAGGTCGGCGCGGAGCAGGACGCGCCGCCCCTTGACGTCGAGATCCTCGATGGTCTTCATCAGAGCCGGGAACCCACCAGCGAGACGAGGTCGACGAGACGGTTGGAGTAGCCCCACTCGTTGTCGTACCAGCCGACGACCTTGACCTGGGTGCCGATCACCTTGGTGAGGGCGGCGTCGAAGATGCAGGAGGCAGGGTCGGTGACGATGTCGGCGGAGACGATCGGGTCCTCGGTGTAACTGAGGATGCCGGCGAGCGGGCCCTCGGCGGCGGCCTTGAACGCGGCGTTGACCTCCTCGACGGTGACCTCGCGGCCGACGGTGACGGTGAGGTCGGTGGCCGAGCCGGTCGGCACCGGGACGCGCAGCGCGTAGCCGTCGAGCTTGCCCTTCAGCTCGGGCAGCACCAGGCCGATCGCCTTGGCGGCGCCGGTGGAGGTGGGCACGATGCTGAGCGCGGCGGCGCGGGCGCGGCGCAGGTCCTTGTGCGGGCCGTCCTGCAGGTTCTGGTCCTGCGTGTAGGCGTGGATCGTGGTCATCAGACCACGCTCGATGCCGAAGGCCTCGTTGAGCACCTTCGCCATCGGGGCGAGGCAGTTGGTGGTGCAGGACGCGTTCGAGATGATCGTGTGCTTCGCCGGGTCGTAGAGGTGGTCGTTCACGCCCACCACGAGCGTGACGTCCTCGTTCTTCGCCGGCGCGGAGATGATCACCTTCTTGGCGCCGTTCTCGGCGTGCACCTTCGCCTTGTTGGCGTCCGTGAAGAGGCCGGTGGACTCGACCACGATGTCCACGCCCAGGTCGCCCCACGGCAGCTTGGCCGGGTCGCGCTCGGCGAAGACCTTGATCGCCTTGCCGTCGACCGTGATCTCCTCGGCCGTGGCCTTCACCTCGTACGGCAGGCGGCCCAGGATGCTGTCGTACTTGAGCAGGTGGGCGAGGGTCGTGGTGTCGGTCAGGTCGTTGACCGCCACGATCTCGATGTCCTTACCGGACGCCGCCGCCGCACGCCAGAAGTTGCGGCCGATCCGGCCAAAGCCGTTGACGCCTACGCGGATGCTCACGGCACATCTCCTCATGCGTAGTGGGCCCTCGAGGAGGGCCCGGAGATTCCTTGATTGCCTCTCAGCACAGACCCTATACCTGTCTGGATTGGTTTAGACCACCGACCCCCCGATGCCTCAGGGAGCGAGCATGTCGGCCGTGAGACTCGCCTCCGTGGTGGGCAGCCCGAGCTCCATCGCGCGCTTGTCCGCCATCGCCAGCAGCCGCCGGATCCGGCCGGCGATCGCGTCCTTGGTGAGCGGCGGGTCGGCGATCTGGCCGAGCTCCTCCAGCGAGGCCTGCTTGTGCTCGAGCCGCAGCTTGCCGGCCTGCACCAGGTGCGGGGGCGCGTCGTCGCCGAGGATCTCCAGGGCGCGCTGCACCCGGGCGCCCGCGGCGACCGCGGCCCGCGCCGAGCGGCGCAGGTTCGCGTCGTCGAAGTTCGCCAGCCGGTTCGCGGTGGCCCGCACCTCACGGCGCATCCGGCGCTCCTCCCAGGCGAGCACGCTGTCGTGCGCGCCGAGCCGGGTGAGCATCGCGCTGATCGCGTCGCCGTCGCGCACCACCACCCGGTCCACCCCGCGCACCTCGCGCGCCTTGGCGTGGATCTTCAGCCGGCGCGCCGCGCCGACCAGGGCGAGCGCGGCCTCCGGGCCGGGGCAGGTGACCTCCAGGGACATCGACCTGCCGGGCTCGGTGAGCGACCCGTGGGCGAGGAACGCCCCGCGCCAGGCGGCCTCCGCGTCGCAGGTGCCGCCGGAGACGACCTGCCGCGGCAGGCCGCGCACCGGCCGCCCGTGGTTGTCGATGAGGCCGGTCTGCCGGGCGAGCGCCTCGCCGTCCCGGTGCACCCGCACCACGTACCGGGCGCCCTTGCGCAGCCCGGCGGGCTGGAGCACGAGCACCTCGGCGCGGTGGCCGAACACCTCGCCGATGTCCTTGATCAGCCTGCGGGCGGCGGCGTTGGTGTCGAGCTCCGCCTCGATCACGATGCGCCCGCCGACCAGATGCAGCCCGCTGGCGAACCGCAGCAGCGTCGACACCTCGGCCTTGCGGCAGCACGGCTTGAGCACCGGCAGGCGGCTCAGCTCATCCTTCACCACGCCCGTCATGGCCATACGCTCTTCGACCTCCCCGAATCGGCTCCTGTTCAGTGTCTCGCACGAGGCGTCCCAGCCAACGCGCTTCACCGCTTCCCGTGGAAAATCTCGGCCAGGATCGGGGCAAGACGTCGTGGGTCGTGGCGCGGGGCGCCGCCGGGGTCCGCCACGTCGGCGAGGACGAGCCGCCCGCCGAGGGCGCTCACCGCCTTCTCGAGCAGCGCCGCGTCCTCCACCACCGACCGGTCCGCGAGCACCACGTCCACGCGCAGGTCCGGGGCGTGCTGCTGGAGCACCTCCAGGTGCTTCTGGGGGGAGAAGCCGTCGGTCTCGCCCGGCTGCGGGGCGAGGTTGAGGTTGACCAGGCGCCGCGCGCCGGTGGTGTGCAGGGCCTCGGCGAGCTCGGGCACCATCAGGTGCGGCAGCACGCTGGTGAACCACGAGCCGGGGCCGAACACCACCCAGTCGGCCTCGCGCACCGCGCGCACCGCCTCCGGGCAGGCCGGGGGGTTCTCCGGGACGAGCGAGATCGCGAGCACCCGGCCCGGGGTGAGCGCGCAGGCCACCTGGCCGCGCACCGTGGTGATCTCGCCGCCGAGCTCCACCTCGGCCTCGATGTCGAGCGGCACCGACGCCATCGGCAGCACCCGGCCGTGCGCGCCGAGCAGGCGGCCCACCCAGTCGAGCCCGGCGACCGGGTCGCCGAGCAGCTCCCACAGCGCGACGATGAGCAGGTTCCCCACCGCGTGCCCGTGCAGCTCGCCCTCGCTGCGGAACCGGTGCTGCACCACCCGGCTCCAGGTCTGTCCCCACTCGTCGTCGCCGCAGAGCGCGGCGAGCGCCATGCGCAGGTCGCCCGGCGGCAGCACGCCGAGCTCCCGGCGCAGCCGCCCGCTGGAGCCGCCGTCGTCCGCCACGGTGACCACGGCGGTCAGGTCATCGGTCACCCGCCGCAGCGCCGACAGCGCGGCGAACAGCCCGTGGCCCCCGCCGAGCGCGACCACCTTCGGGCCGTGCCTGCGATCCCACGGCCCTCCCTCCTCTTCGGGCTCGCCCACGACCTCGGCACCTTCCTCGCCCGGGTTGTTCACCGGCACCTCACCCTCACCACGTCACCGTTGACGATCTCGCGCCGGGCTCCCGCGGCCCCGCCGGGCGTCCGGAGTGGTCCGGACCGGCTCCGGCCGCCCTCGCCGCGGCCGGTGTCACCCGCGGCCCGGCCGGACCCGGCCGGTCGCAGCCCACAGGTCGCCCTGGCGTCCTGCGGTCACTCGCGGCCCACGTCCCGGTGGGTCACCTGCACCTCGATGCCGCGCTCGCGCAGCCGTACGGCGAGCTGCTCGGCGACGGCCACGCTGCGGTGCTTGCCGCCGGTGCAGCCGACCGCGAGCACGGCGTAGTTCTTGCCCTCGCGCACGTAGCCGTCGGCCACGACGCCGAGGACCTCCTCGTAGGCGTCGAGGAACTCCTTCGCCCCCGGCCGGCCGAGCACGTAGTCGCGCACGGGTGCGTCCCGGCCGGTCATGGGCCGCAGCTCGGGCACCCAGTGCGGGTTGGGCAGGAAGCGGCAGTCCACCACGAGGTCGGCGTCGACCGGCAGGCCGTACTTGTAGCCGAAGGAGACGATGGTGAGGAGCAGGCCGGGCCGGGCGCCGCCGCCGAAGAACGAGACGATCTTGCGGCGCAGCTCGTGCACGTTGAGCCCGGAGGTGTCGATCACCAGGTCGGCGTGGGCGCGCACCTCGCGCAGGATGCCGCGCTCCTTGGCGATGCCGTCGACGACGCGGCCGTCGCCCTGCAGCGGGTGCGGGCGGCGCACCGCCTCGAACCGGCGCACCAGCTCCTCGTCGCTCGCCTCCAGGAACACCACCCGCACCTCCACGCCGCGGTCCTGCAGCTCGGCGATGGCGGCGTGCAGGTCGGTGGTGAAGGCGAGGCTGCGCACGTCCACGACGGCCGCGACGCGGTCGGCGGCGAGGTTGACCTTGCCCGCCTCCTCGGCCATCGCGAACAGCAGCCCCGGCGGCAGGTTGTCGATCACGAACCAGCCGAGGTCCTCCAGGGCCTTGGCGGCCGTGCTGCGCCCGGCGCCGGACATGCCGGTGACGACCACGAGCGAGTGGCCCGCGCCCTGCTTACCGGAACGCCCGGTGGAACGGTCCTTCTCCTCCGGGGCGGGCGGGCCGACGTCCGTGGCGTTGCGATCTCGGTGTGGCGAACTCACGTCTCGTCCCCCTTCGAGCTCTTGGCGAGCGCCGCCACGATCGCCTCCGCCGTGGCCGGGCCGATCCCGGGCACCTCGCGGATCTGGTCGGCGGTGGCGGCCCGGAGCCGCTTCACCGAGCCGAAGTGCCGCAGCAGCGCCTGTTTGCGCGCCGGCCCCAGGCCGGCGATTCCGTCCAGCGCGCTCTCGGTCAGGTTCTTGGAGCGCTTGGCCCGATGGTAGGTGATGGCGAACCGGTGCGCCTCGTCACGGACCCGTTGCAGCAGGTACAGGCCCTCGCTGGCGCGGGGCAGGATCACCGGCTGGTCGTCCCCGGGCAACCACACCTCCTCCAGGCGCTTGGCCAGCCCGCACACCGCGACGTCGGTGACGCCGAGCTCGTCGAGGGCGCGGCGGGCCGCGGCCGCCTGGGCCGGGCCGCCGTCGACCACGACGAGGTTCGGCGGGTAGGCGAACTTGCGGGGCTTGCCGGTCTCCGGGTCGATCGGCTCGCCGACCGGGGCGGTGGCGCCGTCCGCGGACAGCTCCCCGACCGAGGAGCGCTCCTCCAGGTAGCGGCGGAACCGGCGGGTGATCACCTCGTGGATGGAGGCGACGTCGCCCTGCCCGGCGAGGCCGCGGATGGAGAAGCGGCGGTACTCGCTCTTGCGGGGCAGGCCGTCCTCGAACACCACCATCGAGGCGACCACGTCGCTGCCCTGGGTGTGGGAGACGTCGTAGCACTCGATGCGCAGCGGCGCCTGGTCGAGGTCGAGGGCCTCGGCGATCTCCTCCAGGGCGCGGCTGCGCGCGGTGAGGTCGCCGGCGCGGCGCAGCTTGTGCTGGGCGAGCGCCTCCTGGGCGTTGCGCGCGACGGTCTCCAGCAGGGTCTTCTTGTCGCCGCGCCGGGGCACCCGGATCTCCACCCGGGCGCCGCGCCGCTCGCTGAGCAGGTCGGCGAGCGCGGCCCGGTCGGGCGGCTCGGCGGGCACGAGCACCTCGCGGGGCAGCGCCTCGGGGGCGGCGTCGCCGTACATCTGGAGCAGGAAGCGCTCGACGAGCTCGGCGGTGCCGACCTCCTCGATCTTGTCGACCACCCAGCCGCGCCGGCCGCGGATGCGCCCGTCGCGCACGTAGAACACCTGCACCGCGGCCTCCAGCGCGTCCTCGGCGAACGCGATCACGTCGCAGTCGGTGCCGTCGCCGAGCACCACCGCCTGCTTCTCCAGCGCCCGGCGCAGCGCCTCGAGGTCGTCGCGCAGCCGGGCGGCGCGCTCGAACTCCTCGACCGCCGCGGCCTCGAACATTTCGCGTTCCAGCCGCTTGATGAACCGGGCGGTGCTGCCGGACATGAAGTCGCAGAAGTCCTCGGCGATAGCCCGGTGCTCCTCGGGCGTTACCCGGCCGACGCAGGGGGCCGAGCACTTGCCGATGTCGCCGAGCAGGCAGGGCCGGCCGATCCGGGCCGAGCGCCGGAACACGCCGGGCGAGCAGGTGCGCACCGGGAACACCCGCAGCAGCAGGTCGACGGTCTCGCGGATCGCCCAGGCGTGCGAGTACGGGCCGAAGTAGCGGGTGCCCTTCTGCTTGGCCCCGCGCATCACCATGACCCGGGGGAACTCCTCGCCCATGGTGACCGCGAGGTACGGGTAGGACTTGTCGTCCCGGTACTTGACGTTGAACCGCGGGTCGTACTCCTTGATCCAGGAGTACTCGAGCTGCAGCGCCTCGACCTCGGTGTTCACCACCGTCCAATCGACGCTCGTGGCGGTGGTGAGCATGGTCTGGGTGCGCGGGTGCAGGCCGGCGAAGTCGGCGAAGTACGAGTTGAGCCGTTGCCGCAGGTTCTTCGCCTTGCCCACGTAGATCACCCGGCCGTGCTCGTCGCGGAAGCGGTAGACGCCGGGCGACTCGGGGATCGAGCCGGGGGCAGGCCGGTAGGAGGCCGGGCCCCTGGGGGTGCCGGATGCCCTGGAAACTCCCGCGTTCGCCACGCATGCAAGCCTACCGGCCGGTCACCCGGGCCGCTCGATCATGCCGGACGCCGGTCAGGTCCCGGCGGTGAGCGGCTCCTGCTCGCCGCCGCGCACCGGGGGCACGGGCCGGTCGGCGGACGGCTGCGGCAGGCGGACCTGGATGTCGAGCTCGCCGTCCTCGGTGCCGACCACCACGGTGTCGCCGGGGCCGATCTGCCCGGCGAGCAGCAGCCCGGCGATCCGGTCCTCCAGCTCCCGCCGCACGGTACGGCGCAGCGGCCGGGCCCCGTGCTCGGGGGTGTGGCCGCGGTCGGCGAGCCACGCCACGACCGGGTCGGCGATCTCCAGGGTGATGTTGTGGGCGCGCAGGCGGCGGCACAGCGGTTCCAGCGCCATCTCGGTGATGCGCAGCACCTCGGCGCGGTCCAGCGGGCGGAAGAGCACGATCTCGTCGAGCGCGTCCGCGCGGTCCACCAGGTCCGGCCCGAGCCTGCGGCGCAGCTCCGCGACGGCCGCCCGGCGCGCCTCGGCGGGGTCGCCGACGGCGGGGTGGCCGGCCGTGGTCGCGGTGAGGATGACGATCGCGCGGGCGAGGTCGGCCCGGGGCCGGGCGCGCCGCAGGGCGTCGGCGAGCGCGGCGCGCACCTCGGGGTGGGCCTCGTCGGCGCGGTCGAGGAGGAGCACCGCGTGCGGGCGGTGGCGCATCGCCTCGCCGAGGGTGCCCGTGGCCCCGCCGTCGCCGTACGGCCCGCCGTCCGGGCCGCCGGGCGCGGTGCCGAGCAGCCGGGCCGCGTCGGCCGCCTCCCGGTAGGCGCTCAGGTCGATGCGCACGAGGTGCTCCTCGCCGCCGAACAGCGCCGTCGCGAGGGCACGGGCCAGCTCGCCGCGGCCCACCCCCGGCGGGCCGGCGAACAGGAACGCGCCGATCGGCCGGTCCGGGTCGCCGAGGCCGGCCCGGGCCCGCCGTACCGCGTCGGCGACCGCCCGCACCGCCTCCTGCTGGCCGACCACGCGCTCGTGCAGGCACCGCTCCAGGCCGAGCAGGCGGCTCCGCTCCCCCTCGGCGAGGCGGGCGGCGGGGATGCCGGTGTGCCGGGCGACGATCTCGGCGACGTCGCGCACGGTGACCCGCGGCTCCGGGGCGGTGCCGCGGCGGGCCTCCTGCAGCCGCGGCCACAGCAGGTCGATGTGGCGGCGCAGCTCCTGGGCGCGCTCGTAGTCCTCGCCGGCGACCGCCTGGTCCCGCTCGCGGCGTAGCTCGTCGAGCCGCTCCTCCAGGCGCAGCGCCTCGGGGCCGGGGGTGAGCGCGCGCAGCCGTACCCGGGCGCAGGCCTGGTCGAGCAGCTCGACCGCCTTGCCGGGCAGGGACCGGCCGGACAGGAAGCGGTCGGCGAGCTCGGCGGCGGCGTCGAGCGCGTCCTCGGTGATCCGCACCTGGTGGTGCGCCTCGTACCGGTCGCGCAGGCAGGACAGGATGCCGACGGTCTCCACCACGCCCGGCTCGCGTACCGGGACGGGCTGGAAGCGGTCCGCGGCGGCCGGGTCGGCGGCGAGCACGGCGCGGTGGCCGTCGGGCGTGGTCGCGGCGATCAGCGGCAGGTCGGAGCGGGCGAGGACGGGCCACAGCGGGGTGTCCGCCTGCGGGCCGAGCACGGCGTGCAGGTCGGCGACGAACAGCAGCAGGCGCTCGCCGCAGGTGCGGATCTCCTCCAGCAGCCGGGCGACCCGTTCGGCGGCCTCGCCGCGCCGTTCCGGGCCGCCGAGCAGGGCGGGCACGTCGAGCGCGACGATCCGGGCGCCGCGCAGCGGCTCGGGAACGGCGCCGTTGACCACGCGCTGGGCGATCGCCGCGACGATCGCCCGCCTGCCGACGCCGGTCTCGCCCACGAGCAGCGGCCGGTCGCGGTGCCGCCGGGAGAGCACCTCGATCACCTGCTCGATCTCGTCCTCGCGGCCGATGACCGGGTCGAGGTCGCCCTGCCGGGCCGCCTCGGTGAGGTCGCGGCCGCAGGCGTCGAGGGTGGGGGTGGTGCGCGGCGGCGGGGCTGAGCCGGGCTCGGGGATGAGGCCGGAGCCGAGCACGGTCTCGCGGATCCGGTCGGCGCCCGCGCCGGCGGCCTCCAGCACCCGGGCGGCCGAGGAGGCCGGGTTCGCGGCGAGGGCGAGCAGCAGGTGCTCGGGGCCGATGTAGGAGGAGCGGAGCGCGCGGGCGATGCGCTGGGCGTCGAGGAAGGCGCCTTTGGCGGTGGGGCTGAGCGTCGCGGGCGGCGTCCCGTCCCCGTCGCCGGGCGGGAGGGCGGCGGCGATGCGCTCGGCGAGCTCCTCGCGGTCGGTTCCCGCCTCGCGCAGCAGGGTGCGGGTGGGCTCCTCCTCGATCGCGGCGACGAGCAGGTCGAGCACGTCCAGGTCGGGCGCGCCGCGTTCGGTGGCGAAGCGGGCGGCGCGATGCAGCAGGCGCCGGGCGGCCTCGCTGAACAGCCGGGCGATGTCCACCCGGTGAACGCCGGGGCGGCCCGGCGGCCAGGTGTCCTGGCCGCCGAGCGACCCGCCGGTCAGCAGGTCGAAATCGCGGAAGGGTTCCTCATCGAAGATCGACCCGTACGGCGAAGTCGCCACGACGTCCCCCTGCGCCTGTCGGCATCACGGCCCTGCAGAGGGACTTGCCGTTCGGGGCTTTGCGCAAGACCAAACACCGCACGGGATAGGGCAAATATCAGGACAGCGTGATCTCGTCGCCGTTCACGGTGATCTGCTTCTCGGCGAGCGGCTGGGTCGCCGGGCCCTGCTGCGGGGAGCCGTCCGCGAGGCTGAACCGGCTGTTGTGGCAGGGGCAGATGATCGCGCCGTCGGCGACGCGGTCCACCGGGCAGCCCTGGTGGGTGCAGAGCGCGTCGTACGCCTTGAACTGGCCCTCGGTCGGCTGGACGATCACGACCTGCCGGTCCTGGAACACCTTGCCGCCGCCGACCGGGATGTCGGAGGTCCTGGCGAGCGCACCCGACGCGCCGCCGGAGCCACCCGACCCACCGCCGGAGGAGCCGCCGGAGCCCGCCTCGGCGCCCCCCGTACCGGCCGCCTGCGACGAACCGGCGGAATCCGTCCCGCCGCCACAGGCCGCCACCAGTGCCGCAAGGCCGGTGAGCCCGGCCCCGGCGACGATCACCCTGCGCCGTGTCTCGCTCGTGCTCTCAGTCATGGAGTTCAGTGAACCGCATGCGCCCGAGTGCCCTGCGCGGCATTTCCTTAGAAAAGGTTAAGAATCCGTGATCACATTCGTGTTTCTCAGGGTTGACAGGGCCGTCCCGGCGCGTGGCGGGCGGGCGCACGTGCGCGCCGCCACGGCCGTGCCCCGGCACCGTGAGGCGTCCGGGCGGCGGCGTCCGGGGAGACCCGGACCCGCGCCGGGGCCGGTGTGATCAGATGCCGAGGATCTTGCGGAGGAAGCGGCCGGTGTGGCTCGCCTCCACCTGGGCGACCTCCTCGGGGGTGCCGGTGGCGACCACGGTGCCGCCGCGGTCGCCGCCCTCGGGGCCCATGTCGATGATCCAGTCGGCCGTCTTGATCACGTCGAGGTTGTGCTCGATCACGATGACGGTGTTGCCGCCGTCGACGAGCCGGCCGAGCACGCCGAGCAGCCTCCGGATGTCCTCGAAGTGCAGGCCGGTGGTGGGCTCGTCGAGCACGTACACGGTGCGTCCGGTGGAACGGCGCTGCAGCTCGGAGGCGAGCTTCACCCGCTGGGCCTCGCCGCCGGACAGCGTGGTGGCGGGCTGGCCGAGCCGGACGTAGCCGAGGCCGACGTCGACGAGGGTCTGCAGGTGGCGGCGGATCGCCGGGATCGCCTCGAAGAACTCCAGCGCCTCCTCGATCGGCATGTCGAGGACCTCGGCGATCGTCTTGCCCTTGTAGTGGACCTCGAGCGTCTCCCGGTTGTACCGGGCGCCGTGGCAGACCTCGCACGGGACGTAGACGTCCGGCAGGAAGTTCATCTCGATCTTGATGGTGCCGTCGCCCGCGCACGCCTCGCACCGGCCGCCCTTGACGTTGAAGCTGAACCGGCCCGGCTGGTAGCCGCGCATCTTCGCCTCGGTGGTCTGCGCGAACAGCCGGCGGATGTGGTCGAACACGCCGGTGTAGGTGGCCGGGTTGGAGCGCGGGGTGCGGCCGATCGGGCTCTGGTCGACGTGCACCACCTTGTCGACCAGCTCGGTGCCGAGCACCCGGGAGTGCCGCCCCGGCACGGTCTTGGCGCCGTGCAGCTCCTTGGCGAGGGCGTTGTAGAGGATGTCGTTGACCAGGGTGGACTTGCCCGACCCGGACACGCCGGTGACCGCGGTGAACACGCCGAGCGGGAACGCGACGTCGATGCCCTTGAGGTTGTGCTCGCGCGCGCCCTTCACCACGAGCTGCCGCTTGCGGTCGCGGGGGCGGCGGATCTCCGGCACCGGGATGCTGCGCCGGCCGGACAGGTAGGCGCCGGTGAGCGACTCCTCGCACGCCATCAGCTCCTGCACCGTGCCGGACACGACGATCTGGCCGCCGTGCTCGCCCGCGCCGGGGCCGATGTCCACCACCCAGTCGGCGGCGGCGATCGTGTCCTCGTCGTGCTCGACGACGATGAGCGTGTTGCCCATGTCGCGCAGCCGCAGCAGGGTGTCGAGCAGCCGCTGGTTGTCGCGCTGGTGCAGGCCGATCGACGGCTCGTCGAGCACGTACAGCACGCCGACGAGGCCGGAGCCGATCTGGGTGGCCAGGCGGATGCGCTGCGCCTCGCCGCCGGCGAGCGTGCCGGCCGCCCGGTCGAGGGTGAGGTAGTCGAGGCCGACGTCGAGCAGGAAGCCGAGCCGGGCGTTGATCTCCTTGATCACGCGCTCGGCGATGTGCCGCTCCCGCTCGGTGAGCTGCAGCCCGGCGAGGAACTTCGCGCAGTCGCCGATCGACATCGCCGCGACCTCGGCGATCGACCTGCCGCCGACGGTGACCGCGAGCGAGACCGGCTTGAGCCGGGCGCCCTTGCAGGAGGGGCAGGGGATCTCCCGCATGAACCCCTCGAACCGCTCGCGGCTCGCGTCGCTCTCCGCCTCCGCGTGCCGCCGCTGCACCCAGGGCACCACGCCCTCGAAGTCGGTGTAGTAGGCGCGCTGCCGGCCGTACCGGTTGCGGTAGCGGACGTGCACCTGCTCGTCGTGGCCGTAGAGCAGGGCCTTCTGCTGCTGCCTGGTGAGCCGCTCCCAGGGGGTGTCGAGGTCGAAGCCGAGCGCATCCCCCAGCGCCTCGATCAGCCGGTTGAAGTAGTCGCTGGTGTGGCCGCCCGCCCACGGCGCGATCGCCCCGTCGCCGAGGCGGCGCTCCGGGTCGGGCACGACCAGCTCGGGGTCGACCTCCATCCGGGTGCCGAGGCCGGTGCAGTCCGGGCAGGCGCCGTACGGGGAGTTGAACGAGAACGAGCGCGGCTCCAGCTCCTCGAACGACAGGTCGTCGTACGGGCAGTAGAGGTGCTCGGAGTAGAAGCGCTCGCGGTTCGGGTCGTCCTCGGGCAGGTCGACGAAGTCGAGGGTGATCGTGCCGCCGGAGAGCTGCAGCGCGGTCTCCACCGAGTCGGTGAGCCGGCGGCGCGCCGACTCCTTCACCGAGAGCCGGTCGACGATCACCTCGATGTCGTGCTTCTCGTACTTCTTCAGCGTCGGCGGCTCCTCGAGGCGGATCATGACGCCGTCGACGCGGGCCCGCGCGAAGCCCTTCGCCTGCAGCTCGCGGAACAGCTCGGCGTACTCGCCCTTGCGGCCGCGCACCACCGGGGCGAGCACCTGGAACCGGGTGCCCTCCGGCAGCTCGAGCACGCGGTCGACGATCTGCTGCGGGGTCTGCCGGGCGATCGGGCGGCGGCACTTGGGGCAGTGCGGCTTGCCGATGCGGGCCCACAGCAGGCGCAGGTAGTCGTAGACCTCGGTGATCGTGCCGACCGTGGAGCGCGGGTTGCGGCTGGTGGACTTCTGGTCGATGGAGACGGCCGGGGACAGGCCCTCGATGAAGTCGACGTCGGGCTTGTCCATCTGGCCGAGGAACTGCCGGGCGTACGCCGACAGCGACTCGACGTACCGCCGCTGGCCCTCGGCGAAGATGGTGTCGAAGGCCAGGCTCGACTTGCCCGAGCCGGAGAGGCCGGTGAAAACGATCAGAGCGTCCCGCGGGAGGTCCAGCGAGACGTCCTTGAGGTTGTGTTCACGTGCGCCACGCACGATAAGGCGGTCAGCCACGGTCGTCCCGTCGAGCTCGAGTCCGATTGTCTGTAGCGGCAAGGGCGTCACCCGGCGCATGGTAGCCAGGGCGACCGACATTTCCGGTTGGCGCTTCCGGAGCGGCGCTGCGGCGCCCGATGCCCCGACCCGGTGCCCATCGCCGGGTCCCGTTCACCTAGGGTATGTGCTCCGCTCCGGGATCATGGCCGGATCCCGGGAAACCGCCCGAACATGCGTGCGAACCCACCCGATGGTTCGGGGGCATGATGGACGGGGACGCCGCGGGGCGCGGCCGCGGAGCGCCTGAGAGAGCAGAAGGGAGCAGGCCAGTGAGCTACACCGGGAACGTCACCCAGGGCGGGCCGCCGGACGTGCGCGAGCTCACCGACGTGACGATCACCAAGATCGAGGTGGGCGACTTCGAGAACAACGCCTACCTGCTGCGCTGCAACCGCACCGGCGACGGGCTGCTCATCGACGCCGCCGCCGAGGCGGACCGGCTGATCCGGCTCGTCGGCGACCGGCCGATCAGCACGATCGTCACCACGCACCGGCACCAGGACCACTGGATGGCCCTCGAGGAGGTGGCCAAGGCCACCGGCGCCCAGGTCGTCGCCCACCCGCTCGACGCGCCGCACCTGCCGGTGCCGGTCTCCCGGACGGTCGAGCACGGCGACCGCATCCCGCTCGGCGAGACCCACCTGGAGGTGATCCACCTGCGGGGGCACACGCCGGGCTCGATCGCCCTGCTGTACGACGGCGGCGGCGTGAACCAGCACCTGTTCACCGGGGACTCGCTGTTCCCCGGCGGGGTCGGCAACACCGACCGCGACCCGAAGCGGTTCGAGCAGCTCTTCACCGACGTGGTGGAGCGCGTGTTCGACCGGCTGCCCGACGAGACCTGGGTCTACCCCGGGCACGGCCGGGACACCACGCTCGGCGCCGAGCGCCCGTCCCTTCCCGAGTGGAAGGCCCGCGGCTGGTAGGCCGGGCGGCGCCTCCTGTGGCGCGTCCGATCACGGCGCGCGGCGGCGGGTGGCGGCCGGACCGCCGGCCGGCCACCGCCGCGCCGCCTCACCGCGGCCCGGGCTTCCCGCGGGCGGGTGCGGTGGCGGTGAGCACGTGGCGGATGCGGTCGGCCGCCGCACCCGGGTTGTCGGTGCTCTCCACCACCTCTCCCCAGGACCACCGGTAGAACCAGCCCTCGGCGAGGGCGACGCAGTCGATGGTCTCGCGGACCATCGACGCGTCGGGGCCGGTGATCCGCAGCGTCGGCGGGTCCGTGCGCAAGGTCGCATCCAGACCCCTCGCCTCCAGCTCCCTGGCGAGCTTGGCCAGGAAGTAGGTCCGCGTGTGCTCGCGTGTCGGTGCGGCCATGCCCCCATTCAACGCGCCCGGACGGCCGGGTGGAAGCCGGGCCGCGGAACCTGTGGATAGATCCTTCCTTGGGGGCGCGCCCGACCCGGACGAGGTACGGCTCAGCCGACCCGTTCCGCCGCGCGGCGCTCCTTGCGCTGCTCGTGCTTGAACACGAGCACGCGCAGCGGGATCGCGGCGACCAGGGCGATCTGCATGCTCGCCCCCACCTTGATCAGCTCGTCACCGCCCGGCAGATCCGCGGCCCAGATGCTGAGGCAGGCCACGTTGATCATGATCCAGGCGAACACGACCGCGGCGAGCTGGCCCCTCGGCTTGGGGTACTCGATGCGGCTCACCATGAGCCAGGCGACGAGGAAGATCCCGGTGATCGTCAGGTATGACGGCTCGAAGAGCAGCACGATCGACACCACGGTCATCGCGCCCATCGGGATCGGCAGGCCCATGAAGTCGCCGCTCTTGGTCTTGATACAGGCGAACCGGGCGAGCCGTACCACGCCGCCGAGCAGCACCGAGCCGGCCGCGAGCAGCACGATCGGCAGCGGCAGCTTGTGCGAGAAGCCGGCCCAGGCCACCACCATGAAGGCGGGGGCGAAGCCGAAGCTGATCACGTCGGCGAGGTTGTCGAGCTCGGGTCCCATCGCCGAGGCGCGGAACCGGCGGGCGACCAGCCCGTCGAACAGGTCGCAGGTGGCGCCGATCAGCAGCAGCACCACGGCGGTGGCGAAGTAGCGCTGGTCGGGGTGGAACGGCGCCCCGCTCTGCAGCTGGGTCACCGCCGACCAGGCGAGCACGCACACGGCCAGGAAGCCGCAGACGGCGTTGCCGAGGGACAGCGAGTCCGCCGCCGACAGCCGCAACGCCTTGCCGACCGGTCCTTGAGGTTCCTCGTCCAAGCCCTCGGCGGGCAAGCTCGCTTCAGCCGCGGTCAATGCGTGTCACCCCTGCCTTGGTCCTCTGCCCGACGGTCACGGCGGGTTCGACGCCCTCGGGTAGGTAGACGTCCACCCGCGAGCCGAACCGGATCAGCCCGATCCGTTCGGCCTGCGCCACCTTGGCTCCGGCGGCCACGTATGGCACGATCCGGCGCGCGACCGCTCCCGCGATCTGCACCAGCTCGAGGTCGCCGAGCGCGGTGTCGAAATGCCACACCACGCGCTCGTTCTTGTCACTGTCCTTGTTGAACGCGGGCAGGAATCCGCCCGGCACGTACTCGACGGAGGTCACCGTGCCCGCGGCGGGGGCCCGGTTGACGTGCACGTCCAGCGGGCTCATGAAGATCGCCACGCGGGTGCGGCCGTCCGGCCAGGGATCGATGCTCTGCACCACGCCGTCGGCCGGCGAGAGGAGACGCCCGGTCCCGGGACGGCGCTCCGGGTCCCGGAAGAACCACAGCATCGCGCCGGTCAGGGCGGTCAGCGGGACCGCCGCGAGAGCCCATCGGGGACGGCGGGCCGCGAGGGCGGTGGTGACGGCCGCCGCGGCCGCAGTCGGGGCGAGCCAGGGGGAGACACCCCGCGCCAGGCGAAGACCGCGCGAAGGCGAGGTCCCCCGACTATCTGCATCGTTGGACACTGGAAACCTTTGTCGTGATTCTTAACGTAAGGGTCGGAATGCGGTTCAACGCTGGATGTTACCGATCCTCCACCCCTTTTACGGCACAACGCGACAAGCAAACAAGCTCGTCGACGAATTCGTCACCCCGTGAGGAGCATTCCGCTCCATGCCGGTGACGCGAGGCGCCTCGTCGCGCACCGCCCACCGGCGCCCCGGCGGCGCCATCGCGATCACGGGCGGCGCGCCGATCCGCGGCTCGGGGTGCCGGGCGTGGGTTTCCAGGCTACCCGCCCGTCAGGCCTGCCCGGGCTCCGCGGCGGGTCCGGATCCCGGAACCGAGCCCTGCGGGCTGTTCCGGACGGCGTTCGGCCCGGTGTCCGGCACCGGCTCCGGCGCCGGGTTCGCCACCGGGGTGCCCGCGGGGCCGGCCAGCGGGCCGTTCCCGCGCGCCGACCGGCCGTTCGGGGTGCCGCCCTTCCCGCCGTCCTGCGCGACGTCCGTCACGGCCTCCGTGGGGCCGCCGGCCACCGGATCCGCCACGCCGTTCGCCGTGCCGTCCTGAGTCTCGGTGTCCGCGGCGTCCGGCGTGCCGTCCGTGGTGCCGCCCGGCGCGGGCTCGGCGGCCGGCTTCGCGAGGCGCCGCCGCCGGTCGAGGCCCGACTTGATGAGGCTCGCCACCATGGTGATGATCATGGTCACGCCGATCACGGTGAGCGAGAGCCAGATCGGGATCTCCGGGGCCCAGTCCACGCCGTCGCCGTGCAGCGCCTCGAGGACGAGCTTCACGCCGATGAAGGCGAGGATGACCGCGAGGCCGTAGCTGATGTAGACCAGGCGCTGCATGAGGCCGCCCAGCAGGAAGTAGAGCTGCCGCAGGCCCATCAGCGCGAAGGCGTTCGCGGTGAAGATGATGAACGCCTCATGGGTCAGCCCGAAGATCGCGGGGATCGAGTCGACCGCGAACAGCAGGTCGGTGGTCCCGATGGCGATCATGACGATGAGCATCGGGGTGACCATGAGCCTGCCGTCGACGCGGGCGATCATCCGGGAGCCGACGTAGTCCGGGGTGGTGGGGAACACCCGCCGCGCCCACCGCAGCATGGCGTTCTCCTTGAACTCCTCCTCCCCGTCCTTCTCCCGCAGGACGCCGATCGCGGTGTAGAGCAGGAACGCGCCGAAGATGTAGAACAGCCAGTCGAACCGCTGCAGCGCCGCCGCACCGATGGCGATGAAGAAGCCGCGCATCACCAGTGCGATCACGATCCCGACGAGCAGCACCTTGTGCTGGTACACCCGGGGCACCGCGAAGCGGCTCATGATCAGGTAGAACACGAAAAGGTTGTCCACGCTGAGGCTGTACTCGGTGATGTAACCGGCGAAGAATTCACCGGCCGGATCCGCCCCGTACAGCACGAAGAGCCCGATGCCGAACAGCACCGCGAGCGTCACGTAGAAGCCGACCCACAGGCCGGCCTGCCGCATGGAGAACTCCCGTGGCTCACCCCGGTCCACGATCCACAGGTCGAAGACCAGCACAAGGAGAAGGCCGCCGATCACGGCGGCCCACAGCCACGCGGGAACAACCATGGAGCACCTCCGGCACGCATGACAAAACGACCGAAGGTCTCTCCCGCCCGCACCGTCGCGGACCGACAGCCCCGGGTGTCCCGTCCAGAGACAACCGTGATGACGGAACCGCCGCGAAGGGATACTCCCCTCCTAACCCGGCCAGTATAGGGATCGGACCTCCGGTCGCCTAATCGGGTGGTCAAAGACGGGCATTGCGGGGCGGACGAGGCGAACGGTTCATCTCCGGCCCGGGACCGCCCCGGCACCCGCCGTACGGTATGCGCGCAGCACCGCCGCGACCGCCTCACGCTCGCCGGGCAGGTCCGCGCCGCGCTTCGCCGCGGCCTCGGCGAGGCGGGCGGCGAGGCCGGGCTCGCCGAGCAGGCGGCGGACCGCGTCGCGCAGCGCGGCGGCGTCCCCGGCGGGCACGAGCAGCGCGGCGTCGCCGACCATGTCCGGGATGCCGCCGACCGCGGTGGCGACGATCGGGAGGCCGGCCCGCAGCCCTTCCTGCACGGCGAGCGGCTGGCCCTCCCAGCGGCTCGGCACCACCAGGGCGTCGGCGGCCCGCAGCAGGTCCGGCACGTCGTCCCGGGGGCCGAGCAGGCGCACCGGGAGCCCGTCACGGTCGACGCGCGCCCGCAGCCCGGGTTCGAGCGGGCCGCCGCCCGCGATCACGAACAGCGGCTCCTCCGGGTACGGCCCGGCCGCCGCGTCCAGCAGCGTCTCCAGGCCCTTCTGCGCGGCGAGCCGGGCGACGGTGAGCAGGACGGGCCGCCTCCCGGCCCCGAGCTCGGCACGGACGGCCTCGGGCGGCCGCGCGGCGGAGGCGAGCCGTGGGGCGGGCACCACGGCGGGCGCCACCGCACGGGCGCCGCGGGCGCGCATCCGCGCGGCCAGATCCGACGAGACCACGAGGACCAGGTCGGCCCGGCGGGCCACGACGCGCTCCAGCGCGGCGAAGATCCGCCCGGCGAGCCCGCCCGCGGGCGGGGCGTTGTGCAGGGTGACGACGAGCGGGGTGCGGGAGGCGGTGAGGGCGAGCGCGGCGAGCGCCCCGGCGCGCAGGCCGTGCGCGTGCACCACGTCCGCGCCCGCCGCGACGGCGCGCAGCCGCGCGATCGCCCGGGCGTCGTCGAGCGGACGCGGCCGGTCCCCGATGGGGACCTCGGCGAACCGGGCGCCCGCCCGGCCGAACCCGAACGCCTCCTCGGTGCCGCCCGGCCCCGCGACCGCCACCCGGTGCCCGGCGTCGGCCAGCCCGGCGCAGAGCATGCGCACGTGCCGCCCCACGCCGCCCGCGCTCGTGCCGAGCGCGAGCACGATCCGCAGCGCGCGCCGCTCCCCGTCACGGGAGGCGCCGGGCTGTCCCGTCGCCTCCTCGTCGGATGCCCGGTGCCCCTGCGGCGCCTCCCGGCCGGGAGCGCCGTGATCCCGCGGCGTCGCCGCCGCGGAGGCGCGGCGCTCCCCCGAGGCCTCCATGCCGGAGGCGGCTCCGTGCTCCTGCTCCGGCTCCTCACCCATCGGCGTCCTCCCCTGACGGTCGTCCGGTCCATCCTCCCCCGCCCCGGGAGCGCACGCGGCCGAGCGCGGCGCGGACGTCGGCGGGGTTCACGGCCGCGGCGACGGCCACCCCGGCGACGCCGGCGGCGAACGCGGCGAGCACGGTGACCACCGCGCTCCCCCACACCCCCGCGTCCCCGGCGAGCGCGACCACCCCGGCCCCGGCGAGCCACCCGGCGAGGCCGCCCGCGAGCGCGGCGAGCACCGCCCTGGGCAGCCCGGCGACCGCGCGGGCGCCCCGGTCCCGGACCACGGAGACGAGCAGGACGGCGGCCCCGGCGGTCATGCCGACGGCGCTGCCCGCCGCGAGGCCGCCGAGCTTCCAGTCCTGCGGCAGCGCGACCGCGAAGGCCGCCTGGGCCACGATCACCACGGCCCAGCCCGCGACGGTCCCGGTGGCCGCGGCCCGGCCCCGCCCGATGGCGTACAGCACGCGGCTGAGGTGGGCGATCAGCCCGTAGCCGACCAGGCCCGGGGCGAACAGGGCGATGGCGCGGGCGAACCAGGGGGCGGGGACGTTGCCGCCCATGCCCGCGATGAACACCTGCGCGATCGGCGCCGCCGCGGCGGCGAGCACCCCCGCGGCGAGCCCGGAGACGAGCACCACCGCCCGGGTGGTCTGCGCGGCGAGCCGGGCGAAGGCCTCCGGGTCGCCGTCCCGGCCGTCGGCCTGCGCGGACAGCGCGGGGAAGGCGCTGGTGGCGATCGGTACGGCGAGCACGGCGTAGGGCACCTGGTAGATCGCCCAGGCGAAGCTGTACGCGGCGAGCGCACCGCCGCCGATCTCCCGGTTGGCGAGCAGGATCACCGCGGCCATGGCGAGCTGCTGGGCGACGAGCCCGGCGAGCCCGGCGAGCGCGAGGCGGCGCACCCGCACGGCGACGCCGCCGGGGAAGCGCAGCGTGGGCCGCAGCGGCAGGCCCAGCCGCGCGGCCGGGCCGACGACGGTGAGCACGAGGGCGAGCACGCCGAGGGTGGTGCCGGCGGACAGCACGAGCTCGGCCGCGGCCGGCACCGCGCCCACGTCCCGGACGCCGCCGCTCAGCGCCGGGAACGCCAGGTACGCGACGATCACCACGAGGCTCGACACGAGCGGGGCGAGCGCGGGCGGGCCGAACCGGCGGTGGGCCTGCAGCACGCCGTAGAGCACGACGGCGAGGCCGTACAGCGGGATCTGCGGGGCGAACACCACCAGCATCCGGGTGGCGACGTCGACCACCGCGGCGGTGTCGCAGCCCGCCACGTCGCCGCCGGTGAACAGGCCGATCACCGGTCCGGCCGCGAGCGCCACGAGCACGGCGAGCGGCACGAGCAGCACGAGCACCCAGGTGAGCAGCGCCGAGGCGATGTGCCCGGCCTCGGCCCGGGCCGCCGCGGCGTCCGGCCCGTCGCCGAGCGAGCGGGCGGCGGCCCCGGCGAGCACGGGCACCACCATGCCCGCCAGCGCCCCGCCGACGACGAGCTCGAACACGAGGTTCGGCACCTGGTTGGCGGTGTAGTAGGCGGTCGCCAGGCAGTTGGTGCCGACCGTGCGCGCGAACGCGAGCTGCTTGCCGAACCCGGTCACCCGGGCGGCGATCGTGATCACCGCGATGAGGACCGCGGCCCCGGCGACCCCCTGCCCGAGCCGCCGCGCGGTGGTGCTCACGGGGTGGCGGCCTC
>Ga0207866_1000728_pt1 | contig 41941 bp, 37 predicted proteins | sample HigsolmetaAR203D_FD_184835 | JGI IMG/M metagenome (GOLD analysis project Ga0207866, IMG submission 184835) | Ionic liquid and high solid enriched microbial communities from the Joint BioEnergy Institute, USA - AR20-3-D (SPAdes) (version 2) ...
TCATATTTAATGGCAAAAAGAAGAACGGAGAAGAAATTACCAAGCAATTTAAGAATGGAAAGTTGAAGGATTATGTTAATCAATATAAAATCTCCAGTCCTGTAGCTGATTATAAATATGAGTCTGGCAATACTAAGGTGGAATTTGTATTTGGTTATGACGTTGAAAGCGAACAGACCGATATCATCGGCTATACTAATGGTTCTTATAATAAGGCTGGTGGCTCACATGTTATTGGTTTTATAGAAGGATTTTCCTCATTTATGAGGAAGTATATGATGGAATCTTATCTTAATGAAAAAGAGAAGAAGGATATCAAGATTTTTACTGAAGATGTTAAACAGGGATTGGTGGGTATCGTATCTATATATGCCCTTAATCCTAAATATAAAGGTCAATATAAAGAGGGTATTGATGATAATACCCTTAAAAATTTCGTATTTAGTGCAGTAAGAAAATATCTCAGAGAATGTGATAAAAATACGCTTAATAAGTTTGCTCAAATTATTAAAGCAAATGCTAAAGCTCGTATGGCTGCTGAGAACACTAAAAAGAAAGTTAAGAAAGATATTGTCAATGCATTTTCTGCAGACAGGATTGAAGAATATATTCCCATCTCGAAATATTCGACTAGCAAATATAAAGAATTGTGTATTGTCGAGGGGCTTAGCGCTAGGGGTGGATTTAAAGCCTCCCGCGATAAAAATCAAATGGCGGTATTGGCTATTAGAGGTAAGGTTGAAAATATTTTCGATTTACCTCCAGCCGAAGCCGTAAAAGATTCTAAGTTCCTGTATAATTTGGTTCAGATTTTTGAATGCGAGAATGAAAATATTAAAAACTTCGATATCAATAAACTCCCGTTCACCAGAATCAATATTGTTACAGATGCTGATACTGACGGTGATGAAATTTCTTGTCAGATCGCTATGATCTTTGCTAGATTCTTCCCGAGTATTGTTCTCGATGGAAGACTGTACAAAATTGTACCTCCGTTGTACGAAATTAAACTTAAAGGAGAAACTGTATTTGTCCCGACCATTAGGGATTATATGAGATATGCTCAAGAAAGTTTTGCTAAAGATCATAAGATTTATTTGAATGGTAAGGAAATGAAGCATGAAGAACTTTTAGACTTCCTTGTAGAGTTTCATCAATATAGAGATAATTTGAATCATCTTTCTAATCAATATGCATTAACTCCTGGGTTTACCGAATTCCTAATTGCAAATCTCAAAGTTGGTTTTGAAAATGATAAAGTGGATATTTGGAATACAAAAATACTTCCTTCGAGATACAGATTTATGAAAGCTAGACCTGGTGACAATGGATATATTGAAATCGAAGGTATGGTTGGTTCCGAATACAACCTCTTCGAATTCAATCCTGAATTTATTGAAGATGTGACTGAACGTTATCAGATTAATCCTGATGTGGAATTTTACGGTTATTCTGTTGATGGCAAATCTATGAGCCTCTATGGTGTTATGGAAGAGGTGTCTAAATATACACCAAAGATAGTCAATAGGTTTAAAGGTCTTGGTGAAATGGCCCAAGAGGACCTTGAACGGACTATCATTGACAGAAAAGTTCGTCATAGCATAAGACTCACTATAGAAGACATTGAGAAAGATTATGAAAGAATGGCTGTAATGCATTCAAGGAAACCTCTTTACGCTCAAAAACGGAAAGAATTCATGAGAAATAGGAAATTTGACATAATGGATATTGATACCTAAAAAATTTAAGAAGGGGTTGGTGTTACATGGGTAAAAGTAAACAATTTAAAATCATCTATCAAGATCACGATGATGGTGAGTTGTACACGATTATTCAGGTAGCACCAACCCAACAAAGTGCTATCATCAGAGCACAAGAAAGACTGGAGAAGTCGGGAAGTAATTTTTTACTTCTTGAAATGGAAGAACTTGGTACTGAGGCGTTTATCAGACAAATCAGACGCACATTAATCAGCGCAATAGAAAAGGAGAGAGAAAGAAATATGGCAAAGAGACCGACGAAGGACAAGAAGAAAGAGAACAGCCTCAAAACGTTTGAAATTGTTTACACACGCTCTCTCAATCCTGGTAGTTTTGTAACAAATGTAGAAGCCCATGATAAATATAATGCTATAATGAAATTCAATGAACTTTATAAAGGGGCAAGGATTAAAAATATAGAAGAGGTTAAACCTCAAATTGAGCAAGAATCCGTTTAAGTTGCTGCTATATAGTTTAAATGGGGGAGTAGATTAATGGGTTATATTGTAAAACCGAAAAAAGGGTTCTTTACTATTGAAAATATCGAAGAGAAGAATATTGCGGAATTCGATGAAGAGGGAATGTCCCTCCATGGTATAAACAGAAACCTTCAAAGAAATATTGCAATGTTCTACGATAATCTCAAAGTTGTACACCGCAGACTTTTGTATGCGATGGCAACTATGGGACTGCGTCCCAATAAGCATCATTCAAAAGCGGCTGGTGTTATAGGACGGACTATCGAGAAATTCCATCCTCACGGCGATGCGGCAGCATATGAGGCTTTGATTTTCATGGGGCAACCTTGGAGAAATATAATGACTCTCGTTGATATTGAGGGTAACTATGGGAATGCGGAAAATCCTAATGAATACGCTCAAATGCGTTATGTAAAATGTAGACTTAGTTCCTTCGCATGGGACTGTTACTTCAGTGAATGGGACCTTAAATCTGATCTTGTTGATATGAGACCCACGTTCAGTGGAGATGATTTGGAGCCTATTTATCTTCCGGCAAAATATCCGCTATTCCTAATGAATTGGGGAAGCGGTATGGGATATGGTCTCGCGACCTCCAGCCCAGGTTTTCTCCCTCAGGATGCGATGCAAGCCGTGATCGATCTTATTAAAGATCCGAATGCGAAAATTGTATTGTATCCTGAGGACCCAATGGGTTGTACTATTGTAGGAAAGAAAGTGTTTCAAAAATTTACTGATTTCAACTTCAATAAATATAAAGACGACGATCTTCTCAAATTCAGAGTAAGATCGGATTACGTTGTGGAAAATGGTATTATAAGAATATTGAATACTCCTTATGAGGTAAACCCTGAAACTGTTATTAAGAAAATTGTAAAGCTTAAGAATAAAAAGAAGATTGATGGGATAGTAGATATGGAAGTTGAGTTGAAACCAGGTAAAATCCCTCAGCTCAAATCCAAATCCGATACAATGAATATCATTATTGAATATTCCAAAGGTGTGGACCCCCATATCCTTATGGAAAAACTGTACAAACTTACTCAGCTTGAAACTACTTTCTCATTGAATTGTGTTTACGTTGATATGAACAAGAATGTTAAGTTCAATCTTCGAGAAAGTATTTTGTACTGGATAAAGCTTAGAAGAAAAGTATTGAAGAGAATGTATAGGGCTGAGCTTACAGCAAAGTCCAAGAGGAACTACGTTCTCGATGCTTTGATAATGCTATTCGATAAAAATCAAATAGATACGGTTATAAATATCTTCAAGAAAAATAAAAGGTCTGACGTTCAAGAAATACTAATTCGGAAATATGGTATAAGTGATTATCAGGCTGAAAAGATTTCTGAAATGAGATTTGGAGACCTCTCTCCCGATTCGTATAATGATTATGTGAAGGAAAGGGAAGAAAATAAGAAGAAAATTAAACAACTTCAAGAGATTTTGAAAAATAGAAAAGCATTGGATAATATTATAATCTCCCAAATGGAAGAAGGAATTAAGAAATATTATCGTCCAAGACAGTCAAAAATTATTGAAGCTCTTGATGATGATAGGGAAGAGCAATTTTTTGACATCGAGGTACTGAATACAGGACATGTTCGTAAGATTAAACATGGGTCTGATGTAGAACTCAACACTGAAGAATCAAGCCTGGTAAGTAAGTATGAGAACATTGGAGATTCCAATAAGTTATTCGTATTTACCAATACAGGATTGGTATTCAGTGATTCCATATCAAAAATAAGAACCTCCAAAGACAAAAGTCTTGGAAGTATAATCTCCAAAAAGTACGATCCGATCAAATATAATACAGTCGGTTCTGTGATTGCTAAAGAGAATACTTCTAATAATGTAATTTGCATTACAAAATTCGGGCTTGTTAAGAATAGTAAACTCTCCGATTACTTTATCTCATCTCAAGGAAGCTATGGAATCAAGCTTGCCAAGAATGATGAGCTTGTTTCGGTATTAGAGTTTACTCCTAATGATATTAAGAATTCAAAAATAATGGTCTATACCAAGAATGGTAAATGTTCAATATTCCAACCTAATGATGCAACTTCCCGGTTTACAATGGGGAGCACAGGGATAAAGCTCGAAGATGGAGATTATGTTATCGGGGCAGATATTGTTAAATCGAATGATGAATACATGGTGACAATCTCCGAAAATGGTTATGTAAAGAAATTCTCTATTGAAAATACTTTCAACAATACAAAACGGGGGATGCCTGGTATAGCCATTGTATCCTCAGATGAAAATCTGTACAGAGCTGTTACTGTTAATTCGAAGATTACTAAACTTTTATTGGTTTCCTTACAGGGAATTGAGGAGGTGAATCTGGCAGACATCCAGCTCAAGACAAGATTGTCTGCTGGAGAGAAACTCCTTAGAGCAAGACGACGTGGGGAAATCATCTTAAAAAGATAAATAAGGGAAGGAGAAATCCTTCCCTTATTTTTTTTTTGATTTAATGAATTTATTTTATTAACCGAAACACACAGATAATACTAGTCATTGTTGAGAGGTGAAAAACTTTGTCAGATAGACTCATTATAGATACCCTTTATCCAAAAGTGGAACAAGCATTGAAAAATCCGGAGAATGTTAATAAACTTAAACAGTACTTATCGAAATATTTTGACAGAAATTCACATATTCTTTTTTCATTGAATTTTACTGATAAGCTTATTGTATTTGATGCGGACAAAGCTATATTGTTTGATGTAATAGGTATTAAGGAAAAAGAGATACAAGATGTATTAAAAAAATCTCCTTTCGGTAAAATTAATTGGGTATTAAATCCCACCACTGTGACTTTATTTTTATGTATTTTTTATTTTGATAATCATAAGATGGAAAAAGAATCAGAAATATTCCAAATATTCTTAACATGTTATTTCTATTCGTTGCTCCACCCTAAGATTTTTAGATTCCCTCCTAATCCGGCTATAATGGAATATACGCTGACCAAAAATCCCAATGTTACCGGGAACTTTATATTCAAAAGAGAAGGTTCATTATTTAACTCATTCAAACACCTGTCTAGAATATCTCATGAAAACTATATTGAAGAACTTCGTTCGAAGAGAACTGATAAAATGGTCAATGATTATATTGGTTCGATAAGAACTCGTTTGAATTCGCTCCTTAAAAATATAATGGAAAGATTCCTTGAAGATCATAGGGCTGGCAATTATTTTAATAGAGAAGCAGATGTTCATGAAGAAGATAAATTTAGAATGGCCGATAGTACAATATTGGCCATATCTAAGCTTGCTACGAAAACGACTATGAATATTATTAGTTATAGATTTAGCAGAACTTTGATCAAAAATATAGCTAATACCGATATAAATGTACACCCGGTCACTCTAGAAAATATACTTAATACAATAATCGATGTTTTTAGAAAAGATATTGATAGATTCGTAAGCACTATTATAGAACTTTACGTGATAGACGGAAATAATAATATTAAAACTATAAATTCTGCCAAATTTATAGACGATTGTCTCTATTTATATAAATCTAACTCAAGTAAACCAAGGGTTGTTTTCCTTAAGGATACTCTAGATAAATGGATTGACGAAGGTTCCAGATTAAATGGTCAGAGATTTATACGTGAAGCCACTATTTATGCTTATCGTAAAGCCATTTTTAAAATATTTGTTCATTCTATTAACAAAGAAAGTAAACCTACTTAATAGGAGAGTGGGAAAATGGCCAAAAAACATCAAAAGATACTTGATTATATATACGCTTCTATCGATGCAATAGATCCTACTGGAAAAAATACCGAAAAATATAAAGAATTTTTTGATAATTTATCTGAAGATGAATTTAGAAATTTTATGAAAGAATTCCTCCAGGATGATAAAGATCATTTCACAGTTGAGATGGATCAATTTGATCAAAATGTTACAATAGAACAAATAAAACACGCAGCCGATGTAGCGAATGTTATAGTCGAAGATTATCTTGTTAGACCTGACCTGAGTGATGATCCCGAAAACCCATATGTTTCAAATGAAAAAGTTCTTCTCTTATACTTGAACCAACGAAGGGTTCAGCAAACGCTTTCGGTTAAAAACCACGTTTCTACTTCTATTGATAAAAGAAATCCAAAAGTCGGTCAAGTTATCGACGATGATAAAAACTCCTCTACTACGGCATTGGAAATGTATCAATTGGTATTCCAGGGTGCGTTTAATAAGTTGAAAGAGGATTTTGGTCCCAAATCTGATAATTTGGTTGCCAAAAATGAAATGCTTTATCAAATCCAGAGAAAAGGTTCTGTATCTCTTAATGAACTTCCAAATCTTCCTAAAGATAAAGTTGCTTTAAACTATATGAATTTCCTCTTTTTAGCTGCCGGTTATCAAACAGATTTGATAAATGATAAAGAACTTCTCCCTATTGTAATTGAACGTGGAGGTAAATTATATGAGTAATTATACCACTACTAAAAATATATATTATTATTAAGTAGGAAAATTTAATATAATCAAAACACTATTATAATTATTTTCTCTTAAAGGAGGATTAACAGTGATTAAAAATCAGCAAAAGGATCAAAATAAATCTCCGAAGCCAGATCAATTCAATATCCAGGGCGGCTTGATTCAGGAGGTTGCCATCGGTCCGGCTCTTGCAGGACAGCAATTGAATGAATCGCAGATCAATAAGAAAGGCTAAAGCTTAATGCTTTAGCCCTTTTTTATTAGATTTTTTAAAGGAGGTGTTGCTTATAAGACCGCGATAATTATTTTATGGGAATTAAATTTGCTAAAATATTTCTTTGATGTAACATTTTTCCTATATTGCATTATACTCTTTTAGGAGGTAAATTTCATGGCAAGTTATATTATTAATAATAGAAGGTATCGTGTAACATCAAAATCAAAATTCATACTTTCATCTTTATTTATTACAACGATATTTGTAATTACCATTGCTGCTATAATTACATTCGCTATAAACTATATTAATGAGACTAATGCTCGTAAAGAGCTTGAACGACAACAGCAAGAGTTGGCTATGCTTAAAGAAAAATATTCGTTTACGGTCGGCGATATTCAAATCGAAGCAACAAGCGCTGACGAAGCTCTTAGTAAACTTATTTCTAAAGTAGAGATTGTTTTACAGGAAAAAGATCAAAAAATTATTGATCAGCAAAATATAATAATTGGCCTGGAAGAAAAATATCAAACAGAAATCGCTCAAGTTAAAGAAGTAACCAGACACGAAGTAAAACTTTACAATGAATTCGCATACGCAATTGACCACCCAGGCTCCGATATTACCCTGGAAGATATCAAAATGATCGTTCAAATCTGTGAAGAAGAGAACGTGAATCCCCATCTTTGGTTAAGTTTGGTTAAATTGGAAAGTAATTTCAAATCAACCGCGCGTTCTTCAAAATCAACGGCGGCAGGATGGGGACAAGTATTGAAGGGAACGGGACGGTTCCTTTACGAAGATTCTCTTAAGCTTGGTAAATACAACCATGAAAAAATGGGTACAAATAAAGAGATAAATGCAAGGATGTCCATCCATTACTTGGCTTTGCTAATAGAAGAAAAGGGAAGCATCGAAAGGGCTTTGATAGCCTATAATGGTAACGAACTTGGAGAGAAATACGTTTCGATCGTCGATGCTAACCTCAAAAAATACGCTGACCTTTCACTTTCTAAACTGAGCAAAGCCAATTCAGTATAGATCGAATCAAATCTTTCCGGATTCAGAGTCACAAATATATATTATTATTTTGTGATGACTACTAATTAGTAGTCATCACTTTTTATATTACTCTATATTGGAGGGTTAACAGATGGCAGGCAAAAATCCGGGTGAAATTCTCACGGAATCTCTCAACGAATCTCTTCCCAAAATTAGGGCAAGAAAAGGTGAGTTTCAAATGCGAATGAGCACAAGCGTTATCGGCGTCGGCGCAGGCGGTGGAAATATCGCTCATCTGATGAGCGATTACGACGGATACATGACGGCTGCGTTCAATACAACGGAAGCAGATATGATCGACTTGAACGTGAAGCACAAAATCGTTATCGATGGGGTGAACGGTTCCGGTAAAGACCGTGCGTTCTCCGCAATGGAGTTCAAACGGTCGTACAAGACGTTCTTCGAACATCCCGGAATCAAGGAACTCATGAAAAATGATCTGATCATCATTGTAGGTACGGGCGGCGGCGGTACTGGTACGATCATTTCGACTATGGTGGCTGCCTATTTGAAGTCCGAGTATCCGGACAAGACGATCATTTTGATCGGCATTCTCGGATCTATTAAAGAAGATCTTGTATCTCAGAGAAATATGCTTGAATTTATGTCCGATGCTGAAAACAAATTGGAGATTCCCTATCTACTCTTCGATAACAATCGGGCCAAGAACAGAGTAGGGGATGAAGTTTATGAGAAGGTAAATCAAGATATCGTGGATGCAATCCGCGTCATTTCTAAGGAGTTCTTTATTGAAAACTCTAGGAGCAACATTGACGGCCGTGACTACGCTCGGCTTACTCACTTCAAGGGCCTGATGTCGGTTGTCACGATTCCGAAGCTTAACATCAGCGTTTCTGAAGAAAATGTAGATCTCGTTGGTCGAATTCAAGCTGCGATCGAGAATTCCACTATCATCACTACAGAATCCCCGGATGCATATGGGTTCTTTGTGAACGCAGATCCGGAGGTTTATAACCTTATTGATACCACTTTTGAATCGGTTCAAACATCTATTGCTGGTATCCCGACCAGCGGTCTCGTATTCAGACACCTTCAAAACAATTCGGGCGAAGGTCCTGAATTTGCGATGATCATGACCGGCATGGCGGCACCGATTTCAAGGTTTAAAATGATTGAGCGTCGGATTGCCGAATACGAAAACGTGAAGGAAAAAGAGCGGCTTCCAGAGGTTGAACGTTCGTCCTCCTCTCCGCTGAAGCTTGCTGGCGACAGCAAATCCGACAAAGGAACTGGCAAAGGGTTCTCGGCGTTGGAACAATTCTGACATCAAGAAAGGTGAGTATATGAAAATAAAAATCAGGAATCTTAAAAACCGTAATCAAAACGGGCCGGCTGGTGATAGGCCGGCCCGTGCTAAAAAGCTTGAAAAAATTTATGAATCTCCTAAAAACTTTTTACGTGAGCCTTTGGAGGTGATAGAAATTTCCGTTCATGAACATTTGGAAACTCTGTTTAATGATTATCTTGAATGGAGGAAAGGGCATAGGAAGAAGCCTGATTACATTTTCAATATGAGTCAGGATTTCGGATTTGTGTCTGTTCTTCCTAAAATTGTAAAGAAGAATTATGATTTGATTCTGAAATATGGTGAGGCGTTTAGTGAGATCATTTCTAATGCGGTCGTCGAACTCACCAAGTTCAAACGTAACCGTTATAAAGAGATGATTTCGATCTATTCTAATATTTATGAAGATTTGAATGAGAGAAGGATCAGGAAAATCGCTTCCCTTGATCTCAAGGGGATTGATTGGAATGAGGCTTTGAAACTTTGTATTGTATCTCATGGGTCTCCTGGGCACACTGTTGTAAATACGCTCAGGATGATGTATAGCGTAATAAAATTTAACGATTATAAAAGTGTCAGGAAGCTTCTTGTTAAACTCTATGGTAAAAAGGATATGCCGAAGGTTGCGGTGTATATCCTGCTCGAAAAGAAACCTGACTTCTCAAAATCAACTTGGATAGATTCCGAGCTATACGCGGTTCTTACCAAGATAGCTTTGGATGAAATAAATGTACAGGATAAGAAAACTATTAAAAATCTTTTGAAACTCTATTGTAATGAAAGAAGACGTACTGAATTTGAACAATACGTTCGCAGACGTATCAATATGTCTACAATCGATAAGGAAGACTACAAGAAAATTTGGAAAGTTATGAAGAAACTTGCTAAGAAGAATAATATGTATAGAGTTTATCTGGATTTACAATGATTCTCGGAGGGGTTATACCCCTCCGAGTATTTTTTTTCTTTTTATTATTCACTTAACTCTAAAATAGACAAATATTTCATTATGAAAGGATTTGAAGAAATGATTCGGTTGTATAATCAAACCCCTGACGGAAGTGAAATTAAAGGATGGGAAGTATTTACCAAGGTAAATCAAGAAAATACTAAAAAAAAGAGTTATTCAATTTCTTTATCCGGGGCCGATAGAGGCATCTTTATTGCACTTGATAGGAATAATTATGAAAATCTTACAATTGTAGATGCCGGAAGAGTGTTTCCGGATACCAATAAATTTACGAAATTATACTCGATTCATCTCGGGGAAGACAGATTCCTTCCTGTGATAACCGCTGCAGAAAATGACAGTGAAGACAGGAACATTCTTTTGTTCAATTATGAAACGAATACTGGTGAAGTAATTACTGAAGTTAACTTAATAAATATGGCAGCAATTTCTAGTTTTGTAACAAATAAGGATTTTAAAACTAGAGTAACGATTGCAGCTATTGATTTGGATAATAAAGAGGATTTCGGAATTGAAATTAAATATGGTTTCAACGGAGGAAAAGTTCACCAGATTGAAAAAATTATGTTCGCTAGTTATAACTCTATTGTAAATAAAATGAAGAATAAATCAATGTACGGAAATAATGCTCCTTTGGAGTATTTCAATATTTCAAAATCCCATGAATCAGGGGAAAAAATTGTTGCTAAACGTCTTGATATTCCCAGAATTGACCTTTCAAAATTTTGTTTAAATTTAAAGAATGATGACTAAAGATTTAGAGATAGGAGATATTCTCCTATCTCTTTATTTATTATTTTATTTCGAACACGCAATTAGATATGCAAACCAGAGAGGATGGTAATTTTGGGTCTCCTTAGCATGATCCAACAACAACGGAAAGCAGAAAAGAAACATGATGATACCGTTGTAACTGAAATAAGTTATCCTACAGGATATCTTCCTCTTGACTATGCAAATGGTATTCGTGTGACTTCATACGATGAATTTGACAATCCGATTGCTAAAACAGATTTAATTGGAATTGTTGGAGGAACGTTTGTAACAGTTATAGGTATTTCTGGTACTGGCAAGACGGCTCTCGCAATCGGGATCTCATGTTGTGGAATCCATAAATTCGGGGAGATGTCTGCTGTAACCCATTATGACCTCGAACTTGCGTCAACCATTCAAAGACCGATTACTATTACAAGATTACGACCTTCCCTGCTGAAGAAAACTTATCAGATTTATCGAGATAGAGCGGCAGAAGATGTTGTGGACAATTTCAAAACCCACTGTAAAGTCAAACTCGATAATAGAAAACTGTTTACCTATAAAACTGGTGTTTTGAATACTTATGGAGAGGAAATTGAGGAACTTTATCCATCATTTGCTATGATGGATTCTTTCGCAATGTTTAAATCTGGTGAAATTGATCTCGAAAAGAAGAAAGTTGAAGATATCACTAACAATATGCAGGCGGCGACTTCAGCAAAATTTAATAAAGCTATTCTTTCCCAAATGCTGGCGTATGGTAAAAAAGCAAATGTGGGTATTGTGGCCGTTAATCATATTAACCAAGATGTCAATACTGGTTTCTTGCCCAAAGCAAGTCAGCACATGTATCTCTCTCAAGGGGAGAACATGCCTGGTGGTACAGCATCACTCTATCTTGCTAATAACATTATTAAACTTAAACTTATCAAGAAATATCTTGCCGACAAACCTGACACTATGGAATATGGGATTCCTGGTTTCTTGGTCGAGGCAAGATTTATAAAATCTCGTACAAATGCTTCAAACATTCCGGTTGAATTGGTGTTTGACCATCGTAGAGGCGGATTTTCTAAAATTCTTACTTTGTTTAACTTTGCAGTTAAAAATGAGATTCTTCTTGGTAATAATCGTGCAATGTATATTCCAGGTCTTGAAAGTGTTAAATTTACGAAAAAGACGTTTAAAGACGTTGTATTGAAGTCTCCTGAGATCCTTGAAGCCCTGTATGAAGCTTGTAAACCTCATCTTGAAGCAATGCTTTCAACTGATACTGGTCATATGGGATTTGCCGAATCCGAATCCCAAAAAATTGATGCAATGTATAGGGCTCTTGAAGAACATGAAAAAGATGTTGAGTTTTATATGGGCCAAGGATGGACTGATTTTCTAAATGGAAAACCGGTTAATTTTGATAGGAAGAAGTATTGGTATAAAAAATGATGTTTTTTGAGAAATATATATTATTTATGTGGATAGGATGAATATCCTATCCACATATTATATTTGAGAGGTGCATTATATCATAAAAACCGTAAGACTCAGCGACTTTACGAGAGATGTACAAGATTTGAATGAACAACTAAATCATCGACTCCCTCTATTGGAATGTATTGATCTCGTTAAATTTATCTATCAATCAGACCGCGTATTATATAAAGATGGTAAACCCCATGTAATTTATCCTAATCAAATTAACCAAATCGTCTCAGAACTTACTGAAGAATTTTTGTCATCAGAAGAACCAATACAATTTGTATTGAAAACTATTAAGATCGAAGGAAAAGAGTATAAATTATTTACTGTATTCCACGGAAAATATGTAAGAATTTATTTTGTTATAAAATATGAATAAGGAAATGGACAAGAACGGTTTTAAAAATTTTACAGAAGATGTTGAAATATTAGCTCGTCAATTAAGTTTTATAGTTCCTTTCTTAGATTGTATTGAAATCGTCACTTCTTTTTATAAAGAAGGTTACACTCTTTACAGAGATGATAAACATCATCTTATTAAGGTCCAAGATTTTAAAACCAATGTTTTAGAAATTATTGATAAGTTCGCATCTTCGCATAAAAATGCGAAAATTACAATGAATAATATGATTATCAATAACGGAGAATTTAAACTGGTAAAGATTTATTTCCAGGATACTGTAAAAGTTTATTTATTAACAGATATCAAATAAAGGAGGAGATAGAATGCTTCAGCCAGAACAAATGGAAGAACTTGACCAGATAGCCAAAGAACTTAAGAACTTAGACCATGCATATGGATCTGGTCTATTCATTCCTATTGGGAATAAGGTCAACTCCTCTCGGGCAGCTCTGGTTTACCAGCAGATTGCCCAATCTAAAAACCTCGAAAACCCTGAAATACCGAAGGTGGCTACCGGCTATGAAAAAGTATTCGGCGATAGGTCCACCTCTTATCATAAAGCAGACAAAGAATACGAAGTGATCGCAAAAATAAGGAAATTTGATAATGATTATGTATATGCGTTAGTATTGAAAGAAGTTGGAACAAACTACTATGATATCGTATTCAGAAATGAAGTAGAATCTTTTGCAGAATCGTCCGGCGTAAGGATGGATAACCAGGTTATCGACTCCAAGAAAGTTGGAGACATCATACAACCTGGAGAGGTTCTGTATAAATCAAGATCATATGATGAAAATATGAACTACCGTTTGGGTATTAATGCTAAAACTTTATATCTTGTAGATCCAGCTATTGTTGAAGATGCTTTCAGAATTTCTGACAAACTTGCGGAAAGGCTGAGAGCTACTGAAGTAAATACTTATAAGATTCCGAAGAATACTAATGATATCCTCTTGAACCTCTATGGTAATAGCGAAGAGTACAAAGCTTTTCCGGACATTGGAGAGAAAATAAAGAATAAAGTCCTGTGTGGAAGACGCAGGATTGATTATAATAATGCTCAATATATGCTGAAAAGTAAAAATCTCCGTAGAGAAATGTTTGGGGACACGCTTTATTATAGTGAAGGTACAGTAATTGATATTGATATTTATTCAAATATTCCGATTGAAGAAATTCCTAATGATAAAGTAAATCATCAGATTCTGAAATATCTTAAAATGATTACGAAATATTGGCATGAACTTAGAAAAGTACTTGGAAGGATTGTTGAGAATCCCGAAAATGAATATTCTGATCAAATCGGAATTACTTATGCAAGAGCTAAGGATGTTTTGAGTATTGGAAAGCATATTAAATGGGATGATGACGGTTCGATTTTCGATTCTATGATCATCTACATTACCGTAGTAAATAGTAAGAAAGCAGTTGTTGGTACAAAGCTCGTTGGACGCCACGGGAATAAAGGCGTCGTATCCGAAATTGTCCCTGAAAAATATATGCCTAGAAGCGAAGATGGTGAATATGCTGAGATTATTTTCAGCGCTCTTAGTGTTATCGGCCGACTTAATCCTTCACAGCTTTATGAACTTGAGCTTAACTGGATAGTCGATGAGATTCTTTCGGGCGATGCATCGAATAAAGAAAAATTTGAGTCACTTCTGGATTTCCTGTCTATTTGCAACCCTGATCAGGAGAAACTTGTAAAAGATTTTTATGAGTCGCTTAGCAAAGATGAAAGGGATGAATTCCTTTCTCAAATTACTAAGGATTTCGTGACATTCCAACCACCCAGCATGTCCATAACGTTCAAAAATTATTCCAAGCTTATAGATAAATTTGAGCCGAAGAAGAAACGGTTCACAATTATGGATAAATCAGGCGAAGTCTATACTATTCAAAGAAAGTTGATCATGTCTGATACTTATATTTACAGATTGAAACATGAACCTATTACTAAATTCTCAGTAAGATCTAAAGGAACTATCAATCCTAGAACGTTCTTGCCGATTAAATCCCATGCTTATAGTAGGGGCACGGCACTGTTTAACAACCAGGCTATCAGGATTGGTAATATGGAGATGGATATTCTCAATCTCTGTAACGATCCTGCGGCTATAAACTTCTTTACAAGATTGTATTGTACTTCAGTTACTGGAAGACGCGAATTCTCTCAACTTCTTGATACAAACCTGTTCCAAGAAGATATTCAGATCGATATGCCGAATCCAAAGTCTCGCGTTGTAGATTTGTTCAATGCGACATTCTTGGTTTGTGGAATGGCGCTTGAATTTGAATACGACGATGAGACGGAAGTTAGAGATGATAGTCTTCTTAATGAGCTTAAAAACATGGACAAAAAATCCCTTAAAATATTCTTTGATGGGTGGGACAAACTGAAATGAGCAATCAAGTAAACGTTAAAAAACCTACTATTGGAGTCTTGGCTCTAAATGGTGCTATATTTAGAAAAATGGAGAAACTGTAACTCTCCAAGATTTCATAATGGACCTTAATTCTATGGGATATGAATTTAATGGCAAGATAATGCAGACACAAATTGATGGAGAACCTATTGTCATTGTTCCAATTCCAGAGTCGAATGAAGATGGAAATAAAGGTAATGTAACAGCAAACTCTCCAGAGGGTGATCAGCAACAATGCCAAGCTTCAGAAAATCAACAAAACGAATAGTTCAGGAATTGGACAGCGGAAATTATCTTTCCGCTGTCCTCAAACTTCATGATCCTGAGATTGTACTCACGTTACACGAATTAACATTTAAACCTGAAAAATCTTTAACTGAAGATGAAATTGAAGGCCTTGAAAATATCCTGAAAGCAAGTAAGGCTCTTTATGAGCTTAATCAATATATGAGCGGTATTCTTTACAAATTGATTCCAGATGAAATGTATGATAGACTTCTTGAAAAGTATAAAAAGTTGACTGATGGTAAAGAACCTTTTCAGTCTTTCATTCCAACAGGAATGAGAAGTACCGAACAGGATTTTCCTGAACTCTCTGGTACACTTGATAAAGCTTACACGGTATACGATGTTAACGATAAACCATCTGTAGAAAGATGGTTAAAAAAAATAATGAAAGAAACTGGAAAACATACATTGAAACTTATCATAGCTCCGAAATTTGATGGCACTTCAGTTACAATAACGTTTGAAAACAAAAATAATGTTCTTACTCCGGTTAAAGCTGTAACTAGAGGAGATTTTGAATCTAATAAAGGTGTAGATCTTTCAAATATTCTTGTGGGTAGAAAACCTCTTGGACTTGGAATGAGAGAGGGATTATTGGAAAAATGGGCAGATATTATAATTAGAGAAGATAAAAAATGGGTGGATAATTTATCTCTTCCTGATAAAGTAGGGATTCAGTTTGAAGCTCTTGTTACAGAGTATGGAAGAAATATATTAAGTAAAATTGTAAAATTTGATTATAAAACTAGAAGAGCGGCTATTGCATCTGCAATGAAAAGGATTTCCAATCCGAAGACACCTAAAGATGAATTGAAAAAAATTAATAAATGTGTTACTCTAATCCCTCTTTTGATGGATGATAAATCAATTGAAGCTTTCAGTAAATTAGATAAGAATACTTTTGAGAAAATGTTTATAGCTCTTGAGAATTATTGTGTTTACTATGATGATTCTGGAGAATTTGAATTTTGGTATGACTATCTTTATGATAATATAGATGGTTTGCTTAAAGCTATCGATTCTATAGTTAAAGATTATTCTTCTAATAGACATTCTATGTTATATAGCATAGACGGGCTGGTTATAACTGTTTTAGAATATGATGCGGTAAAACAACTTGGTAGATCAAATAATAAAAATAAATGGCAAATTGCTTATAAGTTTGATGCAATGGTTCAAAGAACTAAGATTACTGGTTTAGTTCCTTCTATGGGCAAACAGGGGTTCATTGGAGCCAATATTACATTTGAACCTATTGAGTTCAACGGAGTTCGTTACGATAAAGCTCCTGTAAATAATATATCAAGATTCAAAGAACTTGATCCTCATGTCGGGGATGAAGTTATTGTATCCTATAACGCAGATGTTATGGGGTATATCTATAAGGATGAAACTTGTGAGCCTGCAAAAAATGGCGAACCTCTCAAACTTCCAACTCATTGTATTAAATGTGGTTCTGAGCTTATTGTTACTAAAGATATGCTTAAATGTGTAAATGAAGAATGTCCTGGACATAAAGTCGGAAGACTTTTGGAAGCTATTCGTATATTGGACCTTGATTTCTTTGGAGAAGAAACTGCCAACGATTTGGTTGAAATAGCTGGAATTTCGAATGCTATTGAATTTTTGAAGATGACCCATGACGATCTTTCTAAAGTTCTTAAAGGATTAAACCTTGAAAAAGCTTGGGAAGAATTCCAGAACAAGATTAAAGCTCCTATAAGCTATGCAAAAGTTATAGATCTTCTCAGAATACCAGGTCTTAGAACAAAGACTGCTGAAAAGATTCTTGCGGAGATCCCTATAAAAGAATTGAAAGAATTGATGCTTTTTAAACAAAAAGATTCTTTGTATAAAAAACTCAGGGCTGTAAAAGGCATTGATAAGAAAGCTAAGGATTTTGCAAATGATTTAATCGAAGCATATAATGATTTTTCTGATTTGTGTAAACTACTCAACTGTGAAGAAGAAAAGAAAGATTATGATAAAGTAATTCTTGTCTCCGGATTTAGGAGTAATCCGGAGTTTGATAGTATATGTAGAAAGTTAAATTTTAAAGTTATTGAATCAGGAAGTAAATACGATTTACTTGTAGTAACTTCTGATAGACTTGATGGAAAGAAAGCAATAAAGGCCCGCAAAAACGGGATTCCGATAATGCTTCTTTCAGAGTTTATCAGAGAATATTCTTGATAAATAGAGCCGGAGAGAAATCTCTCTGGCTATTTTTTCAAAGGTTTATTCTCTTAAAATAGTTGATGACGAATTGGATTTTCTGTAAAATAATAAAAATATTATTTTAAAATAAATTAAACACCTGGTAAATATAATTGTTAATATCAGAACCGTTTCAGGTAATTTTTGGAAATGTATAAACAGTATATCGGGAATGAATTTGTGAGAGAGTCAGATTAAGCAAAAACAAAATGAAACCACCGGGTCTGGCCCGTAGATCTCTTTGAAAAACTAAAAACTTCAAATTATCCCAACGATGATAGGGGTAATCGGCGATATTCCTCGGATTTTTCTGCCTGGGTTGGTCTACTGTTTGAGGTCAACCGTCGCGGAAAGTGAAGAGGTCCTTGCTGAGGTTTTTAGAAAGGGAACTATAGGGCTAGTAGGTGGAAAATAATTTTGGGAAAAGTTAATGACTCAATCTCACAGTTCATATCCTCAATATAAAAAATGAGCCAGAGGGAGTCACATCCCTCTGGCTTGTTGTTTTTTTTGATTAATATGCAAATATATATTATTAATCAGATAATATAAATGGAAGGAGGATAACATGTCTCTCAATTCTGTTATAAATTTCGATAAAATTTCTAATGAAGCATCTAAACAATTGTTTTTGTGCGAAAATGATGGAGAACCTCCAAAAAAATACACTTATTGAAGCTAATGCTGAATATATTGAAGAAAATAAATGAAATAAATATTTCTTATCCACATTACTACATTATCTCGAAAAGGACAGATATGACAAAAAATCTAAAAGATGGATCAAAGTTAAAAATAAAGATGAAGATAAAATTATTATAGATAAAAAGAGCGCAGCTATGTTTGTTTCTATTCATGCTTTAACATTACTATGTATTCTTAACATTATTTCAAGGGAAAATGAAGACTCTCTGGAAGAAATTACTTTTGAGAGGAATGAAGAAACTTACTGTTTAAAGAAAGTAGATAATACGTGGTTACTCGGATTCACTTTGAGTAACTAATTATATATTATTATTGTGTATATGACACATTATTAGCATATGTAATGATGTGTCTTTACAATCAAACCAAAAAATCAGGAGGAGAAAGGTAAATGGCGAAAAAACTCATTGAAATCACGAACTCTGTGTCTTCGAAGGCGTTCCATTGCGAGCGCAACATCAACGGCGAAGCTACGAAGGCCGAAATTGACATGCCGATCCAGGCCATCATCGACACCGGCATCTCCAACGCAATTTCCCGCACCTTGTATCTGAAGATGAACCAGGAACCGGCTGAAGAGGTCCAGCTGGTTGTTGGTCCGTTCACCTACGGCGTCGTTGCGCGACGGTCGGGCGAATCCCTGTCGCTGAACCCGACGTTCACGCTGACGAACGAGAAGAAGCTTCTCAGCGAACTGGACAACTTCCAGGAGAAGCTGTACAACAATGTATCGCTCATCGAATCGATCGCAACCACTATCGACGACAAAGTCTTCCTGGACACCGTCATCCATTGCTGCAAGCTGGATGAATACGATGTTGCGGAAGGCGAATGGGTCGAGAAGAAGACGGATGCTGACCGTGGGGTTGAGCTCGACGAAATGTCGGCGCAGCTGTTCGTTGCGATTCACGTCGCGGCAATCCTTCACGTTCTGGCGAACAGCAAATCGCCGGAAGAAGTCGTGAAGTACGAAGTTCCCGGCGAGGGAACATACACGATTGAACTCAAGAAGGACAAGTGGGAAATCGGTTTTGTTCCTTCGAAGGAGTTCAAACAAACGATCAAGAACGACCGCCTCATCGAAGCTCTCGTCTGATCATGTTCGGAACGCCAGCCGAAACCGGATTATTTTCCGGTTTCGGCCAGTGGCGTTTAGTAAAATTTTTTATAAAATATATTCATCAGACACCATAGAAGGGAAGGAAGAGGAGTCTTGGCAATAAACTATCTTGGCCAAATGGTCGCAGAGATGTCAGACAAGATGGCTGCTGATGTCAATGAAGATTTGTTTGATAGAAGAAAAGGAAAACAAATTTGGGAATTCATTGCCGAAGACTTAAAATCAATCGAAATGCTTCCCGATATATTTGTAAGGGATATTGAATATATCCGCGATCCTTCAAAAATTGATGTTCGTCTCAATATGAGGAATATCAAGAATAAAAAGATTATAAAAAATCGTATTGAAAAACTTATTCCGGTGCAACAAGATGTTTTTGATGCAATAAAATTCACTGTGGATATTGTTGGAGGGAGCAAGGTCGAAAATATTATTCTCCTTCCAAAGTATATAGATAGGTATCATTTTCTGATTTCCGGTAACAAAACTCTTGCAATGTTTCAGGTCGTTGACAATGCTACTTATAACCGCAAGGGAGAAGTAATACTCAAATCTAGAATACAACTTAGACTCAGTAAAGAAGATAAACGCAAAAGGTTCCACCTTATATGTGTCGAATCAGGAAAAGAATTCAAGATTAGCAATCTCATAGTAAATCTATTCAAGAAGAAATTCAACCCGCTATTCTATTTTGTAGCCAAAAAAGGCATTCTGGGTACTATTGATTTCTTTGGTTATACAAAATTCCTCAATGTAGTTACAGAAGTTAAAAATCCAGATCTTTTCTACTATTTCAAAATAAATTCGAATATCCTGCTTGAAGCTGAAAAGAATTTATTTGAAGAAGATCCGTTCATGAGAACGTTCGCAGGAATGTTCATTCAGGTTTTCAATACGAGAAATAAAATAGAAGATATCTATGATGATGAACTTTGGGTAAAACGTCTGGGTTCACTTTTTACTTCCGCTCCAAAGAATCAACTTAATAAAGGTTATGATGTTCTTAAATCGTTTAGGAATGTTCTTGATACCACAACACAGAACGCGTTAAGGATCGATTATAAAGATAAAGCAGATATTTACTGTGTTCTTCGTTGGATGATGAGAGAGTTTAATGAACTCAGAAATATGGATAACAACTCTCTCTTCAATAAAAGAATCAGGATTAACGAATATATTGCTGCACATTTTAGCAGATTTCTTAAGGATAAGGTTAATTATGCTCTTAATCTTAAGCCTTATGATAAAGAGAAACTTTCTAAGTTCTTCAAATTCGATGAATATATCTTGATAAAGACCCTGTTTAAAAGCAAGAAACCTTCGCCACTATTCAGATATAATATAGATATTAATGATCTTCAAGCACTGAATGGATTGAAATTTTCGTTTACAGGAATTCAGGGACTTCCTTCTGATAAGGTTAAAGATGAGCAAAGGGATATTTACCCCAGCCATCTTGGAAGATTTGAACTTAATGCAATTTCATCAAGTTCTCCCGGCATCTCCGGCATGTTGACTCCATTCTGCAAGATTTACGATGGAGGATATTTCGGAGAATCGCAGACTATTGAGAAACCTTATGTGAAGAAACTTCAAAAACGTATTAGACAAATTGAAGAAAATGAAGAACTCAATCAAAAGATCGAAGAGCATTATAACTCAATCCAGGAAGAACATGAGAGACGCAAATTTGATATTAAATATAGAGATCTCCGGAATGAGAGAGGATATATCAGGATCGTCAGACCTGTTTACAATCGAACAGGTGGATTTATCAGAGTAGAAAGAAGATTAGATCCTTCTAGTTATGTAAGAAATTCAAGAGGTTTTATTGTAATAAAGAAAACTTTCCGACTTATTAAACTTAAAGTAAGAATTAAATCAGAATATAGTGTTAGTTCATACAGACGAAATGAAGATGGGTTAATAAAAATCTATATTAATAAAAATGGACCGTTCAGAAGTTGCGGAACCTTTAAATGACCGATATTCAGTTCTAAAAGAATAACCAAAAGGAATCCGGATTTATCCGGATTCCTTTTTTTTTATTTAAGATGCTTTTAATAGAATGAAAGTATTCTTTTTTCCAACATATGACAATCTTTGACATTTAAAGCGTCAACTTTGTGTTCTTGTATATGATCCTCATTATTCATAACGATGATAAAATTTGATAGCCTTATTTGGATAGCCTTTGGTATTAAATCTGTCTATGAGCTCTTTCCGTTCTGATTCCCCATTTTCAAATATACCAAGTTTAAGATCAACATTACCAATCGGCATAGTGAGCTGATCGTAATGTTTCAGTTTATTATAAATGAAAATTTTTATATCACATTCGGCAAGATCCAAGAATTGTTCGACTACTGAATCAGGAATAGCCGAAAATGATGGATAAACAAGTTTAAATGTTATATAAACATCATATTCTCCGAATCCTTTTAATCTTACCTTATTAGGAGGAATGAATTTAAATGATCTATAGCTATAGTTTGATAATGATGCAATATTTGTAGCTGCTGAGTTGACAAGAACATCTTCTATAGTTAAGGCAAATGGTCTATAAGTATCCATAAATGAGTTTCCTTCTACACCTGATTTCGCACGAACATCCGCTATAGAAATTATTTTTAATTTATTTGCATCTATTTCTGGAATATTCAAATAGTATTCATTTTCCACATCAGATTTATTTTGACTAGGATTGTATAAAAATCTTCTATAATAGGGAAAGTATTGAGAGAAAATAGGTAGGGTATTTGTAAGAAGATTTCTATGAATCTCTGGATAGAGATAATCTAGTTTGTACTCAACCAAACCAAGTCTTTGATTAAGGAGAATATCCAATATTGTATTTATATTCATTCAATCATCTCCTAAGTTTTTATTTTTTTTTCTTAATTATTCTCTCTCAGACCGCGGATCATATGTCTATAGTTCTCTCTTATATATGATTCGATAGGAACAAATACTGTTATTGAGGTTCCGAGATACGAACCTTCAAGAATAACCTGCCCTTTTTCATTGAAAGTGCCGCAGGATTCTTCAAGTCCAAACAATTCTTTAGCAATTTTTACATTGTCAGACTTTTCGAGAATGAAGTTAGTAATTTGATGCTCGAGTTTCGTAGTATCTACCGGGTATGAGACAGAGCATTCTTGGAGGAAGTCATCAGTATACTCATTCTTAGAAGTAACGTCATCTCTGGTTCCATATGCTTCTTTATGAGAAGGTCTATTAACTTGGTCATAAGTGATAATAGTAAGAGGATGCAATGCAACATTATTTGAATCGGTAGCACCGAACGCACGGAGAGAGAAACCCCATGGGCGCCCTGCCATCAATTTATTATACATATCAAATCCATAACCATAAGGAGCAGTTGTTACATGGGCTTTAAGAAGATGTCCATCCTGCCAATATTTATCAATAAAGTGTGATACATAGGGATCAAGAATCTGAGATTGACGGACTGGATCTTTGCTATCCGGATGGCACCATTCACCAGCCCATTGTTTCTTACTAATATCATTCTGAATTTTGGGATTTTCGTTCAATCCACGCATAACGACCTTTGCAGGATAAGTACGTCCGTTCCAATTCAAACGTTCAAAGCTCTGAAGGACAGATTCAGCAGTTACCGTTTTAACTTTGGAGCCGGTCGCAGTTTCTATTACGTTCTCTCTAATGATATTAGTTCTTATATCACTAGGATTAACCGCTGCTTCTACAATGTAGAAAATGGGAAACTCTTTCTTAGTCGTAGTAGTAATCATATTATCATTTCCTTTCCTATTATAGTATTTCTATTAATGTAGTGTTTAAAAAATGGTGAATGCTGTAGTATTGTATATTTTGAAACATCAGAATAATTAAATATTTATAAGGGGCGATTCTTTCATGGATAGAAGCTTCTATAATAGTAAGCTTTTAAGCGAATATAAATCTAAAATGATTGAATCAACAGGAACAAATATTGATATGGCAATATTTGATGGACTTAGTTTTACTGAAAGCGATAACGATATAAAAACTGAGGCTCTTATAGAGTCATTTATTGAACTTATTGAAGAGAGTGGACTTGTACTGGATATAGAAGAAACGCAATTGAATGAAGGCGCAGCTCAAACTTTGAGAAAAATAAAAGATAAAGTATCTCAGGCAGTTGTAAAGGTTACCCTTGCAGAAAAACAACTTTACGAAAGAATAAATGAGAAATTCAATCGTTATATTAAATTGTACAGAGAAGGAAAGAGAAATGCTACTTACGATTCAATTGTAAAAAGATCTATCGACCTTTCTAGAATATTAAAAAGTCTGATACGTTCTATAGTAGTCGGTATTTTGGTTCCTGGAGGAGTTCAAATAAAACTTGTTAGCGCTATAATAGCTATTATTATCCAAACTGCTCTTGATAAAAGAACTGATAAGAAATACAAAAATCTTATATTTAATGATCTTAAATTTGAATTGAAAATAGTTCAGGAAAAAATTAAAGATGCAGAAGCAAGAGGAGATATTAAATCTAAATATAAACTTATGAGAATCGAGAACCAAATTGGTAGAGCAATGGATAGAATCAAATATAATATAAGGGATTAATAAGGAGGAAAAGATATGTCAATTAGAAATAAGCTTAAATCTATTTTGGAAGGAAATCTTCTTCTGGAAGCAGAAGAAGATAAGTATGATTTGGAAAATCAAGATGATAACTCTTCAGAAAATGATGACAATGCGGACCAACCTGATACTAGCGATCAAAATGATAATGAAAATCAAGAAAATGATGATAATAAAGGTGAAGAAAATAACCAGGATGATGAAAATGAAGAAGAATCCGGGGACCCTGATTATGGCTTAGATGATGATAACGACGAAGAACAAGAAACTAATGAAGGTGGTGATGAGCCTTCCACTAGTGATTCCGAGACAGCGGATAATCCTACGGATAATTCTGGTTCATCTCCTAATCAAGAAAAACCTGGAAGTTTGTTAAATATTGATGCAAAGTCTAGATCCATACTCACATTCAAAAATTTTGAAAGATATAGGAATCTTAGAGATGATACTGGCAGATTAATAAACGAACTATCTGAATTTGTTCCCACTTCTGATGAGGCAAGACAATATTTATTGATAGCAGTAGAAAAGGGCAATGATCTTTTTAAGAAACTTAATGATTATATACTATATAAGTATATTGATAATTCATATGAGGTAAACTATAATAACTATATGCAATTTATACTGGAAAAACGCTATTTGGATGAATTATACAGAAATATAATCCGCATGTCAACTCAGAAGGGATAAAAAATAATTTTTAAAGAATCAACATAAAATCGAGGTTTTTCAAAACCCCAACAAGAGATAAATATTTTACTCACTCTTTATTAAAGGAGGAAATCAAGATGTCACGTGAATATCTTGAACTGACGCTTGGTATGTCGACGGCACGGGATCAGAAAGTCGAAGAATTCTATCAACGACTGTTCGAGTCCTACGGCCCGAATGTTAGCGGCGAAATCGCAAGCATTTTCAAAAGCAGAGAGAGTGCACAGGCGTTCCTGGAGACGGTCAACGAGATCCTCGAAGACAAGAATCTCGAAGGACAAGGTCTGTCCAATGCTATTCTCCGAGAGGACGCTGCAGCTCGCGGCGTTGCTATGCAAAACGTCGTGAATGAGCTGCTCATGGAATCGACACAACAAGGCCTCGCTGCCCTGCGGCCGATCTCGCTGACTTCGTTCGGCTTCCAGATCCGGTCGTATGTCAAGGCTGCAATGCACCGGGCTGTCAAGACGGTGCAAGCTGAACGCCCGGCGTTCAAGATCACGGAGCGCAAGCAATACGTGATCGACATCCAGGGCAACAAGCACTACTTTGTTGACGCTTTCAACCGGAATTCCAACATCATCAACAACCTGCACCAAAAATTCAACTTCACCGTCAACGTTCCGACATCGGACTACGACATCTTCACCACGAACTCGATCGATCCTCGGAACAAGCTGGCGGTGGATATCGCTGTGAAGTCGTTCACGGCTGTCGAACCTGGTGAAGATCCAGAACCAGCTGCAGAAGAAACGCTCAAGATCATCGGTCGGAATCGTCAAATCGACATCGAAACTGGTCGCTTCAGTGTCGATGTCCAATTCGGTTCGGACAATGCGAAAGCAACGATCATGGGCGAAATCGATTTTGAATCGGCCAAGCTGGTGAGCATCAGCTCGACTTCTCCGCGCATCACAACGGTTACGTTCGCTGCGCGTCTGTCGTCCGAAACGCATCTCAAGGCGCTGGTTACCGGCTTCGAACACAAGCACACCAACGTCGTGATTCCGGACGGCGCACATATCGAAGTCAATCCGTCGGTTGAGTTCATCGACGACGTGAACCGCATGCTGGGTGTGAATGCTCTCGAAGAGTATACCAACCAGATGGGACAACTCGTCGAACAACTCGAAGACCGGAGCATCTACGAATACCTGAAGGATCTTGAATCGCAGGCCATCCTGACGAAGGACTTCAACGTTACGCCAGATGCCGGCTTCAGTCTGGGCCGCGAAGAATGGCTGCGTCGTGAGTTCCATCCGTTCATCGAGCGGATCTGCATCCGCCTGAAGGCTGAGCTGCAACTTGACGACTGTCACTTCCGCGTGGTCGGCAACCCGATCGATATTCGGGTCCCGAACGCATCCGGTGAGCAGTACATCTTCCGTCGCAATCAGGACATGACCGGGGCGTCGCAAGTCAACTACGACTTCGCGGTGATGAGCACCGGTATGACGATCTTCTACCTGTCCACGGATCGCGTGGCACCGGGCAAGATCTACATCAACCTGATTCCGAACAGCATCCAGAACAACATGATCACGATCAACCACTACCGGTATGCGAACTACGTTTCGAACAAGTACCGGAGCAGCGTGAACCCGGCATTGCCGGCCATCATGGTGTCGAGCCGCTATCAGACCAAGGAGTACTATCCGGTCATGGCGGTTGTCAACATGCAGAACAACTATTCTGACTACTACCAAGGCTTCTACCTGAATCAGCAGCAATAATTGTTCTGCCGCGAAACTCCCAGTGGTTAATTCCACTGGGAGTTTTATTTTTGTATTTAAATTTCAGAACTTAATATAAATTTGAATATTTCCAAGGGAGGAACTTCATGTGAATAAATATGTATTTCATATTCTCGCTGCTACCTTTGATGACTTAAAGAGGGATTATACGAATAATCTGGAATATCTTGAAAGAATCAAAACTATTCTTAATAATGAGGTTAAAAATCCTCCGTGCATAAATGTAATCATAAACGATTCAACTGTAGCTCAAACTTTCTATGGAATGATCGTATTCCCTAAAACTATTCTGTCTAATAATAAGGGAATAGAGATTAAAAGCTATGCAGTCGAGATACAAAAAAGCCTCCTTGATTTACTTAATGGGCAGCAATTGGCGGCACTTCTTATTCATGATATTTCACATAACGTATTGACATATACAGCAATCGAACGATTCAAAGCCGCTATTTATCAGGCTTGTAAAATGTCTCATATGAAAGTAATTGAAATTCTTTACAATCTTGACAATAAAGCAAGGGATCTTGCTATTCTTGATATTGCTAACCGTACTTATAAAGAACCTGTTCTCCCGGACGTGGAAATTTATGAAGCTGATCGTATACTTATCGATATGGAAATTTATGATTATTTCAATTCTGCTATTAAAAAGATTAAGGAACAAATCGAAGAGTTTGATCTTTCCAATCCAGATCATCAGAATATCGCAGATGTATATACAGCGACTGTAATGATTAAGATTGTAATGGAAAAAGCTAAAGGGATCATGCGCCAATATAATTGGCATAAGGGATATGTTGAGAAATTCTACGATACTAAAATATTTAAATTATTCCCCTCAATTGATATTGAAGTAAGAGAAGAATTGTTTGGTCAAAAAGTTAGTGAGATTGAATATTACAAACCATATGAGCTTTCAATGCTTAAAGAGTCTGCAATACTTCAAGAATCTACGCTCGATTTTATTTATAGGAAACAAGGCACTGATAACGGTTCCTTGATTATAGAAAGTGTAAAAGATTATCTGCTTACGGAGTCATTTAGTAAACGTCCGAGATTGACAGCTTTACAGAAAGAATATGATATTATTACGTTTAAAATGCAAAATATGTCTTCAAATTACGAAAGACTTAGCCTTCTTGACAGAATATATGATAACATTTATCTTATTGAAAAATATCTCAAAAAGAATCCGGGTGATACCGAGATTCAAGAATTTATGGATAAATTCCTTGAATTGCCGAAAATTCTTAAAGAGCTCAAACCTTCCAAAAAAAGATATGATATCTATGTAGAATATCCTGCAGGTTACGAAGGATAAAATTTCTCTATGTTCCGAAAAAAAATCCAAGGAGGACTCACTCTCCTTGGATTTTTTCATTTGAATCCGGATTCTTAATAATTGTAGTACCCTTTTTTATTTTCTTACGAAGGAGATTCAATGCAGATTTCAGGCAATTTTCATGTACATAGGCATTCAATTCTATATTATAAACAAGCTTTTCTTTCTGTTCAGGTTCATTGCAAAGCCAAAATTTTTTACTTCCGAAGTAATGCATTCTAGCTCTGGCCATGGATATAGTATCATCTCCTATAAAATATAAAAAATGGTCAATTCAATAATATATGATTCCCAAGGGATTTATTAACACCCCTTGGGAAACGTTGTTTTCCTCCTTAATATTTTTAAAAATATTATTGACCTGTTTCAATATATTTTTCCCTTATATTTTATATTAAAACTAATAATAAAATCATGATCTTGGATATTTTTAATTTAAAGGCGGTGAGAAAATGCTTAAACGCCCATATAATAAATATGAAGAAAAATTCCATATACATTGGGAAACGTCCAATACTTCATTCTTAAAAGTTGCCCTTCTTTTAAAGAAGGCTGGTATTGAAAATTACTATTTTATGCTAAAATTATATGACGAGGATCTGGTCAATATTGATCCATATGATCCGGATATAACTCCTGAACAAATGGGCAAAGTTTTAGTAGAGGTTTCTAGAAACTATTATTATTTCCTTCGTGAAGTTGCAAGGGTTCCTGAAGAAGGTGCTTCGACCGAAGTTGGTGGTGGCAGCCCGTTCCAGCTCCACCGTGGCAATCTGGCTCAGGCGTTCTGTTTTGAGCATAATATAAGCCACTATCTGGAACTCCCTCGCCAGTTCGGTAAAACCACTGGGGCAGTTCAAAGATATTTATGGCAATTCTCCTATGGTACGACTTCATCCACTACTATATTCATGCATATGGACAAGGCCGGTTCGGTAGGCAACTTAACCCGTCTTAAAGATAGCAGATCCCTATTGCCTGAATATATGCAAATGGTATTTACCCTTGATGAAAAGACAGGTCAGCTTAAGAAAGATACGGATAACGTTAATGAAATTAGGAATAAGAAACTTAAGAATACCATTATCACCAGAGCAGGTGCCAGAAACGTCCAATCCGCTGAACGGGTTGGCCGGGGTCTTTCAGTTCCTTCTATCTGGTTTGATGAGTTTAACTTTATACTTCTTAACGAAACTATTCATGCCGCTGCTATCCCGGCATTCTCTAAAGCATCTGAAAACGCTGCTAAGAACGGAAAACCGTTTGCTATATGTATAACCAGTACTCCTGGAGACCTTGGCACAGCACATGGTGCTTACGGATTTGATTTAAAAGAAAAAGCTGCCAGATTTACCGAATCGTTGTACGATATGGAACCAGACGAAATAAAGGTCTGGCTCCAAAAGAATTCAAGTAACGAAATGGTATATATCTCATTCTCTTACTTACAATTGGGTAAGAATAGAGAATGGTTTGAAGATCAATGCAGACGGATGAACCATAACTGGTTAAAGATCCGTCGTGAACTTCTTCTCCAATGGAACAAAGCATCTAATAACTCGCCGTTCTTACCTGAGGATATCGATGAGCTGGAAATCATGTCGATTCCGGCAATCGAAACGCTTAAGATTAATAAGTACTATGAGGTTCTCATATATAGAAAATATGATCCCTATAAACGCTACCTCATAGGTGTCGACGTTTCTAAGGGTATTGGTCGCGACTCAACTGCAGTAGCAATTGTTGATTCACAAACCCTTGAAATAGTAGGCCTGTTTATAAATAATACTATTAGATCTAAAGAGCTTAAGAGATTCTTATTAACTCTTGTACTTGATCACTTCCCGAACTCTGTACTGATTATAGAAAATAACAATATTGGCGATGCAATAATTGAAGATCTTAGACATACTGCATTAAAACATCATCTCTATTATGATTATGCTATAAGACTTGCTGAAGAAAAACGCAAAGATGGCATAATTCAAAAGAAGCAAAAGAATAGAATTATTTATGGTCATGAAGTAACTTCCGTCACCCGTCCAAGAATGATGGAGTTGTTACTTCAGTTTGTTTCTAAACACAAAGAGAAGATTAATGCAAAAGAACTTGTTGACCAAATTCGTCACCTCGAATATAAGAATGACAACAGGATTGAACACGCTTCAGGGCAACACGACGACGCAGTATTTGCATACCTTGCTTGTATCTACATCATGTTCTATGGAAAGAATCTTGCAAGGTTTGGTTTGTTTAATCCTTATAATTTTGATGGTTCTGAAATTCAAGAGAAAAATCATGGTGAAGATAAGATTGGTAAAATATTTAAGAGACTTCATGTTCAGAGAGCTATTAAAGATAATCCATTCCTGGCTGGTTTGTTTGAAGATTTATTAACTATTGAAGATGAAGATCGTGCAATTCAGCAAGAAATATTTGATATTGAAGCTAGTGATGATGGAACAAGCACATTATATCAATCTGATGGATTTTCAAGATCAAAAATTAAGAAGAATGCGTTTAGAGAACTTAATGCAAGAGCGTCTGGAAGAATGTTTAATGGTTTAGGTAGTTCTAAGAGTACGTTGTTCGGTGTTTCCGATAAATACTCAGGGAGTTCCTGGTGGTAGAAAAATTATATGGTCTAGGAGAATAACTCCTAGACCATATTTTTACATATAAAAATATTATCATTAAACCATAGTATTAGTATACACAGATGGAGGGGAGAATTATGGTAGACCTTGAGTTCGATGATGGTCCACAGAATAGTACCAACGTACGGACTATCATAGAATTCATAGACAACGAATTCTATACTGAAGCCATAAAAGAGCAAATTTTTGAAGGTATCGATTGCAATAATGTTGACTACATTGAACAATTCAGAATGAAGATCGAAGAAATTTCTGAAAAATATGATGAGGATGATTATCAATCCGTTATTCTTTTTGAGGAAGAATTATATAGAAATGTAATTTCGTGGATTCAAGATAAGTATAATATAGAAATTGAATATGATGATGACTCTTTAAAGGCTGTTGCTTATGATATGTATAAATTCTTCGTTGTTGAACTTAAAAATATAACTACGTCATTCTTACTTAATTATATAATCGAGAACTATAATTATATCATTTCCGGAATCCCGGAAGAAAATCTTAATAAGCAAGTAATAGAAAGGCTTGAACCAGATAAAGAACCTAACAAGTATATTGCTGTAAGTAATATTAATGAACTAATCAAACAGGTAAGTCTCCTTGATTTTGATTTTGAGACATTTATTAGGTATGCTTCAAAGTCAGGAGACATTGACTCTTTCTCAGAAAGAGATGAAGACGGCACTCCTTCTATCTCATGGAAATTCATTGATGAGGGAGAATTTGTCCAAAAAGTTCTTAGACAAATTGCTGATGGTGAGTATGACAGGACTATAATTTTGTCAATCACAGATAATCTTATCTCTTCTTTTGATATCAACATAACGCTGGACGAGGAGAATGAATAATGGTAAAAAGGAAAAATACCACCAAAAAAAAAGCAACTGCAGAAGCAACTGTCGAAACCAATCCTCCTGTTCCTTACAATGTAATGGCTTCAAACCAGGAGCCTACTCCTATTAAAGCTTTTACTGAAGAAGGGGATATTTTTGAAGGGAAATCCCGTGAAGATATTATCGAAGAACTCGGTAAAACCGGTGTGGATATGGAAGAGGCAACCGGCGTGGTTGTAGAAGATGGTGTAACAGGAGAAAAAATTCCTGGTTTTGCAAAAGATCTTCCTAAAATAAATTCGCTCCAAGAACTGGAGCCTGAGAATATTAAGAAATTTTTGTCAAATATGGTTAAGCAAAATCTTCAAGTTCTTATTCCTGAAGACCTCACTGATGAAGAAGCCGAAGAAATTATCAATTCCATTGAAAAGAAAATCATTAGTCTCGACAGGAAGGAAATCAAAAACCTCGATCCGGTTGAGATTAAGAATATTTATGGAAGTGAAGTATTTAATCAAATCAAGAAATTCAATCCCACTGATTATGTAAAACTTGCTAGGAAACTTCTTGTAGATTTTAAAGACGGAATTGTTGAGTATCAAGATATTATTGATGCAACTGAAGAAATCAATCGTCACATTAAATTCTTTCAAGATCTCGATGTCGATAATGTTCAGAAAGGGATTAGAGAGACAATTGAAAATGACTCAGAAAATTATCCTACTGAATTCCATAAATATAAGAAATATTTGGAGATGTATCTTGATTATCTTAATAGTAAAGAGGGTTATGAAAATAACCCCTTCATGGAGAAAGAAAAAGAAGTCACTGCACAGAAAATTAGAGCTGTTGAAGAAGCTCTTGATTTCAGACATATTTATAGTAAATGTGAAAATGGTAAGCAAAAGATTCTTAGGGATTTCAAGACTCCTCAAGTTCTAAATAAAGCAATCTTTGATTTCATTGGGAAACTCAGCAATGATAATTCCATTAATATAGCATTCCCAATTCCTGCAAACTTTAATGTTAAAGTAAATGCATCTGAAGCTCTTACAGCAGTATGGATTACGTTCCTTGAAATGTCTATCTTGAGAGGTAAATTCGAAAATATCAAAAATATTACCCCCTCTGAATATGTAGAAATGGTACAGATTATTAGAGGAGAAACGCCTAAGAAATCTGATAAAAAGAAGAAAGATGAAAATGTTAAAACTGAGGATGGTATCGATATTAAGAAATTTGTAGAGGAAAATAATATTACTATTGACGATGTAAGCTATTCCCGGAAAGCTGCAATTGCAGTTTCTTACATTATTGCGAGAACATTTAAACCAACTGTCATTAATAATAGCACTCATATGAAATACGTTCTTTCTTATACTATGAAACTTTTGACTCAAAGTTTTGTTCATGATGGATGCAATAAATTGCTTCTCGAATTGGTTAATGGAGTCAAGGAACGTTTAGAATAATTAACGCACTTAATATCATTATTGATTATATATTATTGAAATGAGCCGCAACCGGGAATCCTGGTTGCGGTTTCTAATTCTATAAGCTCACAAGAGGGGTGAACAACATTGTCTAACATTAAAAGTATGATTAGAAGATTCGTTGTAAATATTATTAACAGATTCACTAAAAAAGGATATACCGAGGAAGAATTGGAAGAATTCAGAAAATTGGTTGAGATTATGATACATAATGAAGCTCCTATAATATTAAGGGAACTCGGGATACATGAAGATGAGTGGAATTACAAACATAGGATTCGTCTATATTGGGAAGGACCGAGAAAAAATAGAACAGGATTTACAGGTATTCTCGACGATGGAGAATTTTCATTTGGAACTGTAAATGTCCATCTGTACGTGAGAAACATATTGAGAACCAATAAGTACAATAATTTCCCCAAATCTTTTATTCATACACTCGCACATGAACTGAAACACGTTCAGCAAATAAAGAACGGGTATGATGTAACCGGATATATAAGACCTGAAGATGATATCGAAGGATATAAAACACAGGATATAGAAATAGAGGCTGAGGAATTCGCACGAAATTACGTTCTTAAAAGATTTAGGAAGTTAGCCGGTTAATCCGGCTAACTTCTTTTTTTTTTCTATTACTTTATTATGAAAACACCTGAATAAATCAATAAGAGAGGAGAAGTAGAATGTCTTCTTTAGATAAACAGTATTTCGAACAAACTGAGTCATCTATACTATTGAATACTTACAAATGTGAAATTTTTGTTCCAGAGAGTTATTTTGAATCGAAGTTGGCAGTTCAAGATGGAGAAATATATAATTTATTTTTTATAGTAAAATATAAATTATATCATAGTGAAAATGATTCTGGGCAAAAGAATTATGGAGATTTTCTCTTCCCGTCTATTGTAACTACAAAACCTGACAGCGTAGATTCAGCAGAGCTGGATATTTATGGAGAGATGGAAAAATTCCGTGTATTCACCTACTATAAAGGGTCTCCTATATTGAATAATAGATTTATAGTAAAAACATCTATAATGGTTGAAAGATTCGTAAGTTTAAGAAACGATGGAAAGATTAGAGCTTTCTATGGGAAGATTCCCGATATAGAAAATAAAGTACAAAAAATCCATGATACAAAATTAGGCATCCCTCAATATATTCAACAACTTACTATTTCTGAGGTTTATAGAGATAGAAACGATTATTCAAGACCTTCAAGACTTGTGCTCACATCTCAAGATAGAGATAATTCAAAAATTAGAGCTCTTAATATGAGAGAGAACTCCGCATTTACTTCTACTTTGGCTGGTATAGGGTTTGAGGACGTTAAATCAATGCTCACTGTCGCTGACAATAGAGACGACAGAAATGTCAAAACAATAAGCCCTATAGAGAAAGTTATAAAAGGTATCTAACTAAAATCAACACCTATATAGGGTTTACCAACAATGAATTAAATACTAATTTACTCTGTAAAGAGGAGGGTTTTCACAGATGTTCGATAGAATTGTCCTTGTCGACCAATCAACTTTCACTCCGGCACCAACAGCCGTGGCTTCACCGGATCGGCCCCGTGCATTTATTCCGATCTTCTCAACGAAGGGTTTCGGCAAAGACGATGAAGTGAAACTTTTCGAAGCCTATAACCACGGCACCCTTGTAAAGAACTATGGTAATCCTAACATTCTTATCACTCTTGCTCCGCTGTATTACGCTTATGAATTCCTGCGGGGTGGCGGCGATGTCTATATTCGTCGTATTGTATCGGCGACTGCCACCCATGCCCATATTGTCATCGTAGCAAAAGTCCGGTTCCCATCCGAGGGTGCGAACGAAGGTAAAGCTGAAGTTATCTTCGAAAACCGGACTCTGAACAGCGCTACGGATCTGGAAACTATGATTACTGATGCTGAAGATCTTCTGAATCTTACTCCGGATGCTGATGGATTCGTAGTTTATCCGATTGCTATCACGGGCGTGAGCTGGAAGGGCGTTGAAGGTAACAAGTATACCATCCGCCTTATTCCTAATACGTCCCTGGATAAGCAAATCGATCAAAAAGCATATACCCTTGAAACGCGTGAATCCGCTTCGTCATCTCCGAAGTCGGTCGGTTTCACGTTTGATGAAAATGCTACTCTTGACGGCCAAAGCATCTATGCTAACGATATTTTTGAAGAACAATCTCCTAACGTATTCTTCAATGTTCTTTCGACCTATTCTCAATTCATTGAAGCTATTAAGGATTACATTCCGGAAGGAGAAATCGGTCGTCCTGACATTTTCTTCGGTCGGGATAAATCCGGTAATATCTATCCGGATTATGTAATTCTGAATACTTCAGTTGATTACACCGTTTCCGGCGGTATCGCTATGCAAGGTGGTAGCGATGGAAGCTTTGCGGTCGACCAAGCGAACCGTGAAGATAGCATGATGGAACGGTATGTTGAATCATTTGATGAAATGCCGACCCAAATGCTCGAAAATGAATATAAATATTTCATTGACTATGTATTTGACTTCGGTGCTCCGCAGGAAGTCAAGGATGCGATTATTGGGTTTACTCAACGTCGCAAGACTACTAAGGCTATTATCGATACAGGTCTCAACAATAAGACGGTAACGTCAATTGTAAATGCACGGGTTAGCGGCGGTGTCACTTACAGCAATGAAAGTGCCACTATTGTCAGCGGCGTTGCTGCTTACCGCGATCCGTTTACGAATAAGAAGATTATGATGCCGCTTTCCTTCTTCGAAGCATTTGCTGTTCCGAACCACATCAGCATGTACGAAGGCGGAGCGCGTCCGTTTGCTGGAGCAAATTACACCTATGACAATATGATTCCTGGCACGTACCAGCCGATTATTTATGATGAAAATAGCGATTCGGCTAGAAAGCTGGTTGACAATCAAATCAACTTCGCTGTCGAAGACGCTAATACTTATCAAGCATTCCATCAGACGACTTCTCTTAAAGTTCGTTCCCTCGGACTGGGTGAGCGCAACAACGTTCATCTGCTCCATCTCATGATTCGTCTGTGTCTGCTGGAAGCTAAAGCCGAGCGCTGGAACTTCCTTGAGGATGCAGATATTGAACGTTATGGTTCCCGTATTCAACAACGCCTTGAAATTGCAATGCAAGGCAAAGTCGGCGAACTCAGTATTCAAACTGAGCGGGCTGGCCAATATGGAGAAGATCGTAATCGTGTCAACGTTACGATCAATGTCCGCTTCAAGAATATTAATAAGGGTACTACGTTTACCTTTACGATTAACTAATTAAAACAACCAACGGGGAGGTAAAAATATATGTCAGAAGTCCTTCAATCATATGCGCTTTGGCTGGGCGTCCCCAACCTTAGCAAAGAACAGCTCAAGAATTTCGACCCTGCATATACGGGATATGTCCATATCTTCGTTATCAGGGTTCCGGAAGTTCTGAAAGAGCATGACAAACATTTCAGCACCAAACACTCCCAGAACTTCAAGGCAATTTTTGAGCGTCTTTCTACCAGTGTTAGCGGTCTTCCTGAAATTACCGTAAACTATCAAGATCAAGTCCATGGTTTTGCTGACCGTAAAGTTCCTCATGCTACGAATATTGAAAGCAACTTTGATACGATTACGATTCGTACTCTTGAATTCAAGGGTCTCCCGACATATACTATGATTCAAGACTGGCTCACTCTGGTCGGTGGCGATGAAATCAGTAAGATCAAAGACTACAAGGGCATGGCATCGTATATGGCCGGTGGTTATTCTCTTGAAAATCATACAGCATCATTCATTATTTGTACCACGAATCCTGAAATGACTGCAATCCAAGGGCGTGCTCACTATATCACGGCTGCAATGCCGGTTTCCCTCCCAAGGGAAATCTACCACATGAATGCTGGTGAAATCTCCATTGTGGAAGGGCATGATATCTCCATGCGGGGTGTCATGAGATACGGCCCGGAAATCAACAAGAAAGCTCTTGAACTTCTGATTGAGCGGAAGAAAGTCATCAACTACTACGCATCTACCGCTTACCGCATGAATGCTCAGGGCAAATACGGCGTTATCGAAAATCCGTACCACAACGGCGGCCCGCTCAACGGCGAAACCATTCAGGCGCAAACGTCGCTCATTTAACGGCGAATCCCCATACCCCATCAGCTGGGGTATGGGGAATATTTTTTCTCATATTAGAACGAGGATGAATCTTCTCCTCCAGAGGAAGTTTCAGAAGTTTTATTGACATTGTCTAAAAGTTTTTGCTCAATTAAAAGTTCTCTTATCCGTCCAATAATGCCATCAATAGTCTTCCAATCGTAGGTAAGATTATTACGAACAAATTCTTTAACAAACAGTTTTCTCAAGGTTTCATCATCTTCAATTATATTGATTTCAGCCATCGATTGACCAAGATCTTTAATAGTATTCATAATTTCATTAGTTATTTGCATGAGCATGCTTTTTGATGGGATAAGAGTAGCATATATGGTTTCCATTTCTTGTTCAGTTAGATCAAGTTCATAAGCCATCACATAACGGAGTAGTTTGGTTAAAGGTCCATTCAATTCTGCTTGCGCGTGAGCACTTGATGATGCAATATCAAGGTTTGCCATTGAAAGAGTTTTAGCAAAATCAACTTCTTCACTATAGTCAACAATAACTGACGGTACATTGAATGAAAGAATAATCGATTTAATGAGGAATTGGAGGAACGGTTCATCCATTTCCACCTGTTGACCCGATACCACTTCAGGTTTTATAGGTTGATCCCCTTCACTACTTTGAGGAATAAATAAATCAACAATAGCGCCAACAGAACCAACTATCCCACTAATAGTACCAACATCGCTCCATCTAATCTGGGATTGTTGGATAGCTTCGATCGCTTGCATAACAGAATCTTCAATATCATTTGATAACCCGTTACTAACATACCAAACAGTTCTATCAGAACCTCTGCGGACTTTTGTAAGAATATTGCTAAGAAGAAGCAACAGATACAATTTCAGGAAAAACAACGAATTTTTCATAATGGAACCTTGTTGACGTCTAAATTCAATCACATCATCAGGGTGAAGTATAATAATATCTCTTGCCTCTTTATGAATTTGACGATCCCTTAAAAATTCATAAAATACATCCATATTATCAAAGTTAGCTTCAATGAATTTTGGAGAGATATTAGCAAGAACTGCGTTTCCGATATTCCTTATAATTTGGTTTTCAAGCATTTTCAAAGTATGCTCATTATACTCAGTGGATGCAGTCCTATAGAATGAGAAATGATTTTGGAAATGATTCCTGAGATTCATTCTAATACTATCATCACGACGTTCCTCAATATAAATGTAAGCAACTACAGTATCTTTGATTCTGAGAGGCCACGTTCTGGCAGGATCTAATCTCTCAATTTTACATCCATTTATTTTAATCTTATCATAATCACTAGCAGACCCTGTATCTATTAATCCTTCGCTAGCGGAATCTTTTTGAGATGTATTTTTAATTTTCGCAACTTTATCAAACATTTCGTCAAAAGATGATTCAATTAAATATGAACTACGTTCATCTCTTACAGCTTCAACTAAAGCTGCATCATATACCAATTTCTTATTTGATTTATAGACTTTTATATTGCTAATGTATTTATTAATTTCCTTATTAAATGAATCTAAAGCTTTTTTCCTTTCATCTTGATTCATATTTCTTAATTTTTCTTTAAGTTTATCTCCAAATGCATCCATAATTGTAGATTCAGATAATATCTGTTTATTACCATCCTTACCGAAATCTATGAGGGATGATTCTCTAACTATTTTCGATTTTGAGGCAGTATTAAGTTTATCTTGTTTAATAGAATCTATTATTGCTCTATAAGGTACTACAGTTATATATTCTGTACCAATAATAAGATAATTTTCGACTATGGTCTTAATTTTATTATTGAGATCATATTTCTCTTTTATCTTTTTGGCGAGAGTATTTTTTGCATCTGATTCAAATTTATATTCAAGTGAAAAGATTTCAGAAGTAATAGCCTCAGGAGTAATTATACTATTGATAAGAAGATCTATGACTCTTGATACTTGTGGTATTGCCCTTCTGAATATTTCATAGTCTTGAAGTGTTTCGTAAAGCCTTTCATTCATTAAAATTTGATTTTTAAGTTCCATGAAAATATTTTTATTTGAAGAAACTATATCAAAAATGTCTCTTTTGTTATCATTCGTCTTATTAGTTCTTGATGTTAACCCAAATGTGCTTATTCTTGTATTATTATAAATACTTCCCTGTACAGTTGCTTTTAATGATTTTTCATCATCTTTTGAAACCTGATTTAATGTATTAATCATTCTTTCAGTGTCATAAAGATCTTTGCTCATTCCGTAAGTAGAGAAATTCGTTATTCTTGATAATCTTGCAATATTATTTAATATAGAATTCATGTTTCTTGTAATATTTCTCTGACTTTTTCCTTTAGATTTATTTTCGGCCAACTTTAGTCATCTCCTTCTAGGTATAATACGTTAAAAACATTGAGTATCTGATATTCCGATTTATTGACTGTCGTTATAGTCAAAAAAACTAAAGAATCTTCATCTTTATAAGGAATACATTTTATTAAAGCTACATCTCCTTTAGTTACATTTTGAAAAGTTGATTTGGATAATCTCGTATAAAACTTTTCATCTTCTATAATAAATGGAATTTCTGAATTATTTATTTCTTTATAAATATCGATTTTAAATTCTTTACCATTGCTAAAATCAGCATTACTTATCGAATTAAAAATTGAAATAATTTTCTCATATAACTCAGTTTTTTCAAACTTTATAGTTATAATATAATCATTATTCTCTTTTGAAATAAACTGTGCGATCTTACTAAAATTTTTATCTTCATACATAGATTTAGGATTTGCACATTTATAAATAAAATCTACACCATCTAGTGTAAATCTAATGTCCCTGATTTCTAAATATTTCTCAGTTATTTTAAATACTGCGGGATGGATGTCGAACTTAAACGGAAATAATTCTGTGATATCTTTCTCTATTTTTTCGCTAAAAGTTATAACTGTCATAATACCTTCTTCATATGAAGAAAATACACCTTTTGAAAAATTAAATTCATCTGCCTTAAATTTATTTAAAGTATCTACAACTTTCATGAATGATTTATAAAAATTTTGGATATTCATGTTTGATTCACCCTTTTATAGTTTATCTTATCCATTAATGGTTTTAAGCTTTATAGATTAAAATTATGTATAAACAAAATATTAAAGAGAACTATTTTATCACTATTAAGGAGGAAAAGAAATGACCGATATTTTCAGGGAAAGCATGAGAGCTTACCACGAAAGTGTTGCTGCTCAAAAACGGAATACTTCCGATAAAGAGCAGAATAAAAATGAAGAGCCTATCGGTGAAAGCGATATCACTCCTGAAATGATTTCTGAAGCAACTATTGTTGCAATTTACGAAGCAGCTCATGATCATGCCATGGAAATTGTTAAACAGTATCTTACTGAAAGTGGACATGAGTTGGTCCGCGACGGTCTACTTACAGAAAATGCGATGGGTCAATCTTTCGTTGTCCTGTCCCGTGAATCACAACGGAGCAAGGCAGAGAGACTCCTGCGCATGCAAATGGCACGTAAAGCGGGAGACCCTCGTTATTTCAAGATTGCATCGTATCGCCGCAAAATCAAGCAGCTTACTAGAGAAATTCATAATGATTCCCGTTATAACGAAGCAAGAACTATTGTTATGAAACGTCAATTCCGTTATGTTCCTGACCCGAAAGCGCTTGCGGCTAAAAGAACGCAAGGTGCAATGAGGCTTATGTAATAATTAAAACTGATGATGGCTTGGTTAGTCATCATCAGTTTTATTTCAAATATATATTATTGTAATGTACGACGGTGTCAAAACCTTAAGAGAGAAAGGAAGACATAAATGGGTAAGAAAGCTAAGGCAAAGAAAAAAAGAACTACTGTTGTATTCAAAAACTGGACACACAATTTAGCGAGAATTGAGGAGCAGTTGAAAGAACAGGGCAAATATACCCAATTCGGTGAAATCAACAAATTGTATCCTATCATTAACGAATTCGAGTCTATTGATGAATATGATTCATATATTGAAAGTTTGATCTCTGGGACGAAAAAACTCCTTTCACATTCTAAGGATGAATTGTCTAAGTTGACAATGGCATATAAGTTTAATTCTGATGATGACAAATTCCAGGAAATGAACTTTGTTCGGTTCCTGTTTAATATTATTATGTGGAGACCCTATATTGTATCCGGAATCCCGGTAACTGAAGAGGCTATTTTCAACGCAGAAGTATTCCATAATAAAAAATATGAAGAATATTTTAATAAATTTGCTGATAAATACAGGGACAGATTCACGGTTCCTGAATTCTCAGAAATTTTGTTTGATATTCAAGTCTATTTCAATAAAATCGCTGTTGAACTTGGCCCTCTGTTTGGTAGTTCCATATCGATTTATGATATGGTCAAGATGGCCAAAAGGAATAATGAGATTAATGCTATAATGAATACTCAAATCAATTTGGACAATTTCCAAGTAAGTGAAGTTGAGAGATTCCTTATTAAACAAACTGATAGGTTTTTCCAGATTCTCATGAATGAATCTGATAAGAATAATCCTCTTAAACCTTTTATTCGGGCTGGTGTCGGTGTCAATAAAAGACAAGTTCAAGAGATTTTCATCCATTTGGGTTAAAGGATAGCCCCTTCTGGCTGGAAACGGTCAGTCGAATAATCTGCCTAAATGCTGGGACCGACTAAAGCCTCTATGCCTATACGTCTGGTCAACGTATATGGAGCGAAAG
>Ga0207866_1000731_pt1 | contig 41863 bp, 42 predicted proteins | sample HigsolmetaAR203D_FD_184835 | JGI IMG/M metagenome (GOLD analysis project Ga0207866, IMG submission 184835) | Ionic liquid and high solid enriched microbial communities from the Joint BioEnergy Institute, USA - AR20-3-D (SPAdes) (version 2) ...
GTTGCCGGATCAGTTTGCGCACCGCCGCGGGTTCGTTTTGGATCGTCCCCCAGTACCGCGCTCTTTCCCGACCGGCCTCGGCAATTGCCACGGCAATCGTATCCTTGGATACATCCAATCCGACATAACTTTGTGGTATACTGCATCATAAGTCAGCTCCTTTGCGTGTAGCTCTGAAATGGGTGGGTGTATCCATTTTAACCTACGTGTCGCATTCGGAGCTGACCTTTTTCGTTCATGCTAACTACAGAGGCTCGCGGAAAAGGTGTTGCCAAGTGCATGCCGCGCCGCCGGAAGTTGTCCTTTTCGTCCAAAAAATCGCGGGAACCGCGATTCCGCAATAGATTTTCCATATGCTTCTGGTAATGTTGTAATCGTGTAGATGTCTGAATGCAGCGTCTCTCCAACACATGGACAAACAGATGCAGAAAACTCGAAATTCGGAGCGGTCGAAAGTGAAGGGAAATTGGATTGGGCATGAAACATCGGGTTTTGCTGGTGGATGACCATCCGTCGGTCATGTTCGGCACAAAATGGATGCTGGAGCAGGAAGACGATTTCGAGGTGATCGTCGCGAGTCCGCAGGACAATCTGGTGGAGCTCGCCGTGAACGGATCGTTCGCCGTGATGATGTTCGATCTGGTCATGCCCGGCATCAGCGGACTGGAACTGTCCCGGCGGGTGCTCGAGCGAAGGCCGGACGCGACGATCCTGATCTATACCGGGTTTGATATCACGCCGTATTTCCGTCAACTGATCGAGCTCGGGATCGCCGGATTCGTGTCGAAGACGGCCTCCCGGGAACGTCTGGTTCACGCGGTGCGGTCGGCGCTCAACAAGGAGGCGGTCGTTCTGGTCCGGGTGCTGAGGGCGCTTTTCCGGGACGGAAGCGATTGCAGGCGGAGAGACGACGCGGCCTGTCTGACGGATCGGGAGATCGTGATTCTGAAGGAAGTGGCCCGGGGGAAAAGCAACAAGCTGATCGCGGAGAAAATGCACATGAGCCAAAGGTCGCTGGAATATGCGCTGACGCAGGTGTTCCAGAAGCTTTCCGTCCATTCCCGGGTCGAAGCGGTGTCTCGGCTCTGGCGGATTCGGGGCTGGACGGCAGCAGTCTGGAACTGGAAATTACCGGGAGCGTCATGGTCGATCCGCGGCGGGCGCTCCCGACCCTCGAGCGGCTCAAGTCGCTCGGCGTAATGGTGTCGATCGACGACTTCGGGACGGGCTACAGCTCCCTGCAATATTTGAAGAACATGCCGATCGACAGCCTGAAGATCGACCGCTCCTTCATCCGGAACCTGCTGGCCCGCAGGATCAGGCCATCGTCATGGCGATCGCCTCGATGGCGCGGCATCTCGGGCTCCGGCTCGTCGCCGAAGGGGTGGAGACGGCCGACCAGATGAGCTTCCTGCGGGCGCTCGGGTGCGACGAAATCCAGGGCTACTATGTCAGCCGGCCGCTGCCCGCGGACCGGCTCGGGGAGATGCTGCATGCCGGCGGCGCGGGCGATTGACGCAGCGCGCCGACCATTCGGCCCGGAACCGCCGGATCGGGCGGCGTCTTCCCCGGCATCCGCGCGGAAACCGGGCGACCGGGGAATACGCGCTTACTTCGGCGTTTTCACGTACCGGGAACTTCCGGAGCCGGAAACCCGGTGTATAATGGAATCATGATCCACGCAACGGACAAGGCCCCGCGACCGCTCGCGGGGTTTGCGAATTTCTCCGGGTTCTTCCCGGCGGACAGGAGGGGTCATGCATGCTCCATGCCGGCATCGCTTCCCGCCGGATGCGCAGCCAAATCATCAGCGGCTCCAAAGCGGAGACGCCCGCCGACGTCGTCCGTCGGCTCGGCGCGCTGCAGGCGCAGGATTACGCGCAGGTCACGTGGGCGATCGGCGCGCGCACTAGCGGCGCGAGCCTCGCCGACGTCGAGCGGGCGATCGCCGACCGGCGGATCGTGCTCACCTGGGCGATGCGCGGCACGCTGCACGCGGTCCCGGCGGAGGACGCGCCCTGGATGGTGCGGCTGCTCGCGCCCCGTGTGCTCGCCCGCGACAAGCGGAGACGGGAGCAGCTCGACATCGACGGCGAGCTGCTCGCGCGGTGCGAGCGGCTGATCGGCGGCGCGCTGCGGGAGCGGAAGCGGAAGCGGATGACCCGCGCCGAACTGATGGAGCTGCTCGAGCAGGCGGGGATCCATACGAAGCAGCAGCGCGGCTACTACATCCTGTGGGCGCTGGCCCAGACCGGACTCATCTGCCTGGGGCCGCTCGAAGGCAGACAGCAGACGTTCGTGCTGCTCGACGACTGGGTGCCGGAGCCGCGCGGCCTGTCCGGAGACGAGGCGCTCAGGGAGCTTGCGATCCGGTATTTCACGGGCCACGGGCCGGCGACCGCGCACGATTTCGGTTGGTGGGCCGGGCTGACGGTCACGGAGGCGAAAAAGGCGGCGGCGGACGCGGACGGCGCGCTCTTTTGCGAAACGGTCGGCGGAACGGCGTACTGGTCGAGACGATAGGAGCGAATGATCCGGTCGCGGGGCCGGACGATATCGTGCTGCTGCCGGGGTATGACGAATACCTGCTCGGCTACAAGGACCGGAGCGCCGTGCTGAAGCCGGAGCATGCGCCGAAGATCGTCCCCGGCGGCAACGGCGTATATGCCCCGATGCTGGTGATCGGCGGCGAGATCGCGGGCGTCTGGCGGCGTACGGTCGGCAAGCAAGGCGTGGAATTGACCGTCCATCCGTTCGAAGAGCGGGGCATCACCGCCGGGCGCGTCGCCCCGGAGGCCCGCCGTTACGCCGCATTTCTCGGGCTGCCCCTGACGGGGATCGATGTTCGGGCGGAATGAAGGAGGAACCCGGCCAACCTTCGGATCAGCGCCAATGCCGCTTGCGGTACTCGAGCGGCGTCATGCCCGTCGCGCGCTTGAAGCACGCCGAGAAATACGGCGCGTAGCGGAAGCCCGTCTCGTCCGCGATCCGCTCGACAGGCCAACCGGTCGAGACGAGCAGCCGCCGCGCCTGCTCGATGCGGCACTGCAGCAGGTAGCGGGCGGGCGTGACGCCGTAGGCCTTCTTCATGCATCGGACGATGTAGCTGGGGTGATAGTGCAGCCATGCGCCGAGCGTCTCGTTCGTGATCTCCTCGCGGTAATGCTGCTGCAGCAGCGAGGCGGCGCGCTCGGCGACCCGCGCGGCCGGCGTCCCGACGGACCCGGCCGCTTCCCGTTCGAGCAGGTCGAGCAGTTGGAACAGAAGCTGCTGCTTCTCCCAGTACCCCTCGCCGATCGGCATCTCCGCGAGCCGCCGCATCCGGTCGAACGCGGGCCGGGGATCGGCCAGCCGCGCCTGCTTCGGCAGCCGGATCGTCCGGGGCCGGTCGAAGGGCGGACCGGGCGCCTGCGCCTCCGCGCCGTCCGTCCCGGACACCTCGCGCCACTCCGGATGGTCAAAGTGCGCCCACCAGAACACCGTCTCTTCCCCGCACGGCCGCACCGCGTAATGATATCCCCGGGGCAAAAGCATCAGCATATCCCCTTCGCCCAGGCTCCATTCCCGCCCGTTCTCCCCGATGTGCAGCGTCCCGGACACCACGATGAGCAGGTCGAACACGCCGAGGTCGGTGCGGCTCGGATGCCGGTCTCCGGGCCGGTACTCCGCCAGGCCGGACTCCAGATAGTACGGCAGCGGCGGCGCCGTCAGCTCGATGCGGGTGGTCTCGCGCACGGTCGAACTCCTCCATGGAAGCAGTCTCATTTTTTATAAGAAGAAGCGCATCCAATCACTGTTCCATCCCGACAATACCGCATATACTCGTCCGTGTGAAGGGTCAAAAATTATCAATCGGCAAAAGGTGGGAGCGGCATGGGCAAACCGGACATCCGCATTCGGGACGGCTTCTGGAGCGGCTACCAGGACCTGGTGACGGATACGGTCATTCCGTATCAGTGGGAGGCGCTGAACGACCGGATCGAAGGGGCGGAGCCGAGCCGCGCAATCCGCAATTTCCGCATCGCGGCCGGGCTCGAGGAAGGCGAGTTCCACGGGTTTGTGTTCCAGGACAGCGATCTGTACAAATGGCTGGAGGCCGCGGCCTACGCGCTCCGGCGCAAGCCGGATCCCGGACTGGAGCGCATCGCGGACGAGGCGATCGAGCTGATCGGACAGGCCCAGCACGGGGACGGCTACATCAACACGTACTATACGATCAAAGAGCCGGACAACCGGTGGAAGAACCTGTACGAGGCGCACGAGCTGTATTGCGCGGGGCATCTTTTCGAGGCGGCCGCGGCGTATTATGAAGCGACGGGCAAGCGTCGGCTGCTGGACATCGCATGCCGGTTCGCCGATCACATCGACCGCGTGTTCGGGCCCGGCGAGGGGCAACTGCGCGGCTACTGCGGGCATCCGGAGGTCGAGCTGGCGCTCGTGAGGCTCTACGGCGCGACGGGCGAAGAGCGGTATCTCCGGCTGGCGAAGTTCTTCGTGGACGAGCGCGGGAAGGAGCCGAACTATTTTCTGGAGGAGTGGAAGCGGGGGCGTCCGCCGATCTGGGGTTCGGGCCGGCCGAATCTCGAGTACAACCAGGCCCATCTGCCCGTGCGTGAGCAGACGGCGGCCGTCGGCCACGCGGTGCGCGCCGTGTACCTGTACAGCGCGATGGCCGATCTGGCCCGGCTGTCCGGCGATGCCGGCCTGCGCGAGGCGTGCGACCGGCTCTGGTTCAACGCGACGAAGAAGCAGATGTACATCACGGGCGGCATCGGGTCGACGCATCTCGGCGAGGCGTTCACGTTCGACTACGACCTGCCGAACGACCTCGCGTATGCGGAGACGTGCGCGTCGATCGGGCTGATCTTCTGGGCGCGGCGGATGCTCAAGCTCGAGGCGCGGAGCGAGTACGCCGACGTGATGGAGCGGGCGCTCTACAACACGGTGCTCGGCGGCATGGCGCGGGACGGGAAGCATTTCTTCTACGTCAACCCGCTGGAGGTGTGGCCCGAGGCAAGTCTGAAAAATCCGGACCGCCGCCACGTGAAGCCCGTCCGCCAGAAATGGTTCGGCTGCTCCTGCTGTCCGCCGAACGTGGCGCGGCTGATCGCCTCGCTTGAGGACTACATTTATGATGCGGACGAGGCGGAGGGCCGGGTGCATGTGCACCTGTATATCGGCAGCGAGCTGCGGCTTTCGGCGGCGGGGCGCGCGGTGACGCTGCGCCAGCGCTCGGGGTTGCCGTGGGACGGCGCGGTGGCGTTCGAGCTGGCCGTCGAGGGCGGGGGCCGGGTGCCGCTGGCGCTCGCGCTGCGCGTGCCGGATTGGTTCCAGACGGCGGCGCCGCGCCTTGCGGTGAACGGCGAGGCCGTCCCGTACCGGACGGAGCGGGGCTACGCGGTCGTGGAGCGGGAGTGGGCGGACGGCGACCGGGTCGACTGGCTGCTGCCGGTGGAGACGGTGCTGGTCGGCGCTCGAGCCGAGATCCGCGCGAACGCCGGCCGGGCGGCGATCCAGCGCGGCCCGCTCGTGTACTGCGTCGAGGAGGCGGACAACGGCGCGCCGCTCGCGGCGCTGTCGCTGGCGGAGGAGCCCGCGCTGCGCGAGCGGTTCGAGCCGGAGCTGCTGGGCGGATGCGTCGTCATCGAAGGCGAGGGCCGGGTGCCGGCCGACGCGGACTGGCCGGAGGACACGCCGTACCGGCCTTTGCGCGCCGCGACGCGCCCGAAGCGGTTCCGCGCGATTCCGTACTTCCTGTGGGGGAACCGCGAGCCGGGCGAGATGTGCGTGTGGATCCGGCGGTAGCTGTTGCATGCCGCCCGTCAACGGAACCGGGTTCCGGTGGCGGGCGGTTTGTCATGTTTGCGGGCAGGCTGCGGGCGGACCGTTGACGGAACGCGGTTCCGTTTAGAGGCGGCGCAGAGGCCCGCCTGTCGGCGTTGAGCCCGCTGCAACGGAACGCGGTTCCGTTGGCGCGGGTGCGCGCATGCGCGGTCGGGCACTTAACGGAACACGGTTCCGTTGGCGCGGGTGCGACCCGGGCCTCGCCGGAGGTCTTCGGGATACCGGTGGTCGAGTTTGGTCGATCGGAGCGGGGGCCGGAATTGTTCCGCGCTTTATCGATTCTTTATAATTCCCTGGTACGTTTCAGCCATGACAAGACAACATCATGGATGAAGCGAAGGGATGAGAGACCATGTCAACCCGTTATCTGTTGCAGACCGACCGGCTCACCAAGCGGTTCGGGAGAGCCGCCGTCGTCGACGAAGTGTCGCTCGCCGTGCGCGAAGGCACCGTATACGGCCTGCTCGGCCCGAACGGCGCGGGCAAGACGACGCTGCTCAAGATGATCGCGGGATTGCTGCGCCCGACCGGCGGACGGATGCTGTTCGGCGGCGGACCGTGGAGCCGCACGAGCCTTGCGCAGATTGGCTCGCTGATCGAAGCGCCGGCGCTGTACGGCAACCTCACCGCAAGGGAAAACCTCAAGGTGCACACGATGATGCTCGGGCTGCCGGACAGCCGCATCGACGAAGCGCTGGAGACGGTCGGTCTGACCGGAACCGGCCGGAAGCGCGCTTCGCAGTTCTCGCTCGGCATGAAGCAGCGGCTCGGCATCGCGATCGCGCTGCTCAAGCGCCCCCGGCTGCTCATGCTCGACGAGCCGACGAACGGGCTCGACCCGCTCGGCATCCAGGATCTGCGCGAGCTGATCCGCTCGTTCCCGGCGCAGGGCATCACCGTGCTGCTGTCGAGCCATGCGCTGAACGAAGTGGAGCAGATCGTCGACGACATCGGGATCATCAGCGGCGGGCGGCTGCGCCATCAGGGGCGGCTGGACCGGAGCGCGGATCTCGAGGCGCTGTTCATGGAAGTGGTCCGCGCGTCGGGAAGGGAGGCGGGCGCACGATGAAGAACCTGATCCTGTCCGAGCGGCTCAAATACAAGCGCAGTTTCGCCAGGAAACTGGCGCTGATCGCGCCGCTCTTCTTCGCGCTGTACGGTGTCATCGTCCGCGCCTATCTGCCGGACCAATCGCTCCTGGCCTGGGACGCGCTGCTCGCGATGATATTCAACTGGTGGCCGGTGCTGTTCGTCCCGATCGGCGTTTCGCTGCTCTGCGCGCTGGCGGAAAACCGGGAGCGGAAAGCGGGCCGCTACCGCAGCCTCCGCGCCAACGACATCAGCCTGCCGAAACTGTGGCTGGGCAAAATCGTTGTGCTGGGCTATTATCAACTGCTATCATCGGTGGTATTGGCGGCTGCGGCCATCGCCGCGGGACTGATCGCGGCCGGCGGAGACATTCCGCTGCTCAAGATTGTCGAAGCGAGCCTGCTGATCTGGCTGGTCTCCCTCGGGCTGATCCCGATGCATTTGTACGCGGCCTTCCGCTTCGGCGCCTTCGCGGGGCTCGCCCTCGGGGGCGCGGCGATGTTCGCCGGCGTGCTCGCGGCGCCCGGATCGTACTGGATCGCCGTGCCGTGGAGCTGGCCGACCCGCCTCATGGCGCCGCTGATCGGCGTCCACCCGAACGGCGTGACGCTGCCGGCGGGACACCCGCTGCTTGACGCCTCCGTCATTCCGATCGGCATCGCGGCGTCGCTGCTGCTGCTGGCCGTCACCTCCGCGCTGACCGCCCTGTGGTTTGCGAGAAGCGAGGTGCGGTGACGATGAACGGCTTGACAATGCTCCGCCTGATGCGGGCGGATTGGCTGAAGACGAGGCGGACGCCGCTCCGCCTCGCGATTCTCGCCGCGCCCGCGGCGTATGCGGTGATGCTGCTGTTGTATTTCGCCAATCGCCGGGTGACGCCGGAGCTGCCGCGGGACATGCTGGCTGCCTTCGCCGAAGGATGGACCGCCCTGCTGCCGCTCGTCATCGGCCTGCTGGCCGGGCTGTTCGCCCTGCAGGAGGAGCACGCGGGGAATTTCTCCGCCCTGCTCGGTTCCACCGCGCCCAGGCCGGCCGTGTATGCCGCCCGGTTGCTGCAGCTTGCGCTCATCCATACCGGGAGCGTGCTGTGCGCGGTGACGCTGCTGAGGCTCGGCATGATGCTGCGTCCGGGCATCCCGGTGCCGGATGCGGGCATGTTCTGTGCCTGCGCGCTGCTGGCCGCCGCCGGCGCGCTGCCGCTGATCGCGCTGCACCAGTGGCTCGCCCTCGCCGCCGGATGGGGCGCGAGCGTCGGCGCCGGCGGCGCCGGACTGCTGATCGGCGCGATCGTCGGGGCGACCGCCGTCGGCGATCGCGTCTGGCCGTTCGTGCCGTGGGCGTGGCCGGTCCGCCTCTCGATGCTCCCGCTGGCGCCGCATCCGCCGACGGTCATGCTGATCCGGGCACTTGCGTTTTCCCTGATCGCATTCGCCTTGCTTGCGGCGGGCGGCACGGCGTGGTTCAACCGGTGGGAAGGGCGCCGCGGCGAAGATTGAAGATTGGAGAAGCGAACGGACGGGGAGACGGGATGGGCTGCATTTTGATCATTGACGATGAAGAGGATCTGGTCGCCCTGCTGCGGGAAGAACTCGAGGCGAGGGGGCATACGGTGCTCACCGCCGGAGACGGCGAGGAAGGGGTGCGGCAGGCGCGGAAACAGCCGGACCTCATCATCCTCGACATCATGATGCCGAACCTGAACGGCTATGACGTGTGCCGGGCGATCCGGGACGAGGTGATGTGCCCGATCATCTTCCTGAGCGCGAAGCAGTCGGAGATGGACCGGATCACCGCGTTCAATCTCGGCGGGGACGATTACGTGCCGAAGCCGTTCGGCCTGCGTGAGCTGATGGCGCGGATCGAGGCGAATCTGCGGCGAGAGCGGCGGGCGCAGGTTTTGAGCGCCGAGCGGAAGCGGTCGAAGCTGTGGTTCGGCGATCTCGGGCTGGATCTGAAGGAGCGGACCGTCGCGATCGGCGGCAAGCCCGTCCCGCTCACCCGGCGGGAATACGGGGTGCTCGAGCTGCTCGCCACGCACAGCGGGCAGGTGTTCTCGCGCGAGCAGATCTACGAGAAGGTGTGGGGGTTCGATGCGGAAGGCGATTCCTCGACCGTCGTCGAACATGTGAAGAACATCCGGGCCAAGCTCGCCGCCGCCGATCCGGAAACCGAGTACATTGCGACGGTGTGGGGCATCGGCTACAAATGGAACAAAATCTGACCCCAACCGTAAGGAGCGCTCACCCGTGAAGGACAAACCGCTGAAATCGCAAATCCGCCTCACCATCGTGCTGATCATCGTCACCAGCTTGCTGGCGACGATCGTCACCTATGCGGCGGGCATCGTGCTGTTCGGATATTTGCTGAACCGAAATCTTAACCCCGCAAATTATTATGAGGCGCAATTGCCGGACATTGAGGCGTACATCGGGGAGCAGGGCGCGGCGCTGCTCGATCCGGACGCCCGGGAGCGATTGGAGGGCGTCATTCCGCTCGAGGGCATCGATTACCAGGTGTTCGATGCCGCCGGCAACCGGCTGTACGGCTCGAGCGGGGCGGCGTACGTCGCGCGGCCGGAGGAGCTGATCCGGCGGCTCAACACCACCTTCACGGCAAAGGGCCGTTTCGTGCGGGCCGTGCCGGTAACCGGCGAAGCGGGCGGGCTGGCCGGCGCCGTGCTGCTGGCCTACGAGATCCGGGTCACGCCCGCGGATGGCGGCGGCAGGCTCTGGATCCCGGTGCTGGGCGCCGGGCTGATCGCGACGCCGTTCGTCTGGTTCGTGCTGGCGCTGCTCTTGTTCACGAGGCGGTTCGCGGCCCGCGTGAACCGGCCGCTCGCGATGCTGATGGAGGCGGCGAACCGGATCCGGGACCGGAATCTCGACTTTGACCTGGACTACCGGGCCGACAACGAGCTCGGGCGGCTGAGCGCGGCCTTCTCCGAGATGAAGGACGAACTGAAGCGCTCCTTGGCCGCCCAGTGGCGGATGGAGGAAGAGCGGCGCGGCATGGTCGAGGCGCTGGCGCACGACCTGAAGACGCCGCTTTCGCTCATCCTCGGCTACGCGGAAGCGCTGCTCGACGATCCCGGGGCGGAGCTGACGGCGAAGCAGACCCGGTACCTGGGCATCATCCGGGAGAACGCGGAGAAAAGCTCGTCCCTCGTCCGGCGGATGCAGTACATCTCCGAGCTGGAGAGCTCCGGGTTCACACCGCGTCCGGCCGAGGTCCGGATCGGCCCGTTCCTGGCGCGCAAGGCGGCCCATTACGAGCTGGAGGCGCGGCAGCGCGAGGTCCGCATCGAGACGTTCGTCCGCGGCGACGCCGACGCGCCGGTCCGGTTCGACCGGGAGATGGCGGAGCGGATGCTGGACAACGTGATCACGAACAGCCTGGAGCATACGCCGCCCGGCGGCCGCATCAAGATCACGGTCGACATCGGGCCCGACCGCGTCCGGTACGAGATTCTCAATACCGGACCGGCCTTCGGCAAGAAGGACTTGGAGAACCTGTTCAACAAGTTCTACCGCGGCGAGGAGGCCCGAAGCAGCAAGGGCGGCCACGTCGGACTGGGGCTCTACATCGTGCGGCAGCTTGCGGTGAAAATGGGGGGAGAGGCCGAGGCGTACAACTCCGCGTCGGGCGAAGCGTGCGTCGCGTTCCATCATGCCATCGAGCGCTGACGGTCGTGCCGTTAACCGCGCCCTGCGGCCGCCGGGCACGCGCGTCGGTATGCCGATAACGGCATTTCGTGCCGTAAATCGACGTTCGGGCGCGCCGGCACGGCCCGCTAACGGCACAGGGTGCCGTTAACCGCGCCCTGCGGCCGCCGGGCACGCGCGTCGGTATGCCGATAACGGCATTTCGTGCCGTAAATCGACGTTCGGGCGCGCCGGCACGGCCCGTTAACGGCACAGGGTGCCGTTAACCGCGCCCTGCGGCCGCCGGGCACGCGCGTCGGTATGCCGATAACGGCATTTCGTGCCGTAAATCGACGTTCGGGTGCGCCGGCATGGCCCGTTAACGGCACAAGGTGCCGTTAACCGCGCCCTGCGGCCGCCGGGCTCGCGCGTCGGTATGCCGATAACGGCATTTCGTGCCGTAAATCGACGTTCGGGCGCGCCGGCACGGCCCGTTAACGGCACAGGGTGCCGTTAACCGCGCCCTGCGGCCGCCGGGCTCGCGCGGCCGGCGATTCGGTGCGCCAACGGTCGGCGGGACCGATTAAGCGGCAGGCGGCGTCGCCGGGGAGCGCCCGACGGTTCGTGGGACCGTTGGCGCGCGCCCCGGCGTTTTTTCATTCGTTTCGCTTGAAGTTGAACCGGTTGAGCGCCGGCGTGAGCGCGGCCACGATGATGAGGATGATGGTCCATTCCACCTTCTCCGAAACCGAACCGACGAAAAGATACACGATCGCGTATGCGGCGGCAAACCCGACGATCATGGAGATTCTGTCCGGCCGGGAATCCTTGCGCCATCTCGCGATCAGCCAGAGGATGACGAGCGGAAGGGCGTAGATTTCCAGCCACAACACGAGCAGCACGAGCAGCAGGAAGACGTACAGGAGAAGCAGTTGGTTTCGATTCATCCAACGCATATCCTTGATCTTGGTGAAAGGTTCGGATCATGATTAATGGCGGGTGCGTCCCGCCGAACATGACGCCAAGAAACCAAGAAACGGATTCTGCGGGAAACGGTGAAAATCCTTGTTGACGGGGGATGCGCGATGAACCATGCCTGGCTCAAAGACGCCGTCGCGAAGGCGGTTCCCGGACTTGCGGACGAGCGGATCGTGTCCGTGCGGGCGGCCCGGGGCGGCGATATCGGGGAATCTTACCAGGTGGAGACGGAGCGGCGGAAGCTGTTCGTGAAGGTGCGGCGCGACATGCCGGCGGACCTGTTCCGGCGCGAGGCGGAGGGGCTCGGGCTGCTGCGGCGGGCGGAGGCGCTCGCCGTTCCGGAGCCGCTCTACGCCGGAGAGATCCCGGGACTGGCGGGCGGGATGCTCGCGCTGGAATGGATCGAGACCGGGCCGGCCCGCCCGGAGACGATCGAGGCGCTCGGCGCCGGCCTCGCCGCGCAGCACCGCCGGACGAGCCCGGACGGGCGCTACGGGCTGCACGCGGACAATGACATCGGCCTGCTGCCGCAGGCGAACGCATGGCGCGATTCCTGGGTCGCGTTCTGGCGGGACTGCCGGCTGCTGCCGATGGCGAAGCTGGCGGAGGCGCGCGGGCTGCTGCCGAAGGGCAGGCGGGACGGGCTGCTCAAGCTGGCGGACCGGCTGGACGCGTGGCTGCCCGACCGGCCCGCCGCGTCGCTGCTGCACGGCGACCTGTGGAACGGCAACTGGCTGGCCGGCGCCGACGGGCGCCCCTGGCTGATCGACCCGGCGGTCTATTACGGCGACCGGGAGTGCGACCTCGCGTTCTCGGAGCTGTTCGGCGGCTTTCCCGCGCGGTTTTACGCCGCCTATCGGGAGGCATTGCCCCCGGACCCCGGGTACGAGGAGCGGAAGCCGATCTATCAGCTCTACCATCTGCTCGTGCACCTGATCCTGTTCGGCGAGGCGTACGGCCCCTCCGTCGACCGGGTGCTGCGGCGGTACGCCGGCGGGGCGTGATGACGCAACCATCGCAGCCGTTCAAAAAACGCCGCGTTTCGGCCAATAAGAATGCTGAACCGCGACAAACATGCCATCACGGGGAAAGGTTGCGGCAATGGGGAAGATCCGGTTCGGCGTTTTGTTTTTCCTGATGTTGTCCGTCGTCTTGCTGCAATCCGCCGCGCATGCGCTGGCCGCCCAGGGCGATGCGGCCGGCAAGGCGAAGTCCGGCACGCTGGCGATGAAGGTCGGCCGTCCGTGGCTGCTGACGCCGGACGAGAGCCGGTGGTTCGACGAATCCAACACGGAGGTCGTGCCCGTCACGCAGGACGGACGCACGCTGCTGCCGATCGCGCCGATCGTGAGCCGAATGGGCGGCATCGCGCTGTGGGACGCTGCGGAGTCGAAGGTGACGATCGCGCTGAACGACATCCGCATCGAGCTGTGGGTTGACCGGACGACGGCCGTGGTGAACGGCGAGGCCCGCACCCTCGACGTGCCGGCGCGGGCGATCAAGGGCCGGACGATGGTGCCCGTCCGCTTCGTCGCGGAGAATCTGGGCGCCAGCGTCCTGTGGGACGCGGGAACCCAGCTCATTCTGAGCTACTACGGCGGGGCCGCGCACCGGGAATCGGACTGGAACGGGCGAAATGACGGCGCGGGCGGGACGGACTGATCAAGTTGATGGATCGACTTGATGAGTGGCGGCCAGACCGGCCCGCCGCGTCGCTGGTGCACGGGTGTTATGCCGGGGGGCGTGACCGGGGACGGCTACCCGTTCCATCTGCGATATTCGTTCGGAGACACGCCCTCCAGTTTCTTGAACACCTTGCTGAAGTATTTCTCGTCCTGATAACCGACGGTCTGGGAGATGTCGACGATTTTGAGGTTCGGATTGACGAGCAGTTCCTTGGCCTTCTCGATCCGTACCCGGCTCAGAAAGTCGATCAGGTTCTCGCCCGTCTCCTGCTTGAATCGGCGGCACACGTATTCGCGGCTGAGGAAGAAATGCTCCGCGATTTCCTGCAGCGTCAGCTCCCGGTTGTAGTTGTCGCGGATAAACCGGGCGATTTCGTCCACGACGCTGTTCTTGCGTCCGCTCTCCTCCGTTCTCCGAAAACCATCGGACAGATCGATCAATCTGGCCAGGAGCGCGTCTTTCAGCTCCGACGCCTCAAGCCGCCCCTCGTGAACCCGGATCATCGACAACGGGTCGATGCGAAGATGCTTGAGCTTCGGTCTGTGATTTTCCGGCAAGCCGTCTTCCAACTGGGCCAGGACGATCTCGATCTCCTTCTCCCATTTCCGCAGATGGTTGATCGTCACCGATTTCGCGCGCTGAACGGCGTCCAGCCAATCGTCGACCACGGTCGCGATCCGGTCGTTCCCGGCGTGCTTCACCGCGATACCGATCCGCTCTTCCCAATCCCGGAAATAAAGCCGCGGCTGGGGAGCGGGCGGATTCGTTCCGTGCACGCAGACCCGGCGATCGTCCAGCAGGTTGCATTCGGCCAGCAGATCGGACGCTTCCAGATAGGATGGCCTCAGTTGATGCGGGAATGGCCGGGCCGAACCGACCCCGAACGCGAGCCGGACTTGATACAGCGACCGGATGCTTTCGTGAATCTCGTTCACCACCGTGTCGACGGGCCTTTGGTCCGGCCACAGGAACAATACGATCTCGTCTTCCTTCTGCTGGTGCTTGAACGCGATGCCGAGCTGTCCGGACGCCAGCAGCTCGTTGCACACATTGAGCAGCGAAAATTCGAGCAATTCGCGGGACGATCGGAACCGGTCGAGCAGCGGCCGCGGGAGGCATGCCAGGCTCAGAACGGCGACATGGCAGGCCCTGAACGAACTTAGCATCTCCATGGCCGTCATGCTGAAATTTCAATTTGCCTGGCTGGGCGTTCTGCTGCATGCGGCGGCAGCCCGGAGGCGGCCGGGAACGAATCAATGGATGGCCGTGTTCCTGATCTTGGCCGGCACGGCGCTGTCCGCCGGATTCATGGAGCAACACGCCGGACCGAAATGGACGCTTGCGGGCGTGCTGTTCGGGTTCGCGTCCGCCGTGATGTTCGCGCTGTTTCTTTTCTTTAACGGGAGGATGGCGACGGGAGTGGATCCTTGCCAGCGGAGCGCCTGCATGGTGACCGGCGCCGCGGTCATGCTGACCGTGATCCATTCGCCGCAGGTCATGGTTGACGCGATGATGTCTTCCGGATTGTGGGAATGGGGACTCTTGCTGGCCTTGTTCGGAGGCGTGGCGGCGCCCTTGCTCATCGCCGCCGGGACGCCGAAGCTGAACTCCGGGCTGGCGTCGATCTTGTGTGCGGCGGAGCTTCCGGTGGCACTGATCGCATCCGGCCTCGTCCTGGGTGACACGCTCCTTGCGCCGCAGTGGGCCGGCGTTGCGTTGATCCTGTTCGGGATCGCGATATCGGGCCTGTCGGGAAGACGGACCGGAACGAGAAAAAGGAGAGAGACGAATGGATAAATTGCGGGTCGGGATCATCGGGCTCGGGGGCATCGCGTTCAACAAGCATATGCCGAGTTTGGGGAAGCTGCCCCAAGTGGAGCTCGCCGGATTCTTCGATATTGACGCGGCACGTTCGAGGCGGGCGAAACAGGAATTCGGCTCTCCGTCCGCCGTCGTCTATGACGATTACCGGAAGCTGCTGGAGGATCCCGCGATCGATGTCGTTCACATCTGCACGCCGAACGATTCGCATGCCGAGATTTCGATTGCGGCCCTGCAGGCGGGCAAACACGTGATGTGCGAGAAGCCGATGGCGATCACGGTGGAGAGCGCCAGGGCGATGGTCAAGACGGCCCGGGACACGGGCAAGAAGCTGACGATCGGCTACAACTACCGTTTTCGCCCGGATGCCTGGTACTTGAAGGAATATTGCCGGAGCGGAGAGCTCGGCGACATTTATCTGGCCAAAGCGATGGCCGTCAGGCGAAGGGGGGTGCCGACCTGGGGCGTGTTCCTGGACAAGGCAAAACAGGGCGGCGGCCCGCTGATCGACATCGGCACGCATGCGCTCGACATGGCGCTCTGGCTGATGGACAATTACGAGCCGGCGAGCGTGACCGGCTCCGTCTTCCGCAAGCTTGCCGCCCAAGGCAGCGAAGCCAACGCGTGGGGGAATTGGGATCCCGCGAAAATGACGGTGGAAGATTCCGCGTTCGGCTATATCAAGATGAAGAACGGCGCGACAATCATACTGGAGTCCGGCTGGGCGATCAACATGCTGACCAGCGACCATGTGAAGACGACGCTGTGCGGGACGCTCGGCGGCGCGGACATGGAAGACGGGCTGAGAATCAACGGGGAGAAGAACGGCAGTCTGTATGAAATGAAGCTCGGTCTCGGCAAGGGCGGCGTATCGTTTTATGACGGGAACCGGGAAAGCGCGAACGACAAGGAAGCGCGGCTTTGGATCGAGAGCATTCTGAACGACCGGGAACCTGTTGTCACGCCGGAGCAGGCGCTCGTCGTAACCGAGATCCTGGACGCCATCTACGAATCTTCGGAGACCGGCAAGACGGTTTATTTTGCGTGACGGCCGGGTGAGAGAAGGAAATACCGGGCCGATGCGCGAAGTGGGTTAATGGCCGGCGGCAGGATTGCGCCCGGCGCTGACATCGCGGATAGAGGGGGATGGGAAATGGGCAAACTCAAAGCGGCCGTTATCGGCACGGGCTTCACCGCGGCGGCGCATATTGAAGCCGTGCGCAGGCTGGGCGTTGCGGAAGTCGTGGCCGTGGTCGGCTCGAGCGCGGAGAAGGCGAAGGCGGCCGCGGCCGAATGGGGCGTTCCGAAGGCATACGGCGACTATCGGGACATGCTGGCGGACCCGGAGATTCAGGTCGTGCACAACTGCACGCCGAATCATGTGCATCACGAGATCAACAAGGCCGTCATCCTCGCGGGCAAGCACATCCTGTCCGAGAAGCCGCTTGCCGTCACGGCGGAGGAGTCCGCGGAGCTGCTGCGGCTGGCGGAGGAGCGCGGGGTGGTGCACGCCGTCAACTTCAATTACCGGCAGTTTCCGATGGTCCGGCAGCTCGCCGCGATGGTCCGAAGCGGCGAACTCGGCCGCATCCATCTGATCCACGGCGGCTATCTGCAGGATTGGCTGCTGTACGACACGGACTACAACTGGCGACTGGACACGGCGGTCGGCGGAAGGTCCCGGGCGATCGCGGACATCGGCTCGCACTGGTGCGACACGGTGCAGTTCGTGACCGGGCTGAAAATCCGCAGCGTGTTCGCGGATCTGACGACGGTGCATCCCGTCAGGCGGAAGCCCGCGAAGCAGGTGGCGACGTTCGAACGGGCGGCGGATGCGGCGCTGGAGCCTGTAACCGTATCCACGGAGGATTTCGCTTCCGTGCTGGTCCGGTTCGAGGGCGGCGCCAAGGGCGCGTTCACGGTGTCCCAGGTCAGCGCGGGACGGAAGAACCGGCTCACGATCGACGTGAGCGGGGAGCGGAAGTCGGCGTACTGGAATCAGGAGGAGCCGGAGAAGCTGTGGATCGGACATCGCGACAAGGCCAACGAGGTGCTGCTCGCGGACCCGTCGCTGGCGGCGGACGCGGCGCGCGGCAATTTCCACTATCCGGGCGGGCACAACGAAGGTTGGCCGGATTCGCTGAAGAACCAGATGCTGCATTTCTATAGCCGGATTCTGTCGGGTGGCGGCGGATCGGAGGCGTTGCCGGCGTTCGCCACGTTCGCGGACGGGCACGAGCTGGTGCGCATCACGGAGGCGATTCTGGAGAGCCACGCGCGGCAGGCGTGGGTGGATGTGTGAACATTCGGAAGCCGGGACGCGGGGAGCGGCCCGGCTCCTTCTTTTCGACGAGGGGTCTCTTGCGCCGGGATGCCGGATGGTGTATAACTTAATTAAACCGAACGGTCAGATTACTGTGGAGGGCGGACGCACCAGTGGCCAGGAAAACCGCCGAAGAATCCGGACGCACGCGGCAACAGATTCTGAACGGCGCCCGGGAGCTGTTCATCCGCCGCGGCTACAACGCGACCTCGATGGAGGACATCCGCAAGCACACGGGCGTGAGCAAGGGCAGCATCTACTATCACTTCAAGAGCAAGCAGCAGCTCTTGATGGAGATTTTCGAGCAGCGGACGGTCGAGTGGCTCGACGGCTGGCGGAAGATCGCGAAGCCGGACATGACGCCGGTCGAGAAGCTGTACGCCCTTGCCGATTACTGGCAGGAAGACTTCGACGATCCGTTCCTGAAGGTCATTGACGAATTCCTCACCAGCCAGGGCGTCGATGCCGAAACGTTCGAGAAATTGATCGGGATGGCGCAGACGCACTACCCCGTCATCCAGGCGATCATCGAGGAAGGCATCGAGGCGGGCGCGTTCAGGCGGGACGACCCGGCGGAGCTGGCGTACATTTACGCGGGCATGTTGGGCGGGCTCGGCATGGCGTACTATGAGAAGGTGCCGCGCGACCGGATGCGGGAGATTTACCGGAAGGCGGCCGGGCTGTTCGTCAGGGGGATCGGCGCGGAGTAGGCTGCAGGACGCGCGGATGGGCGTGCGCGAGCGCGCGAATGTGTGATTGCGTGCGTGTGTGCGTGTATGCGTGCGCGTGTGTGCGTGTATGCGTGCGCGTGTGTGCGTGTGTGTGTATGCGTGCGCGTGTGTGCGTGTGTGTGTGCGTGTGTGTGTGCGTGTGTGCGTGTGTGTGTGTGCGTGTGTGCGTGTGTGCGTGTGTGCGGTGTTCCGGACTGTTGCCGTATGTGCGATGATCCGGAGTGGTTGCTGCATGTGCGATGGTCCGGATTGGTTGCTGCATGTGCGATGATCCGGAGTGGTTGCCGCATGTGTTTTTTCGCCCGTTGCCGCCCTTAATTAAACCGACCGGTCGGATTAAATTATGGGACAAAAGGAGAAAACCGCATGTCCGAACTGTTCAAGAGCCGCGTGTTTCTCGTCGCGGCCGGCGCCGATCTGCTGCAGCAGGCCGGCATCTGGATCCGGAACATGGCGCTGCTGTTCTACATCATGGAGCAGACGAACAACAATCCGGCGGCCGTCGCGCTGCTGACGACGTTCGAATACCTGCCGATCTTCGTGTTCTCGCTGATCGGCGGCACGTTCGCAGACCGGTGGTGCTGGGCGGCATGTGGCAAGCCGCGTTCGCGGCCACGGTCGTGTCCGCCGTCGTCAGCCAGTTTTCGCAGCCCGCCTCGGCGGTGCTGTTCAAACGGCACGTGCCGGAGCGGCACGTCGAAGCGGCGGTCGGCTTCACCCAGGGCATGACGGCGGTGTTCATGATCGGCGGGCCGCCGCTCGGCACGTTCATCTACACGCGCTTCGGCGTCGAAACCTCGCTCGCGGCGCTGGTCGCCGTGTTCGCGGCGGCGTCGCTCGTGCAGCTCTTGCTGCCTGCCACGCCGCGCGGACGGGACGGCGGGGAGAGGCCGTCGCCGCTTGCCGATCTGCGCGAAGGGTTCCGCTATGTGGCAGGGCATCGCACGCTGAGGACCGTGTGCGTCATGTTTCTGCTCATCGGCCTGTCCGCCGGCATCGTCGCGCCGCTCGATGTATTCGTCGTCATGGAGCGGCTCGCGCTGGAAAAGGAAGCGGTGCAATGGTTCGCGATGCTGGAGGGGATCGGGCTCCTGGTCGGCGGCGGACTGGCGGCCTGGCTGAGCGGCCGGATCGACCGGCAGCGGAAGCGGATCGTCCCGCTGACGCTTGCGGTGTTCGGCATCGGCACCTTCGTCGAGGTGCTGTCGCAGTGGCCGGTGTTGACGGGAGGCGTGCGGCTGCTCTCCGGCGTGGCGATGACGTTTCTGCAGGTCGTGCTGGGCGCGCTGATGATCAAGGAGGTGGAGGAGGCGTACGTCGGGCGGACGAACGGCATCATCCTGCCGCTCATGACGGGCGGCCTGCTCGTCGGCACCGGCCTGTCCGGCCAGCTTGCGCGGCACGCGACGCTGTTCGGCGCATACGGCCTGGCGGCCGCGCTGCTCCTGCTGTGCGCGCTGGTCGGGGCGCGGCTTCGGCATGCGGCTGCGGGGTCCATGGGGGCTGCGGGGTCCATGGGGGCTGCGGATGCTGCGATGGCGGCGGGAGCTGCGGAGGCCATGAGGGCTGCGGATGTTGCGATGGCGGCGGGAGCTGCGGAGGCCATGGGAGATGCGGGGATGGCTGAGGCTGCGGGGCCGGTGCAGACCGCGGCGGCGTCGGCGGGTTCGGCGGCATCGCATGCAGCGGCGGACGAGGCGGCACAGGGGCGGCGTACGACGTAATGCATTTTTGCATTAGATTTGAGCGAATTGCCGCGGAATCGGCCAATCTAGTGTAAATTTGCAGCAGATTCGGCTGTTCCGGCTGTTTCGGCGGAAATATACTGCAGATTTGCATGCCATGGCGCGGACCCGGGCGGCCGCCCTCCGCTCACGCCCATCCGGGCAGACGCATACAATGCTCGCAGGTTCCATCCCCGACATCATCCAGGCAAGGAGCGTGTGAGCGAAATTGGACTGGACACCCTATGCCTCGATTGGCGGCATGCAGTGGCCGGATGCCCCGGCGTACGGCGGGTACCCTGCGGCAAATCCGGCGGCCTCCGCATATCCGGCGCATCCCGTGTACCCGACGCACCAGCAGTATCCGATGCACCAGCAGTATCCGATGCACCAGCAGTATCCGGCGCACCAGCAGTATTCGATGCACCAGCAGTATCCGGCGTATCCGGCGTACCCTGCGTACCCTGCGCATCCGGCTTACCCCGCGTACCCGGTTCATGGCGCCCAGAACCCCTGCGGCTGCTCCGGCGGGGCGCGGCCGGATGAACGGCAGCGCCCGGACCTGCGCGACAACGGCGGCAATCCCCACGTGATCAACATGGAGCGAGCCGCCGAATTCAACACCGACTTCCGCAGGGCGATCTGGACGGGACGCCATCTGCAGGTGGTGCTGATGAGCATCCGGCCGGGCGAAGACATCGGTCTCGAGGTGCACCCGAACGTCGATCAGTTCATCCGGATCGAAGAAGGCGACGCCCTTGTGCAGATGGGGCCCGCCCGAAACCGGCTGAACTTCGTCCGGCGCGCATCCGAAGATGACGCCATCATGATTCCCGCCGGCACCTGGCACAATGTCACGAACATCGGTCCGCGTCCGCTGAAAGTGTACACGATCTACGCGCCGCCGGAGCACCCGTTCGGCACGGTCCAGCGCACCAAGGCGGCGGGGCCCGCCCGCGAAGAGGAGCCGCAGTAACGCAACGGCCGGCTCCCGCCCGGTCCCGGCGCGCAGCGACAGGGACGCGCGTTCGTGACCGGGTGCGCCCCGGCGCCATAGGAAGCCCGCGATCCTCCGCTTCCGGGTGACCGGCGCGAGTTCGCGGCCGACAGCGGCTGTGCGGGCAGGGGTCAGCGCACCCCCGTGACCGGCAGCGGCCCGCCGATCTCGATCCCGTCCGCCGTCACGACGGAGCCGTAGGCGAGCGCGCGCACGCCGGCCTGTGCCGCCCGGCGCAACGCGTCGGCGAAGCGCGGGTCCATCTCCCCATGCGGCGCAAACCGCAGGCACCCCTCCATCTGCACGAGGAAAATGACATACGCCGCATACCCGCTCTCCGCCGCTTTCGCGAGTTCCTCCAGATGCCGGGCGCCGCGCAACGTCGGGGCATCCGGAAACAGGGCGACGCCGCCGCGCTCCAGCGTGACCCCTTTCACTTCGATGAACCCTTCCCGCTCGCCGTCGTCAAAATGAAAATCGAACCGCGACCCGCCGAACGCCGCTTCCCCCCGCAGCGAGCGGACCGCGGGCAGTTCGGCGATCCGACCGGCCAGCAGCGCCTCGCGAATGACCGCGTTCGGCGCCTGCGAGTCGATGTTCACCCAGCCTCCCGGCCGCTCGGCGGCGATCAGGGAATATCGCGTCTTCCGGGCGGCCCGTCCGGCTCCCTCCGGTCCGGCGTCTTCCAGCGCAACCCGCCGTCCCGGCACGAGCCAGTCGGCCAGCCGCCCGGTGTTTTTCACATGGACGATCTCCGCGGCGCCGTCCACTTCGGCCTCGGCGACGAACCGGTTGATCCTCCGGATGAACCGCCCCTCCGCAACGCTGCGATATCGCATGCGCCCGCTTCCCCCTCGGACAAGTTGCATCATTGCGACCATTATACCGCGCGGACGCCGGCAGGCGCACCGTAACCCGCGTCACGGGCCGGGGTTCCGGGGATCGGCACATCGGGCCCCCGAGGGGGAGAAGCGCGGCGGAAAGGCGCTGACCCGGAACATTTGCATTCATCACGATAAAGTCACTAGAATAAAGTTAGTACAAAAATGTGTCCAAGATATCGTAAACATTCCCGGGGAGGCGAATGGGCATGATGCGCATCATTGTAACCGGCGTTACGGGGCAACTGGGCCGGATCGCGGCGGAGACGCTGCTCGAAAAGCTGCCGGCGGACCGGCTGGTCGCCGTCGCGCGCAACGTGGAGAAGGCGGCATGGCTGGCCGATCGCGGCGTCGAAGTCCGGCAAGGCGACTACAACGACCTGGCGTCGCTCCTGAAGGCGTTCGGGGGCGGCGGCAAGCTGCTGTTCATCTCGAGCTCGGAGGCGAGCGACGAGACGCTGCGGGCGCTGCAGCACGCGACGGTCGTGCGGGCGGCGAAGCTGTCCGGCATTTCGCACATCGCGTACACGAGCATTTACCGCGCCCAGGAAAGCCGGCTCGCGCTCAGCATGCTGCACCGGACGACCGAAAACATGATCCGGCTGTCGGGCATCCCGTTCACGTTCCTGCGCAACACGTTCTACACCGAGGTGTTCGTGAACGCATCGCTGCGCCAGGCCGTGGACAGCGGCGCGCTCGTGACGCCGATCGCGACGGCCGGCCTGAACACGGCGTCGCGCGCCGACATGGCGAAGGCGGCCGCGGCCGTGCTGGCGTCGGACGGCCACGAGAACCGGATCTACGAGATCGCGGCGCCGAAGCTGTGGACGATGAAGGAGCTGGCGCAGGCGCTGACGAACATCTCCGGAAAATCGGTCGAGCTCAAGCCGGTGTCGGTCGCCGAGTACGAGAAGATCCTCGCCGGAACGGGCATGCCCGCGCCCGTCGCCGCGATGTTCGCAGCGCTCTACGGGCAGCTCGAGGAGGGCGAGTTCGCGCAGCCCTCGGACGATCTGGCGAACCTGATCGGCGAGACGACACCGCTCGAAGCGGTCGTAAAGCGGGCGCTCGGTTGACACCCGGCCCCGGGAAAGGAGCAAACCCATGAAAGTCGAAATCTGGTCCGACGTCGCCTGCCCCTTCTGCTACATCGGCAAACACCGCTTCGAGGAAGGGCTCGGCCAGTTCGAGCACAAGGACGACGTGACGGTGGAGTACTGCAGCTTCCAGCTTGATCCGCATGCGCCCCGGGAGCCGCAGCGGGATCTGTACGACGTGCTCGCGCGCAAGTTCGGCATCAGCCGCGAGCAGGCGATGCAGATGAACATGCGGGTGGCCGAACAGGGGCGGGAGGTCGGCATCGACTTCCGCTTCGGCGATGTCGTGCCGTCCAACACGTTCGACGCGCACCGGCTGATCAAGTTCGCCGGCCGGCACGGCAAGGAGCGGGAAGCGGTCGAGCTGCTGTTCGAAGCCTATTTCACCGGCGGCCGCAACGTGGCCGACCGCGCGACGCTCCTCGACATCGCGGAGCGGGCCGGCCTCGACCGGGCGGCGACGGAAGCCATGCTGGATTCCGTCGCCCACGCCGACGAAGTGGAGGCGGACGGCCTCGAGGCGAGCCGGCTCGGCGCGCGGGGCGTTCCGTTCTTCGTGATCAACCGGAAGTACGGCGTGTCGGGCGCGCAGCCGACCCGGGTGTTCCTCGACGCGCTCCGCCGCGCCTGGGAGGACGAGCACCCGCTCATCCGGACCGGTGGGACGGGCGCGGGGGAGGCGGACGGCTGCGGCGACGGCTCCTGCACACCGAACGCGTGAAACAAGAACCCGCCGGACGCGGCCGGACGCTCCGGGAGCGAGACTTCCGGGTCGGCCGGTCGGGCGCGGCACGATCGCGCGTCGCGGTCCGGTCAGAACGGCACGTGCAGGCGGAGCGAGGCGAGCCGCGCCGGGTCCGCGATCCGCTCGACGGCCGCGATCTTGCCGCCTTGGATCGCGAACTTGAGCGCGTAGGCCAGGCGCCCCAGCGGCGCGGCGACCGCGCCGATGACGCCGTCCACGACGGCGGCCTGGGCGGGCAGCGCGCGGCCGCAGACGCGGCGGGCGAGCGCCTCCGCGCCGCGCTCGACCTTCGGCGCGCCGCAGCCGCCGGCGTCGTCGCGCAGCTCGACGCCGGGATCGAGCATCGCGATCAGCGCGCCAAAGTCGCCGGCGCGGGCCGCCGCAATAAACGCGTCGACGAGCCGGCGCATGCCGGCCAGGTCGGCGCCGTCCCGCGGCGCGGGGCCGGCGACCCGGCGGCGGGCCCGGCTGGCGAGCTGCCGGACCGCGGCTTCCGACTTGTCCACGACCCGCGCGATCTCGCCGAACGGCACGCCGAAGATATCGTGCAGCACGAACGTGACGCGCTCCGCGGGCTTCAGCCGGTCCAGCACGACGAGCAGCGCGACGCCGACCGACTCGGCCATCAGCGCCTCGCGCTCCGGGTCCGCCCCCGGACCGTCGTCCGCAGCGGATTGCGCCGTGCCCGGATGCGCCTCGAGCGGCTCTTCGCGCCGGCTCCGACGCGACCGCAGCATGTCCAGGCAGACCCGCGACACGACCCGGGTCAGCCATCCGCCCAGATTGTCGATCGCGCCGGCCTCCGCGCGGCACAGCCGCAGCCATCCCTCCTGCACCGCGTCCTCCGCTTCGCTCAGCGACCCCAGCATGCGGTACGCCGCGCCCAGCAGATGCGGGCGATGCGCCTCGAATTGTTCCGCAAGCGCGTCCCAAGCCATCATCCGTACATTCCTCCCTCTTCATTATGAATGACGAAAAAGCCCCCGCCAATGTGACAATTCCCCGCGCTGTCACATTCCGCCCCGTCCGCTCCGTCATCATCGTGACGGGCCCGATCCGGGTCCGCGCACACCACAGGCATGAAGGAGTGGATCGCACAATGTCGCTCAAACCACGCATCGCAAGCCCCGTGGCGCTCGTGCCCGATCTGGCCGATCCGCTGCAGGCGCTCGGCCGCGCGCTGTTCGCTTCCGCCGAACAGACCGGCATCCCGAAGCGCACGCTCTATCTCACCTATCTGCGGGTGAGCCAGATCAACGGCGACAGCGTCTGCGTGGAGCTGCACTCGCGCAACGCGCTGCAGGCCGGCGCGCCGCCCGAGCTGGTGACGGCCGTCGCGGGCTGGCGCGATTCCGCGCGATTCACCGAAGCGGAGCGGGCGGCGCTCGCGCTCGGCGAGGCGATGGCCCGCATCGCCGACCGGCCCGACCCGGTGCCGGAGGACATCTTCCGCGAAGCCGAACGCCACTATCAGGGGCAGGCGCTGGCGACGCTCATCGCCGGCATTGCGACGGCGAATTTCTACAACCGGCTGAACGTCGCGACCCGACAGGTCGCCGGCGCAGGCTGACGGTCCGCGCGGCGAGGTGTCAAGCGCATGGCTACGCTGCTGTACATCACGGCCCATCCATTCGGTCCCGACGCGTCGTACAGCATGGCGGCGGGGGAAGCGTTCCTCGAGGCGTACCGGGAGGCGCATCCCGGCGACGAGGTCGTCCGGCTCGATCTGTACCGGATGGACATCCCGCAGCTCGACGCCGACGTCTTCAACGGATGGGGCAAGCTCGAAGCGGGCGCGGATTTCGGAACGCTCACCCCGGACGAACAGGTGAAAATCGCGCGCATCCACGAGCTGGCCGACCAGTTCGCCGCCGCGGACAAGTACGTGTTCGTCACGCCGACCTGGAACTATTCGTACCCGCCGGTGATGAAGCGCTACATCGACAGCTTCTGCATCGCGGGCAAGACGTTCCGCTACATCCCGGACGTCGGCCGCGTCGGGCTGCTCGCCGGCCGCAAGGCGCTGCACATCCAGGCGAGCGGCAGCTTCCTGTCGCCGGGTTCACCGGACGAGCGGCTCGAGATGGGGCATCGCCATCTGCGGGTCATTCTGGAGTTCGTCGGGATCACCGACGTCGAATGCCTCTTTGTGGAGGGGATGCGGGCCGTCCCCGAACGGGCGGAGGCCATCCGCGGGGAGGCGCTCCGCCGGGCGCGGGAGATCGCGCTGCGCTTCTGAACCCGCCCGGGTCGATCGCGGGCTGCGGCCGCGCGCCGCGCCCGCGCACCCGCGCGCCTGCCGGCGCATGCAACGGAATCGAACAAAATAACCGGCAATCAGACGCCTTCCGAACGAATTCGGAAGGCGTTTTTTTATCCCAAGGCAGGAAATTTTTAATTGATGGAGAATATGTTATTTTGAATTGAAGAAATGTCCAACATTTCCTGATACCTATTTACTGCGACGAACGGGAGACAGGATAGATGAATGAAATTCTTAATGACGCTCTGTTTGTCGTCTTCTCAGCTTTGGAAGCATGGTCGATCTTCGCCGTTTCATTCGCGCTTTTCCGATTCAATGTGCTGAAATACTACGCCCAAATCCTGCCCATCTCCATCCTGATGGCGCTTCTCAGCTATGCGATACGGTTGGAGACGGCATGGACTTCCTGGGTGCCGGTCATGGCGCTCGTCTTGTTTACCCTGTTCATTTTCTATACGCTGCGAACTTCGCTGCTCGGTTCCGTCGTCGTGACGATAACGGGATACAGTCTGTTCATTCTGATCCAGACGGCGTTAATGAACGGCGCGCAACTGGCGGGCTTTCGTTCGGAGGATTTCGATATGTATGTGTTGTGGCCCGTCTCTTCCTGCGTCGTCTTGCTGCTTAGTTATCTGTTGTACCGATTCGGCTACGGATTCTCGTTCTCGCTGAACAATTTCAAGGTCAAGCGGGAAAATCTGATTATCATGATCATCGCAATCGTCATGTTTCTGCTGCTCTCGTTTCTTCATCTCCTTAAGAACAAGCTGTATCTGGTCGAAATGATTACGGCGGCTATCATCTTCTTCCTGATCCATGTTGCGTTGAGAAGAGAGAGGACGCAATGGTAGAGAAGCTCTCCTATCACCTGGCCCATTGGCTGAAAAGCGAGCTGCCGGAGCACCCCTATTCAATCGCCAGGCTCCAGTTCGGATTTCATTTGCTCCTGAATACCATTCTGACATTGTTGACTGCAACCCTTCTCGGTTTGCTGTTCGGCAATTTGCGGGATACGATGCTGGTGCTCCTCGCGTTCGGCGCGCTTCGGATGATTTCGGGCGGGTACCATTTCAAGTCGCCTGTCGTGTGCATCCTTGGGACGGCGACGGTATCTGTCTTATTGCCACGATTGGAATTGTCATATTTTTATATAACATCAATAAATATTACTAATATGGTATTGACTATGATTTTTTCTCCATCTAGAATTGAAGAACAAACTCGAATTCCGCCCAAATATTTTCCTTTATTGAAAGTTTGTTCCACTGCACTGGTTGCCTCCAACTTCTTGTTCCATTCTCAGCTATTAGCGATCACCTGGCTCGTCCAGGTGCTATCACTAATAAGGTTGCCAAGGAAAGGCGGTGAGCAAGGATGAAGAAGCAGGCCCTCAAACTGCTCGCTACGGCAGTAGGCTGCATCGCTGTCGCCGTCGTCAGCACGGCAAGCTTCGTCTGGTTCAATCAGCCCAAAGTCCCTGCCGAACTTCTGAACAAATAATTGTGGTGGTCATGTGAAGTGGATGGTTGCAAGGGACGAAGACGGGAAATCCGGTCTCGTCGAGCTGGAAGTCACGGACATCCTGAAGTTCACCACGGACAAGACCCGCATTCTGATTCATACGAAGGATGACATTTTCTACTTTCCGTTCGACAGTCTGGAGAAGATCCAGAACATCCTTCAGGCCATGAATCTCCCCTTCGTGCGCGCGGACCGCGGCAATCTCATCAACATCGACAAAGTGGTCGAGATTGACGAGAAGTTCGCGAAGGTGTATTTCGAAGGGGATAAGCCCGGTGAACGGGGGAAGGAAGCGACTGTATCCAGACCGACGAATTACAGGCGGATCCTGGATTTGTTCCGCGAAAGACAGGGGCGAAAAAACAAGTAGGACCAGAGGCTGCCTCGGCTTCCGGTCCTGCTTGTTTTTTTCGGCGTGACCCGCGTCACAAAGCCGCCCGCCGGACGGGGTATAATGGAAGCGGAACTTTCCGATCCGAAAGCGGGTGCAACTTGTCATGCGCAATGTCTACATGCCGAAACAGCACGGCGCCTGGGCGATGCTGATCCTGCCGCTGCTCTTCGGGGTCATCGCATCCACCCCGACGTGGCGGCACGCGCTGCTGTTCGCCGTCTGGCTGATCGCCTACCTGTTCTCCTGGGCCTTCCACCAGTGGATCCGGACGAAGCGGAGGCCCGTCTGGCTCGGGCCGCTCCGGCTGTACGGCGGCCTGCTGCTGCCCGCGGGCGCCGTCCTGCTCGTTCTGGAGCCGGATTTGCTGTTCTTGCTGCCGCTCGCCGTTCCGTTCGTCCTCGTCAACCTGTACTTTGCAAAGCTGGGCCGCGAGCGGGCGTTCCTGAACGATCTGGCCGCCGTCATCCTGTTCAGCCTGATGACGTTCGCCGCGTTCCGGGTCGGGGACGGCGCGGACGCGCGGCTCGCGTTCGAACTGTTCGCGCTCAGCGTGCTTTACTTTACCGGGACGATCTTCTATGTGAAAACGATGATCCGCGAGAAGCACAACAAGGCGTTCTACGGGTACTCGGTCCTCTACCACGCGGCGTTCCTCGCGGCCGTCGTCCTGCTGTATCCGCCGGCGCTGATCCCGGCCGCGGCGGTGCTGCTCGTCCGCGCCGTCGCGATGCCCCTCCTTGCGCCTTCGGTCAGGACGATCGGCATCCTCGAGATCGCGTGGTCGGTGCTCGTGTTCATCTGCGCGTGGACGGCGTACTGAAGAGGAGGACGCCCTTACGCGCCTGCCGGAATCATGATACAATGTGCACGATGACCAACCGCCGGACGCCCCGCTTGAGCGCCGCGCCAAACCCGGCTTCGCCGCATTGCCAATCCGCAGGCGGCGCGGGTAGGATGGGAGCAAGATGCGCCTGTTCATGCGGCGCGAGCGGGAAAGGCGGTATTCGGGCGATGGGTCTGGAAGCGTTGAACGAGCGGGTGAAACGGGATCTCGAATGGCTCGATTTCGGCGGGCCGGACTGGGTGCCGGCGCGGGAGCGCGACGGAGAGCGCGTCTACGACGTCGTCATCGTCGGAGGCGGGCAATGCGGCCTCGGCATCGCGTTCGGCCTGCTGCGGGAGCGGATCTCGAACCTGCTGATCATCGATGAGAACCCCGAGGGACTGGAAGGGCCGTGGGTGAGCTACGCGCGCATGGTGACGCTGCGGACACCGAAGCAGCTCACGTCGATCGATCTCGGCGTTCCGTCGCTCACGTTCCGCGCCTGGCTCGAAGCGCAAGCCGGTCCCGAAGCGTGGGAGAAGCTGGACAAAATTCCGCGCGGCGACTGGATGGCCTATCTGCGCTGGTATCGCCGCGTGCTGAATCTGCCCGTCGTGAACGAGACGAAGCTGACGCTGATCGAGCCGCTCGGCGGCGGCCTGCACCGGCTGCATGTCGAGGGGGCGGGCGCGCCGGCGAAGACGCTGCTGGCGCGCAAGGTCGTGCTCGCGACCGGCATCCAGGGCGGCGGCGGGTGGCATGTGCCCGAGATGATCCGGGATGCGCTGCCGGAGCGGCTGTACGCCCACTCGTCCGAACCGATCGATTTCGCGGCGCTGCGCGGCAAGCGGATCGGCATCCTCGGCGGCGGGGCGTCGGCGTTCGACAACGCGCAGCACGCGCTGGGCGAAGGCGCGGCCGAGGCGCATGTGTTCGTGCGGCGCGAGCGGCTGCCGCGCGTCAATCCGATCCGGCAGATGGAGCGGTCCGGCATGATCGGCCGCCACGCCGCGCTGCCGGACGCCGACAAGTACGCGGTGATGAAGCATTTCTTCCGGCACAACCAGCCGCCGACGAACGACACGTTCGCGCGCGCGGCCGCTTATGCCGGATTCCGGCTTCACCTGGGCGCGCCGGTCCTCAAGGTTGAGCCGGAGGACGGCGGCGTCGCGGTCGTGACGCCGAAGGGCCGGTGCCATGTCGATTTCCTGATCGTGTGCACCGGCCTCGTCAGCGATCCGGCGCTGCGGCCGGAGCTCCGGCTGGTCGAGCCGCACATCCTGCGGTGGCGGGACGTCTACCAGGCGCCCCCGGAGCTCGCCGATCCGATGCTCGACGCGCACCCGTACATGACGCCGGGGTTTGCCTTCCAATCCCGCGACGCGGCGGGGCGGGAGAAGTTGCGCGGCATTTTCGCCTTCAACTACGGCGCCCTGATCAGCAACGGCATCACCGCTTCCGCGCTGTCGGGCATGAAATACGGCATTCCGCGCATCGTCTCGGCGATCGCGGACGAACTGTTTCTCGATGAGCGCGAGGCGATTCTCGGCCGATATTTCGCATACGAGGAACCGGAGTTCACCGGATTGGACGAAGGATAGACGGGGAGGAGACGGCATTGCCGGAACGGTCGCAATTGCTGGAGCGGCTTCGCGCGGAGGAATCGCCGGCCGCGTCGGGCCCGGCGAGGGCGGCGGCGTCGCCCGCGGGCGCGGCGCTGCTGGACGAATTCGCCGCGTCGGGCGTCGGATTCGCCACCTCGCACGGGAAGCTGGACCGCGTCTGGACCAGGGCGGTCGGGCTGCTCGCGCGATGCGTCGACGCGGACGCCGCCGGCCGGCCCGTGCTGCAGGAAGGCGGCGTCTACCGGGGCTGCTGGCTGGAGAGCACCGGCACGATCAACGCCGAAGTGCTGGCGCGGTTCTGCCCGCAGGCGGCGGAGGCGACGTTCCGGCAGTTCGCGGATCTGCAGCGGGCGGACGGCCTGATTCCGTACAAGGTGGCGGAGGGCCGGCCGGTGTTCCGGCAGATCCAGCTCGTGACGCCGCCCGCGCGCAGCGTCTGGCGCCACTTCCGGCTGAACGGCCGCGACCGGGCGTTCCTCGCGCACATGTACCAGGCGCTCGCGCGCTACGACGCGTGGCTGGCCCGCCACCGCAACACGCGCGGGACGGGCTGCGTCGAGGCGTTCTGCGCCTTCGACACGGGGCACGACCTGTCGCCCCGGTTCTGGCATATCCCGGACACGCCGTATCTGGACGACCCGGCCGCGTATGATCCGGACTCGCCGCTCTTGCCGCTCCTCGCGCCGGATCTGACGGCGAGCGTCTTCTGCGGGCGCCGCTACCTCGCGCGGATGGCCGCGGAGCTCGGCGACGCCGCCGCGGCCGCGCGGTGGGAGAGCGCCGCGGAGGAGACGCGGCGCGCGCTCATGCGCCACTGCTTCGATGAGGCGGACGGATTTTTCTACGACGTAGACCGCCGCGGCCGGTTCGTGCGCATTCAGTCCGACGTCCTGCTGCGCGTGCTCGCCTGCGAAGCGGCGGACGACAAGCTCTTCGCCGCGTCGCTTGAGCGGTATCTGCTGAACACGCGGAAGTTCTTTTCGAAGTATCCGTTCACGTCGATCGCGATGGACGACCCCCGGTTTGACCCGCATGCGGCGTACAACACGTGGGCCGGGGCGGTCAACTTCCTGAGCCTGCTCCGCGCGCCGGACGCGTTCGACCGGCACGGCCGGTTCGTCGAGCTGACCTGGGTCGTGTACCCGATCCTCGCGGCGATGGCGCGGATGGAGCGGTTCGGGCAGGTGCTGAGCCCGTGGACGGGCGAGGAGGGATACACCGAAGCGTACTCGCCCGCCATCCTGTGCCTGCTCGACTATGTCGAGCGGACCTGCGGCATCCTGCCGACGCCGGAGGGCGAGCTGTGGTTCACGGGCCTTCTGCCAAAGGGGCTCGACCACGGCGCGGAGCTGGCCGGCGAGACGGCGTACAGCCGGACGGTGGACGGACGCCGCTTCGAGCTGCACGTCACGCGGGAGACGATGTCGGCCTTCCGGGACGGGCAGCCGCTCTTCACCGCCCCGGCGGGCGTCCGCGTGGCGACCGACCGGACGGGTGCGCTGCGCCGCGTCATCGGCATGACGGTCCGGCCGGTGGAAGGTGCGATCCGGACGGACGCGGCGGCGATTCCCTTCCGCGCCGAAGGCAACGAGGTGCTGCGCCTCGTGGACGGCCGGCTGGCTGCGGATGCGTCCCCGGGCGTCGTGTTCCCGGTCCACGGCTGATTCGGCCGGGGCCGGTGAACGTTCACGTCGGACCGTCCGCTCCGGCGGTCGGCGGACCCTGTCGTATCGCGGCATCCCCGCGCCGTCATCCCGACGGCGCGGTTTTTTTTTGCTCGCCGGAGTTTCTGAATCTGCCGCTTTACGGTAAAATCGAAGTGGCTTGTTCTTCTTGACGCTTATTGGAATTATTTCCTAAACTGCAATCAGACAAAGATTGACAAAGCCGGATGTCGATACATGGAAGGCGGTGAGCCATTGCGGCAATTCTTCGCGAAGGCCGCGCGGCCGATCCGGCGGCATCTCGCCCGCATCGGGCGCCTGCTCCGGCTGCATACGCTGCGCGGCCAGATGCTCGCCGGTTTCTTGTCCGTCATGTTTCTGATCCTGACCATCGTCGGGCTCGTCACGTTCGACTACGCGTCGAACCTGCTCAAGCAGAACGCGGAAACGCTCATCCGCCAGGCCGCCGTGCAGGGGAACGGCCGGCTGGAGGCGATGATCAAGCAGATCGATTCCCTGACGCTCCAGGCGGCGACGGACGCCTATGTCCAGAGCCTGCTGGAAGAGACGGCGGACGGGTACTTTCCGTCCTTCCTGGACAGGCAGGCCCTGCAGCCGGTCGCCGATCAGGTGATGATCTACGGCAGCGGCATCCGCTCGATCGAGATCTACACGAGCCAGGGCAGCCGGCTGTTTCCGCTGGGCGGCGACGAGCTGTACGACGCCGTCGGGGGCGAGTTCATCGTGAAAGCCCACGAGCACAAGGGCAGCATGTACTGGATCGGATTGTCGGAGGCCAGCGAGGAAGAGGTGCTGGCGATCCGCCAGATCAACCTGATCCAGCGCTCGTTCTCGCCGGCGGGCTACCTGGTCGTCCGGATCGACCGCCAGGTGTTCCGGCTGGACAGCCTCGGCGAAGACATGGGCGTCGGCGCCGTGTCGCTGCTGTTCGACCGGGACGGCCGGCTGATCGCATCGTCCGCGGATGACCGGCTGTCCGGCGCCGATCTCGGCGCGCTGACGGCCACCGACGAGAAAACCGTGGAACTGAACGGCCGGAACTATGTGCTCGTCAAGCAGCATTCGGACATCGCCGGCTGGACGCTGCTCATCCTGACGCCCGTCGAGGCGATCACGCGGGGCATTTTCGTCCTGCGGGCGGCCGTTCTCGTCTCCGCGGCCGTCGGTTCCGTCCTGTTCATCATTTTCTCGCTGCTGTTGTCCACCGCGATCACGCGGCCGATCCTCCGGCTCATCAAGTCGATGCGCAGCGTCCGGCTCGGCGAGCTGAAGCCGACGGAACTGGTCTCGTCGACGGCGGAGATCAGCGAGCTCGTCCACACCTACAACCAGATGGTCGACAACATGCGGGAGCTGATCCGCCTCGTCTACGAGAAGGAGATCATGCAGAACCGGGCCGAGTTGAAAGCGCTGCAAGCCCAGATTCATCCGCATTTTCTCTACAACACGCTGGAAGCCCTGTACTGGTCCCTGCTGGAGAAAAATGAAGACGAGCTCGCCGATTACGTGGTTGCCCTGTCCGAACTGTTCCGCTACACCATCACGGGCCTGAACCGCGAAGAGTGGGTGACGCTGGCCGAGGAGCTCGAGCAGGTCAGGCGCTACCTGAGGATCATGGGGATGCGCTTCGGCGACCGGCTGAAATGGAACATCCATTCGGAAATGGACGACGGCCGGCTGCTTCTGCCGAAGCTGATCATCCAGCCGCTCGTGGAGAACGCGATCCAGCACGGGATCGAGAACAAGCTCGGTTCGGGGTTCGTTTCGGTGACGGTGAAGCCGTCGCAGAATCCGGAGTATTTTCAAGTGATTGTCGAGGACGACGGGGCGGGCATGGACGAGGAGAAGCTTGCGAAGATTCGCGCCAAGCTTGCCGCCGGCGTCGACAGGGCCATGGAATCGTACGGCATCACCAACGTTCAGGAACGGTTAAGGCTTTATTCCCGCGGCGACGCGGCGGGCTTCAGCCCGCTGGCGATCGAGAGCCGCGCAGGCGAGGGAACGACCGTCACCCTGACGATACCGATCCGGACGGAGGTTATGGAGCATGAACAAGCATACCATCTTGATCGTGGATGACGAGCCGCGAACACGCATCGGACTGTCCCGGATGCTGGAGGCGTGGAACGGGGACCGCTACGCGATCCGCGCGGCCGCGGACGGCCGGGAGGCGCTTGCGATCCTGGAGCGCGAGCGGGTGCGGCTTCTGATCACCGACATCAAGATGCCGGAGATCAGCGGCCTGCAGCTTGCCGGAACGCTGAAAAACATCCCCGAGGAAGAACGGCCCGCGATCATCCTGATTTCGGGCTACGCGGAGTTCGAGTTCGCCCAGCGGGCGATCCAGCTCGGCGTTGTCGATTACCTGCTCAAGCCGATCGGACGGGAGAAGCTGATCGCGGCCGTCGAGCGGGCGCTGGCCCTGGCCGAGGAGCGGGCGCGCATCGGCATGATGGAGAAGGTGGTGGACCGCGAGCTGCTGCAGACGGGCGATACCGGGCGTCCGCTCAGCGACCCGGTGCGGGAAGCGCTGGACTATATCGACGCCAATCTCGACCAGCCGTTCACGATGCGCGACGCCGCGGCCCGCGTGCACCTGAATCCGAGCTATTTCAGCGTCCTGTTCAAGGACGAGATGGGCATGACGTTCAGCGAGTACGTGACGCGCCGCCGGCTGCAGCGCGCGAAGGAAATGCTGCTCCGCACGAAGATGCCGGTGTCGGAGATCGCGGAGCGCGTCGGGTACCAGTCGGCGAAGCATTTTGCGAAGATGTTCCGTCAATACGAGGGCAGCAGCCCGGGGGATTACCGCAATCAATCCACGTGACGATTCGGTGCGAAAGGGGGGGCTGGACCGTGAATAACCGCATCCCGGCGGCAGCATCCGTCCTGGTGTTCGCCATGCTCGTGCTTGCGGCGTGCGGCGCAGGCGTGCGGAACGGGGAGAGCGCCACGGCCGAGAATGTGATGATCCGGCTGATGTCGCATTGGCCGGACAACGGTTCCCTGCAGAACGAGCTGGTCGATCGCATCATCATGGAGTACATGGACGAGAATCCGGGGGTCACGATCACCACGGAGAAGCTGGACAACGAGCTGTACAAGGACAGGCTCAAGGTGCTCTCCGCGTCGAACGCGCTGCCGGATGTCGGGTTTTCGTGGGCGGCCGGGTTTCTCGACCCCTACGTGGAAGGCGGGCTGTTCACGCCGCTCAACGATCTGCTCGAGGGCGAACTGAGCGACCGGTTCGTCGCCGGCACGACGGAGGCGTTCGAGAAGGGCGGGCAGACGTATGCGGTGCCGGTCGAGCTGAACATCGTGCCGATCTTCTACAACAAAGAAATCTTCGCGCGGTACAATCTGACGCCGCCGCAGACGTTCGACGATCTGAAGGAGATGATCCGGCGGCTGAACGAGGCCGGCGTGACGCCGATCTCGCTGGGCGGCAAGGACGCGTGGACGCTCTCGTTCTGGTTCATGTATCTGGTCGACCGGGTCGGCGGAGCGGATCTGCTGGACCAGTCGATCGCGACGGCCCGGTTCAGCGATCCGCGGATTGTCGAGGCGGCGCGTCTGACGCAGGAGCTGGTCGAGCTGAACGCTTTTCCGAACGGGTTCATGGGCATGTCCAATGAAGAGGCGAAGGCGCGGTTCATGGCGGAGCGGGCGGCCATGTTCGCGATCGGCACCTGGGAAGTGCCGAACTATACGACGAACCCGAACGTGCCGGAGTCGTTCAAGGACAAGATCGGCTTCTTCCCGTTTCCGCTCGTCGAAGGCGGCCAGGGACGGTTGAACAACTGGATCGGCGGTCCCGGCGTCGGCCTGTTCGTGGCGGAGAATTCGAAGGTGAAGGCGGAGGCGAAGAAGTTCGTCGCGTTTTTCGTGAAAAAATGGGGCGAACATGCCGTCGCCGACGCGGGCATCATTCCGGCGACGAAGGTGGATACGAGCGTCATCCATCAGCCGCGCATGTACATCGATCTGCTGAAGGAACTGAGCACGGCGAACAAGGTGACGCTGTACGCGGATGTCCAGATGAAGCCGATCGCGGCGGAGGAGCACTACACGCTGGTGCAGGCGCTGTTCGGCGGCGCCATCACGCCGGAAGAATTCGCGCGCCGGCAGGAAGCGGCGCTGATCCGAAGCCGCTGATCCGGACCCGCTTCGGGAGCGTTTTTGCAGACTTGCTGCAACCTCTCGGGGGAAAGCTCCGTCTGTAGGGGTGCAATTGCAATTGCAGCACTTCATGGAAGGAGCGAAGGGAAACCATGAGAATGCACAGAAAATGGCTGGCGGTCATGACGACGGCCGGCTTGCTGGTCGCCGCGGCTTCGGCCGGCGCGGACGGCATCGGAGAGAAAATCAGCGGGTGGCTCAGACCCGATATCAAGGTGGTCGTGAACGGCGCCGATACGGACCTGAAGCCGGTCATCATCGACGGCAGGGCCTATCTTCCCGCCCGCGGCTTCGCGGAAGCGGCGGGGTTCGAGATCAACTGGAAGGGAGACCGCATGGTGCTGACGGGCGCGGAAGAAGAGGAGCCGTACATGCAATTCACGGGCTATATCGCCTCCGTGACGCAGGACGGAGACCGGTGGCGGATCGAAACGGTCGGGCCGGGCAACTGGCTCATGCTGTATGCGGACCGGGACACGGTCATCACCGGCGCGGACGGCGCGCCGCTCAAGGCGGAGGATCTCGCGCCGGGCATGGCCGTCGAGGCGGAATACGGGCCGATGGTGGCCTTGAGCTACCCCGCCCAGTCGCACGCGGCGTCCATCAAGGTGACGCAGCAGCATCTGGTCGCGAAGCAGGTCGTCCAATCGGTCGAGCGGACCGGGGACGGCTGGCGCATCGCGCTGGCCGACGAGGCGGACGGTGAAGTCAAGCTGGTGCTCCTCGCCGGTCCGGAGACGCTCATCGTCCGTTCCGACAAGCAGCCGGCGGACGCGGAGAGCCTGGAGCCCGGCACGGTGGTGCGCGCCTATTACGGCCCGGCCGTCATGAAGAGCCTGCCGCCGCAGAGCCACGCGCGGTTCATCGAGATTGACGACCGGCGCGAATGGCTGGCGCCGGCGGAGGAGCGGGAGTACCGCGAGCTGGCGTGGGAGCGGCTGTCGGATGAGGACAAGGCGCATCTGATCACGCCGAAGGACGAAGCGTCGGTCGAATATGTCGACGCCGCCGGCGCGGCCGTCATTCCGCTGGAGGGAATGGAGCGGCGGCTCGAGGAGATTCGTTCGCAAGGCGGCAGACTGGTCGCCGTGACGTACCGGACGGATCAGGACGCGCTGCTCGGGCCGCTCACGATCCTGTTCGATCCGGAGACGCGGGAAGCGATCGGCTGCATCGTCAGAATGTAACGATGGGACGGTAAGGGACGGCAATCAAAAAGCACCCGGTTTGATCCGGGTGCTTTTTGGCTTGGCCGGCGTTGCCTGTTCAGCCGCCCGCCGCAACCTTGGCCGCGGTTTCTTCGCCCAGCTTCGCGATGTTTTCGTAAGCTTGCTCGACCGATTGCTGGCCGAATTGGACGGCTTCCATTTGCGCCTTGAAGTAGTCGACCCATTCCGTCCAGCCCGCGGCCGTTCCGTAGAACGGAAGCGCCTTGTCGACCGACACCTCGTACAGTTCCTTGCCGAGGATGTCGCGGCGTTGCATTTCCGGTTCGAGGATCTTGTAGATCGCGTCGTTGATCGGAATGCCGCGCGTCAGACCGAGCGTCTTGCCCGCTTCTTCGTCCGAAATGAACCACTTCACGAACTTCTTCGCTTCATCCATGTCCGGCGTGTTCGCGTAGACGGACAGGAAGATCGTCGATTGCGCCCAACCGCCGCCCGCGGGACCGACCGGCATGTTGACGACGGCGACATCGCCGGGCATCAGGTCTTCGAGCGCGCTGACCGAACCGACCGTCGCGCCGCGCGTCATCACTTTGCCGGACGCCATCGGGTCGGCTTGCGGGTCGTTCTCGAGGAACGCGGCCGACACTTCAGCCGGCGGGACGATGCCCTGCTTGCGGAACTCGGCGTACGTGTTGAAGAATTCGATGAACAGATCCCTGTCCAGGTTGAATTTCTTGCCGCCGTCCTGCATGATCGGGCCTTTGCCCATCGCCGTCTGATAGTATTGATAGCCGTCCCACGTGCTGACGTCGCCGATCGGGTAGACGCCCTCGGGGAGTTTCTCGCGGGCTTCGCGGGCCCAGTTGAAGTAGTCTTCCCAGGTCCAGTTCTTCCACGGGAGCTTGATGCCGTATTCTTCGAGCTTCGTCTTGTTGTAGGCGTAGCCTTGCGCGTTCAGCGAGAGCGGAATGCCGTACAGCTTGCCGTCAATCTTCAGATTCTCGATGACGTTCCCGCTTACGATGCCCGACAGATCGACGTCGGACAGGTCGGCGAGGACGCCTTTGGCGGCGTAATCCTGAATGTAGGCCGCGTCCATTTGCAGCACGTCCGTTACGGTCTTGGACGCGACGAGCGTCGGCAGCTTTTGCCAGTAAGCATCCCATGCCATATATTCCGGCTTGAACGTGACGTTCGGATTCTGCTTCGTGTAGACGTCGAGCGCCGCAAGCGTCGCTTCGTGGCGCGCGTCCGGACCCCACCACATGATGCTCAGTTCCGTTGTGCCGCCGGTGCTGCCGCCACCGCCGCCGGCGTTGCCTCCGCCGGTGGAACCGGTGTTGCTGCCGCTGTTTTTGTCCTTTCCGCCGCCGCATGCCGTTACGACGAGGGCCAGTGCGAGCAGCATGAGGGCCAGACCTTTGGACCATGCGCGTTTCTGCTTCATGTTTCCGATCCCCTTTCTTCAAAATCGTAATAATTGTAAACCTTGGTGCTCCAGGAAAATTGGGAGCGTAAAGCGTTTACATCATTACAATATCGTGGCGCTGCTTTGATTTGCAGATGACGAATCTCAGATATGTTGGATTCTCGTTAGGTTTTTGCAAAATGCGGCACCGCTCGACCTCCGTATTATGCGCAGGACCCGTGCGGAGTATTCCCGCACGGGTCCTTGGCCAAGCTTACAGCACGCGGCGCGCCGTCTTGTATTTGGTTTTCCAGTAGCCCGAGTTCAGCGTGTTGATGCCGACCTTGTTGGCCGGCGAACTGTGGATGAAATCGCCGCCGCCGATGTAGATGCCGACGTGATTGATGGTGCCGTCCCCGTCCGTGTCGAAGAAGACGAGGTCGCCGGGCTGCAGGTTGGACTTGGAGACGGCTTTGCCCTGCTTGGACTGGGCCAGACTGGTCCGCGGCAGCTTGTAGCCGTGGTGCCGGTTGTAGACAAGCTGCACGAACGCCGAGCAGTCGGAATATTTGTAGTTCGTGTTCCACGGTTCGGCGCCCCACTTGTAGGTGAACTTGCCGAGATACGATTTCGCCGTCTTGACGATCGCGGCTCCCTTCGAGGAGACGCTTGCGGAACCGGTCTTGCCGCCGCTTATGTAATTCGTGTATTTGCTGCTGGCGCTGATATAGCCGATCCGGCCGTCCTTCGTCTGCACCTTCAGCCAGTAGCTGTTGACCTTCTCGATGACGTGAATGTCTTCGCCTTTGGACAACATCCGATATACGGAAGCGCTCGTGCTCGGGGCCGATCGGAGATTGACGCCGTAGAGGACCTCGGTCTCGTAAGTGGTTGCGGCCGAGGCTTGTCCGACGAGAAGACCTGCCGACAATGTCAGGGATAAGCCAAGACTGGTCAATCGTTTCATTATTGCTCATCTCCTCCTTTGCAATTCATGCTAACGCAAAAAAAGAGGAGCGAAAACGATAAAAACTTTCCAGTTGCACTTGACTAATTTCCAAATAACGGATGTTTTCATCGGGTTTCTTCCATAATCTATGGTGCCTCGTTCGGGGCGCCGGATTTCCAGGTTCTGCATGGATAACCAGCATGAGAAGTTTCTCATAAGTCCCATAAATTCCCATTGACTTTATAAAGCGCGTGGAATACTTTGGATTTATGCTGAATCCGTCAACGGGACAAGCAATCGCAAATCGATCATTGACGAGGAGGAAGACGAGCATGACCGAAGAACGCAAACCCCGCCTTGAAACGCTGGCCGTCCATGCCGGTCAGGAAATCGACCCGACGACCGGTTCGCGCGCGGTCCCGATTTACCAGACGACCTCGTACGGTTTCCGGGATTCCGACCATGCCGCGAACCTGTTCGCGCTGCGCGAATTCGGCAACATCTACACGCGCATCATGAACCCGACGACCGACGTGTTCGAGAAGCGCGTGGCCTCGCTCGAAGGCGGCGCCGCAGCGCTGGCGACCGCGTCCGGCCAGGCGGCCATTACGTATGCGATCCTCAACATTGCGGGCGCGGGCGACGAAATTGTATCCGCTTCCAGCCTGTACGGCGGCACGTACAACCTGTTCGCCATCACGCTGCCGAAGATCGGCATCACCGTGAAGTTCGTCAATCCGGACGATCCGGAGAACTTCCGCCGCGCGATCACGGACAAGACGAAGGCGCTCTATTGCGAGACGATCGGCAATCCGCGCGGCGACGTGATCGACATCGAGGCGGTTGCCCGCATCGCGCATGAAAACGGTATTCCGCTCATCGTGGACAACACGCTGCCGAGCCCGTACCTCTGCCGTCCGATCGAGCACGGCGCCGATATCGTCGTCCACTCCGCCACGAAGTTCATCGGCGGCCACGGCACGTCGATCGGCGGCGTCATCGTCGACGGCGGCACTTTCGACTGGAAGGCGAGCGGCAAGTTCCCGGGCCTGACCGAACCGGACCCGAGCTACCACGGCGTCGTCTACACGGACGCGGTCGGACCGATCGCCTACATCATCAAGGCGCGCGTCCAATTGCTCCGCGACATGGGCGCTTCGCTGTCGCCGTTCAACGCGTTCCTCCTGCTGCAGGGGCTGGAGACGCTGCACCTGCGGATGGAGCGCCACAGCGCGAACGCGCTGGCCGTCGCGAAGTACCTCGAGTCGCATGACGCGGTGGAATGGGTCAACTATCCCGGACTCGAAAGCCACCCGTCCTATCAACTGGCCCGCAAATACCTGCCGAACGGCCAGGGGGCCATCCTGACCTTCGGCATCAAGGGCGGCGTCGAAGCGGGACGCAAGGTGATCGACAACGTGAAGCTGTTCTCGCATCTGGCCAACGTCGGCGACTCGAAGTCGCTGATCATCCATCCGGCCAGCACGACGCACAGCCAGCTCGAAGGCGAGGAACTGCTCTCCACCGGCGTCACGCCCGGCATGATCCGGCTGTCGGTCGGCACGGAGCATATCGACGACATCATCGCCGATCTCGATCAGGCCATCCGCGCCAGCCAGGCTTGACCATACGTCCGAACGAAACGGCCCCGAGCGCCTTGAACTGCTCCCTGTCAAGTAGACATTGCAAAAATAAAAACCAGATTGTCCGGACTCCGTGAGAAATGCGGAGTCCGTTTTTATGCAGCATGCTCAAGCAACTGACGGTAGGCCATCGGAGCAAGCTTGTTTAACCGCTTCTGTCTCCGCTCGTAATTGTAAAAGTGGATGTAGTCTTCAATGGCTCTTGCCAGGGTTTCGTAGTCCTTGAACGCGTTCAGGTAGTACATCTCACATTTAAGGGTCCCCCAGAATCCTTCCATTGGGCCGTTATCGATGCAGCAGCCGACGCGTGACATGCTTTGCGTCATCCCGGCCTTGTCCAACTTGGTTTTGAATGCTTTGCTCGTGTACTGAAAACCTCTGTCGCTGTGAAAAAGGGGATGTGCATCCGGGTATTTGGTTACAGCCAAATCAAAGGTATCGAATACGAGACGGAGGTTGTTGCTCTTGCTTATGGCAAAAGAGACAATGCTGTTATCTTTGAGATCCAAAATGGCGCTCAGGTACAGTTTTTCACCGTCGTCATACTTGAGTTCGGTCACGTCCGTCAGCCATTTCTCATTCAGCTTCTCTGCCGTGAAATCCCGATTCAAAAGGTTCTCTGCCGTAACTTCCGGTGTAAAGCGCTG